>Ga0209628_10000760_pt1 | contig 20058 bp, 19 predicted proteins | sample TergutCu122P4_FD_187285 | JGI IMG/M metagenome (GOLD analysis project Ga0209628, IMG submission 187285) | Cubitermes ugandensis P4 segment gut microbial communities from Kakamega Forest, Kenya - Cu122 P4 (SPAdes) (version 2) | ecosystem: Host-associated > Arthropoda: Insects > Digestive system...
GAAAAAGAAAGGTTTAATTGAAAGAGAAGGTAAAACAAGAGGCTATTGGAAAATAACCAAAAACTAACATGCTAAAACAACCCCAACAACCAAGCACACGAGTGGTAATGAATACCGGCATACTCTACGCCAAAATGTTGATTACAATGGGAATTACCCTGTATTCAACACGCTTGGTATTGAATGTGCTTAATATTTACAAATGACCGCAATTTCCGAAAACAACAAACGTATAGCGAAAAATACAACTATGTTGTATTTTCGTATGTTGCTTACAATGGGTGTAAGTTTGTACACTGTGCGTGTGATACTAAATACATTAGGAGCAGCAGACTACGGTATTTTCAATGTTGTAGGAGGAATTGTTACCATGTTTACTTTTTTAAGCGGTTCAATGGCATCGGCATCGCAACGTTTTTTTGCATTTGAATTGGGACGAAAAAATTATGAACAGTTGAAAAAAACATTTGCTATAACCATAACTATCTACGTTATGATTGCAATAATCATTCTGATTTTAGCCGAAACAGTAGGTTTGTGGTTTTTGAATACACAAATGACCATACCGGAAGACCGTTTGGTAGCAGCTAATTGGGTGTATCAGTTTGCAATATTTTCGTTTATGATGACTGTTCTCACAATTCCTTACAATGCGGCAATTATTGCACATGAGCGAATGAAAGTATATGCTTATGTAAGCATTGCAGATGTCGTTCTAAAACTTTTGATTGTTTATCTTTTGGTAGTATTCTCTTACGATAAATTAAAATTATATGCAGTACTGACATTTGTGGTTACATCAATTATCACGTTAATATATCGAACGTATTGTAAATGGAAATTTGAAGAATGTCGTTTTGCGATTTATTGGAACAAACCGCTCTTTAAGGAAATTATCAGTTATTCGGGGTGGAATATAATTGGGGCTATTGCTAGTGTATTGCGTCATCAGGGGATAAATATTCTGCTCAATATCTTCTTCAATCCGATAGTTAATGCAGCGTATGCGGTAGCAAGGCAAATACAGGCTGCATTATTAACAATTACAAATAATTTATATGTTGCCACAAGACCTCAAATTACAAAATATTATGCACAAGAAGAATTGGAACTTATGTGGAAGTTAGTGTTTGTCAGCATCAAAATTTCATATTATTTATTTATTGTGTTATCAATTCCACTTTTTTTTGAAGTTGAGTATGTACTTTTTTTATGGTTGGGAAAAATTCCACAATATGCGCCGGTTATCATTCGTTTTATCTTGGTGGTGCTTTCAATGGAAATTTTGTCTAACCAACTAATTGCAGTATTACAAGCTGCCAATAAATTAAAGGTATTCCAAATAATTTCATCGGGAATATTGTTGTTGAATTTACCTGTTTCGTTTGTTCTGTTGAAATTCGGAGGGTCTGTGTATTCGCCATTTATAGCATCAATATTTATTACTGTATTGTATATTGTGAGCCAAATAGTAATCACAAAAAAAGAAGTTGCTTTTTCAGTGTATCCTTATTTGAAAGAGATTTTTAGATTGATTCTTGTAACGTTTATAACGATAGTTCCACCTTATTTTGTTTATAAACAAATGGACTTTGGTCTATTGCGATTGGTTGCAATAATATCAGTCTCATTTATTGTAGCAGTAACAACAATTTGGACTATAGGGCTTAATTTGAACGAGAAAAAACTTGTAACAAATTACATAAAAACACGCAGAATAAACAATAAAGCAAAGAAAGATTAAGATTAAATACTGTTAAATATAAATTTGGATTTTATGAATACACCAAAAATCATAGCCGAAATTGGCGGAAACCATAAAGGCGATATGCAAATTGCCAAAGAAATGATACAAACAGCAGCATTGTTTTGTAAAGTTGATGTAGTAAAGTTTCAAAAACGTTGCAACAAAGAACTACTTACCAAAGAAGAGTATTATGCACCACATCCAAATCCTGTAAATTCGTATGGTGATACTTACGGTGCACACCGCGAGTTTTTGGAGTTTGATTTGGAGCAGCACCGGCAGTTAAAGGTGTGGTGCGAAGAATTCGGCGTGGAATATTCCACTTCGGTTTGGGATTTGACTTCGGCAAAAGAAATTGTTACATTAAATCCCACATTGATAAAAATCCCGTCAGCCTGCAATTTGAACAAGGCACTGCTGGAATATTTGTGTGATAATTATTCGGGCGAGATTCATTTGTCGTTCGGAATGACTACCAAAGAAGAAGAAGAACAGATTGTTTCATTTTTTGAGCAAAAAAGGCGAAATAAAGATGTTGTGATATATAGTTGTACAAGTGGTTATCCTGTTCCTTTTGAAGATATTTCGCTTTTGGAAATAGTTCGAATGAAGCAACAATATGAAAGTCGGGTAAAGGCAATTGGTTTTTCGGGACATCATTTGGGAATTGCCGTGGATGTTGCTGCTGTTGCTTTGGGAGCCGAATGGATTGAAAGACATTTTACCCATGACCGTACTTGGAAAGGTACTGACCACGCAGCTTCGTTGGAGCCTGACGGAATACGACGAGTGGCACGTGATTGCCGTGCAGTAGCAAAAGCATTGACCTACAAACAACAGGAAATTTTGGATATAGAGTCTGTGCAAAGAGATAAATTGAAAAAAAATCAAATAAAATGGTAAAAATGAAAAAAAATATGAATATTTTAGCAATCGTACCAGCTCGAGGTGGAAGTAAAGGACTGCCTAATAAAAATATTTTGCCACTCGCAGGACATCCTTTAATAGCATATAGCATTAAAGCGGCAAAAGAATCTTCGTTAATCAACAGGACTATTGTTTCGACTGACTTTGAAAAAATTGCAGATGTTTCATTGCACTACGGAGCAGAAATTCCTTTTATGCGACCAAGCAAATTTGCAGGCGATTTAAGTACGGATTACGATGTGTTTGTTCACGCTTTGAATTGGCTTGCGGAAAATGAAAATTATCATCCAGACATAGTTGTTCAATTAAGACCGACTTCGCCAGTAAGAACAGTAGAAATAATCGACAATTGCATACAAAAACTGATTGATTCTGATGCCGATAGTGTAAGAATTGTAACAAAAAGTCCGATTACACCCTATAAAATGTGGAGAATCGAAGATGAAAATAAACCAATGTGTCCGTTGCTTTCATTAGAAGGAGTACCTGAACCGTTTAATCAGCCCCGCCAGAATTTGCCGCAAACTTATTGGCAAATCGGATTTATTGACGTAATCAGAACAAGCACTATAATTGAAAAAAAATCTATGAGCGGTTCTAAAATTTTGCCTTACATAGTTGATAACGAGTTTTCGGTAGATATTGATGACATAACAAGTTTTGAATTGGCAGCAAAAATAATTTCAAAATCAAATAAATATGTGCAATTTTAGTCATATAAAAAATAGACCAATAGTTGTTTTTGGTGTTGGATCAATAGGCGAAAGGCATATCAATAACTTGATAAATTTAGGTTTTAATAATATTTACGCTTTTAGAAAAAGAAACTTGCCATTACGAAATATTAACAACACTCAAATACAGGTTATTACGACTTGGAATGAAGTGAAGCAGATTAACCCTGTTGCGGCATTTATCACAACTCCTACAAGCTTGCATATTGAACAAATTATCGAATGTGTAAAATTGGGGATAAATGTGTTTGTAGAAAAACCGCTTTCGCATACTACGGATAGAATAGACGAATTAATAGCACTCGTAGAAAAGCATAAAGTATTTGTTTTCGTTGGTTATATGATGAGATTTCACCCTTTTGTTGTGAAATTAAAAGAAATAATTGCCTTAAAAATTTATGGCGAGCTCATTTCTTTGCAAAGTAAATGGGGCGAATATTTGCCCGATTGGCACCCTTGGGAAGATTATCGAACATCTTATGCAGCACGGAAAGAACTTGGAGGCGGAGTTGCGCTTACATTGTCGCACGACATTGATTTGGCAAATTATCTGATTGATGCTAAAATCGACGAATATCATGGTATTAAAAATACAAAAAGTACGTTAGAAGTTGATGTTGAGGCAGGATTCGATTTGATAATGAAATATGATAATGGCACAACAGCTAATATCAGTCTTAACTTTTTTGAAAAGCAACAAGAGCGTTTTTTTCGTTTGGTATTCGACAATGCAAGCATAATTTTTGACTATTTTGAAGCAACACTTACCATTAAAAAAACCGATGGGAAACAAACAATTAAACTTGACAAATTCGATAGGAATGATATGTTTGTCGAAGAAATAAAATATTTTTTCGACCGTTTTGCTAATTATTCAACGGAAGAAAGCATAAAACAAATTACAGATTCTAAATTAATAATTAAAACGTGTGAGCTATGACAAAAGAATTATTTTCAATAGAAGACAAAGTGATTTTTGTTACCGGAGCGCTGGGACAAATAGGCAGAGAAATTTCAAAAAACTTTTTGCTGCAAAAAGCAAAAGTTGTTTTTGCTGATATCAACCTGTCAAAGCAATCGGAAATTGAAGCCGAATTGTTGAAATTGGGAATAACAGGAGATAATTATCTGTTTGTTAAAATTGATATTTCCGAAGAAAAAGAGTGTATAGATGCGGTTAATCAATCTGTCGAAAAATTTGGCAAAATTGATATTTTGATTAATAATGCTGCTATTGATGCCAAATTCGACACAGAAAATTCTTCAAAAGTGAATCAAAGTCGTTTTGAGTTTTATCCTGTTGATTTATTAAAACATGCGGTTAATGTCAATTTGGTAGGCACAGTTGTAATCACTCAGGTTGTATGCCGACAATTTTTAAAACAAAAATGTGGAAATATAATAAATGTGGCTTCAACCTATTCTATTGTTTCTCCAAATCAAAATCTTTACGATTTTGGAAGCGGAATACAGAATTATAAACCGATTGATTATATTGCTTCAAAAAGCTTTATCCCCAATTTTACTCGTTATTTAGCAACTTTTTATGCACAAGATGGGATAAGAGCAAATGCGATAGTGCCTCACGGTATTTTTAACAATCACCCCGAACCATTTCTGATTAATTGGGCAAAACTATCGCCTTTGGGTCGTATGTGTAACAGGGAAGAGCTGAACGGACCCTTTACTTTTCTTGCAAGTGATGCGAGTAGTTACATGACGGGGTCTATTGTAATGGTAGATGGAGGCTGGACTGCTTGGTAATTTTAAATAAATGATAATTAAGATGTGTAAAATAAAACTTTTCCTTACCGATGTAGATGGTGTATTGACAGATGGCGGTATGTACTACTCCGAAAACGGTGATGAGCTGAAAAAGTTCAACACTCGTGATGGTATGGCGTTTGAATTGTTGCAAAATGCCGGAATAAAAACAGGAATTATTACTTCCGAAAACACAAAAATTGTAGAAAACCGTGCAAAAAAACTAAAAGTAGATTATTTGTATCAAGGGAAAAGAGAAGGAGGAAAACTGGCTGCTGCATTGGAAATTTGCAAACAGCTAAATATTGGTTTGGACGAAGTTGCGTATATCGGAGACGACATTAATTGTTATGACTTGCTTTGTGCTGTTGGAGAAAAAGCTTGTCCGGCAGATGCTGTTTCGGAAATTAAAAATATTGCTGATATTAAAGTAATGAATCATAACGGAGGAGATGGATGTGTCCGCGAATTTATAGAAAATTTAATGAATGAATGAGTTAAAATCTATATTAAATTTGTATCAGTTTAAAGGATATGATGTGTCGTCAATAACAAGACATGTACTTACTGTTTTTAAACTTGGGAAAACTCACCAAAGTATTTTTAAGGTAATCGGAGAAACGCTTTATATTTGCTTGATAAATCGAACAAAATATGTTTTAAAAAAGAATTATTCCGAAAAAGTTATTTTGTGTTTTACTTTTATATCAAATAAGAGAAAAGATTTTCAAACTCTTTTTGAAAATGTGATTAATACTATTGATAAAAAAAATATTTTATGTGAGAAGAAAACTTTTATTTTTGATTATTACGTTTTACATAATTTTTTGTGCCTTTTTATTTGGCTATTGCAATTAAGAACTTATTCTATTCCTTTGAAAGATAAATTAATTATCATTCGGAAATTGTTAGAAATTTTGCGTTTAAAAAGATTTTTGGCAAAAAATGCAAAGAAAATCAGCAATGTTAGTGCTTTACTTGTTTTTAACGATTCTTTGCCGAGCGGAAATTACCTCGTCCAATTTTTTAAAAAGAAAGGAATAAAAACCGCTACATTACAACATGGTATTATTTTAGCTCCCAGAAATGGAGTTAGTAATGTCGATTTTGTAGGATTAGAACTATTAAATTCTAATAGTGATTATTTTTTAGCTTGGAACAATTTTACACGTGAAGAGGCTTTAGAAGCTGGTTTATCTGACGAAAAGGTAAAAGTTTTAGGAATTACCAAATGTATAAATCTCGAGAATAGAATAATAAATAATACTGAATCAAATGTATTTGGAGTTGTTTTGGATGGCGAATTTACAGCAGAAAATAATCCCATATTAATCTCTATAGCAAAAGAACTTGCCGAAAAATTAGATATGCGGTTTATTCTTCGAATTCATCCCAGAATGGATATAAACAGATATAATAGTCTTTTGAATGACACTCGTTATTTTGCAGGTTATAGCGATAAGAAAGATAATATTTTCACATATATGACACAGGTAAATTTTTCTATTATAGCAAATTCTACCGTTTATATAGAAATGATTTATGTGTATCACAAAGTATTTAGATACTCAAACGGCTCTATAATAGATAAATACAAAAAAATAGAATGGGGTAGATTTTCAAATTCTGATGAATTGTATGCTAAAATAAAATTTTCAGAAACAGATGAACAACAACATCTATTTAATGAACTTGTTACCGTCAGTGATATAAAGAAGAGTTATTCTGTTTTTTTTGAAGATTTTTGAGTATAACTTAGATAAATTTTTCACTAAGTCAATTTTGACAAATGTAAAAACGTAAGAATAGTTGAGAATGGCATCATCAGAAGCGAATATAATAATTAATATAATACTATTTTCATTATTATTTTTAATTTATCAGCTCCAAATAAAAAAGTTGAGTGTTGGAGGATATGTTATAGCTATATATGTCATAACGGCTGTTTTGGGGCTACTATATTACTCGATGCCATTAAATCCCCATAAAAACATAACATTGGCTCCTTTTCTGTTCCTTTTTATTCTGTTTGTGATTCTTTGTTTGCCTCTTTTCAAATATGACCGTGTAGGAAACTATAAAGTACAATATAACATAAAGATAATAAGAATTTTATGTAGGATAGCTTTAGTCGTTTCCGTCGTTCCATTGGTTGAGGTATTTATTCGCTTGCCAACTGCATTTTCAGGAGATATGATTGATAGTATGAGTGAAATACATGATGATAGTGAAATTCGATTTAAATTTTCGTTGATTGGAGCATTATCTTATAAATTTGTACTTGTTTTTTATGAGGTTGTTTTTTTATTTATAATTCCATTATTAAAAGAGAAAAAGAAAAGTATATGGGATTTTGCAGGAATTTGCACTATTCTTATGACAAAAAATTTATATTTTTTTGTTAATTCTTCTCGGTCTTCCTTAGTATGGTTAATTTTAACACTAATTTTGGTGTTTGTTTTTTTTCAAGACCTTTTGTCTAAAACAGAAAAGAAAATGATAAGAAGGGTGTTTTTCTTTTTTATTGGCAGTGTTTTTTTTCTTTTTTCAATTATTACTGTGGCAAGACAAATGGGATATGAAGAAAAAAGAGGAGAGGAACATTCTATAGAGTATTTTGTGGTAAGATATATTGGGGAGGGAATGCTTAACTTTAATGAATATTTGCCGGATTTGCGAGATCATACGTATGGAGATATGACTTTTTATCCGATAAAGACTTTTTTAGGAATTGAAACGTATCAATTGGGAAATTCCGGAAGAGGGGTTGAAAATTTCATACTTGAAAATAGGTTAGGAGTTTCATTAAGTATTTTTTATACATTTATAGGTTTTTTTGTAATTGATATGGGTTTCGCAGGTGCTTTTATTTTTCTGTCTATTATAGCATTCTTGATAAATAGGAAAGTAAAAGTAATAGATGGATTTATTCCCTTGAGTTCTTTGTTGTTAATTTTTACTTATGCAAAGGTAATTCTAATAGGTACAAATATTTATCCTTATATATGGAGTAATTTTAACATGATAGTGGGTATATTTTTTATTTATTTTATTTTAAAATTCAATAAATCCTAGTTTATGAACAATCCCAAAATATCAGTCATTACTATTTGCTTTAATAGCGAACAATATATTGAAGATGCTATTAAAAGTGTTGTAAATCAGCCTTATGAAAACAAAGAATATATTGTAATAGATGGGGGATCAACGGATAACACATTAAAAATAATTGGAAAATATAATGATAAAATAGATTACTTTGTTTCCGAACCGGATAAAGGTATCAGTGATGCCTTTAATAAAGGAATAAGGGCGGCAACAGGCGACTTGATAGGCATACTTAATTCCGATGATTTTATGATGCCCGATGTGCTTTCTCAGATAGCAAAAGAATATGACCCCGATATTGATATTTATCGAGGACACTCATATACATGGGATTACAAAATAAACAAAAAATATTTAAGTTGCCCTAACGATAAATTTAAAATTGTACCTTTCGAGCCAAGAATATGTCACGAAGCTGCTTACATTTCCAAAAAAGCTTATGATAAATATGGTCTTTATCGAGATTTCAAATATTTAATGGATTTGGATTTATTCATTAGAATGTATAATAATGGGGTAAGATCTAAGTTTATTGATGTTGCCGTTATAACATTTAGAGTAGGTGGAGCATCATCGGTTTCTGAAAAATATCTTTCAAAAGAACGCAGGAGAGTTATTTTAGAAAATGGAGGCAGCTTGTTCCAAGCTTTAACCTATGTACTGTATAATAGGTTGAGGTATAATTTAAAACTCGTTTTGAATTTTATTGCTAAAGATTTAAAATATAAAATCAAATATAATGGAAACCAATCAATTTAACTATTCTTTTTTTAAAGACTCTTTGCCCGTTTGGAAAAGAAAAAAAGACCCTATCCTTACTCAAATTTTTTATCGACCGTTTTCTTTTTTAGTAGCAAGTTTCTGCGCTAAAATGAATATTTCGGCAAATACAGTATCTTATTTTTCAACAATTATAGGCATTATTGCTTGTGTTTTGTTTTTAGTTGATGATTATTTATTGCGAATAATCGCTGCTACGCTTATAAATATTTGGTTGATATTAGATTGTGTTGATGGAAATTTGGCAAGGTCGGTAAAAAAACAATCGTTTGGAGAATTTGCCGATGGGATAAGTTCTTATGTATTGGTTGCTCTTGTATGTATCACAATAGGTTTTTCCGTATATTTTACAGGAGGGATTATTTTTGAAAAAGGCTCGCCTTGGATTATTCTGTTAGGAGCGTTGGCTTCTATTGCCGACACGCTCATGAGGTTGATTTATCAGAAATTCAGAAGCGAACTTGTTAAACTGGAAGATAAAGGCTTGATAGCAAAAGAAGAAGATGCACGAACAGACCATAGTAAAGTTACCAGTTTTAGAGTTAAAGTAGAATCGGAATTAGGTATAGGAGGACTTTTACCAATATTTATTTTGATTGCAGCTATAACCAATGCTTTGGATTTAGTTGTAATATATTGTTTCTTGTACTACGGATTTTCTTGCGTTGTGTCATCTTGTATGTTTATTCGCAAAGCTATAAGTTTAACTAAAGAAATTGATAAATGAAGAAGATAATTACATACGGAACTTTCGACTTGTTGCACAATGGGCATATTAATATCTTAAAACGGGCAAAAGAACTTGGCGATTATTTGGTTGTTGGCGTTACCAGCGACAAATACGACATGGAACGAGGTAAGTTAAATATTCATAATTCTTTGATGCAACGGATTGAGGAATTGAGAGATACCGGATATGCCGATGAAATTATTGTAGAGGAGTATGAAGGTCAGAAAATTGACGATATATTGAAATATGGCATAAATACCTTTGTGATTGGTTCAGATTGGTTAGGTAAGTTCGATTATTTGAAAGAATATTGCGAAGTGGTTTATCTTGAAAGAACCAAAGGAGTTTCGAGTACGCAGTTGCGAAATGAAAAACAATCTATTATAGAATTGGGCATTATAGGTTCCGGTAGAATAGCCAATCGTTTTATCCCCGAATCAAAATATGTAAGCGGAGTAAATATAAAAGGTATTTATAATCCAAATATCAGTTCGGCAGAACTTTTTTGCAAAAAACATGAGTTGGATTTTTTCACATCAGATATTGATGAGTTTTTAGACAAAGTATCGGCTGTTTATATTGCATCTCCCCATCATACTCATGCCGGTTATATAAGAAAATGTTTACAAAAAGGGAAACATGTTTTGTGTGAAAAGCCCATTGTATTGTCGGCAACTGAAGCAGAAGAATTATATGCTTTGGCGGAAAAAAACCAATTAATTCTGAAAGAAGCTATAAAAACTGCCTATTGTCCGGCGTTTATACACCTTGTTTCTTTGGTTAAAAGTGGTGTAATAGGTACAGTGAAAGATATTGATGCTTCGTTCACTAAATTAACGGAAGAAAATTTACGGGAATTAGATGCCACGCAAATGGGAGGAAGTATGACAGAATTGGCTCCGTATGTGCTTTTGCCGGTTGTAAAGATATTAGGAACCAATTTTTCAGATGTGCAATTTATTTCTCATACAAAAAATGAAATAGATTTATTTACGCGAGGAATTATAAGATACAGCAATGCAAGTGCTTCCTTTAAAATTGGTTTGGGAGTCAAAACAGAAGGAGAACTGATTATCAGCGGAACAAAAGGTTATGCTTATGTTCCTGCTCCGTGGTGGAAAACAGAATATTTTGAATTACGATATGAAGACATAAACAACACTCGAAAATATTTTTACAAATTCGATGGAGACGGGTTGAGATATGAAATAAATGATTTTGCGCGTCAAATATTTTCAAAATATTCTCATAATCATCTTTTGAGAACAGAAGAATCTGTTGCAATAGTTCGTATTATTGAAAATTTTATGGATGGTAATAATGTTTATAATATTGAATGACAATTTGTTAAGCACCTTGTAGCAATAAAAAATAAAGATTTAAAAAATCAAAAGAAGTTCGTTAATGAGTTTGTTTTAAATAAATTTTAATTTAAAATCATAAAAATTATGAGTAAAAAAATAGCCCTTATCACAGGTATTACCGGACAAGACGGCGCATATCTCGCCGAGTATTTGTTGAAAAAAGGATATATCGTTCATGGTGTTAAACGTCGTAGTTCGTTGTTCAACACCGACCGCATCGACCATTTGTATCAAGATCCGCATGTTGAAAATCGTAATCTTATTCTTCATTACGGAGATATGACCGATAGTATGAACCTTACACGCATTGTGCAGGAAGTGCAGCCCGACGAGATTTACAACCTTGCAGCAATGAGCCACGTACAAGTAAGTTTTGAAACACCTGAATATACTGCTAATGCCGATGGTATTGGTACCTTGCGTTTATTAGAGGCGGTTCGTTTATTGGATTTAACAAAAAAAACGCGCATTTATCAAGCATCAACTTCCGAACTTTACGGATTGGTGCAAGAAGTTCCCCAAAGAGAAACCACACCGTTTTATCCGCGCAGTCCGTATGCCGTAGCAAAAATGTATGCGTATTGGATTACGGTTAATTATCGTGAGGCTTACGGAATGCACGCAAGCAATGGTATTTTGTTCAATCATGAATCGCCTTTGCGCGGTGAAACGTTTGTTACTCGTAAGGTTACTCGTGCTGCCGCTCGCATCGCTTTGGGTATGCAGAATAAAGTTTTTATGGGCAATTTGAGTTCAAAACGAGATTGGGGACACGCCAAAGATTATATCAAAGCAATGTACCTTATTTTGCAACAAGACCAACCCGACGATTATGTAATTGCCACCGGAATTACTACAACAATCCGTGATTTTATCAAAATGGCGTTTGCTGAAGTAGGTGTAACCGTTGAATTTACAGGTGTAGATGCCGACGAAAAGGGTATGTTGGCGACTATCGACAAAGCCGTATTCTGCGAAAAAGTAGGCGAACAATATTTGTCGGCATTGGAAGCTCGTATTGGCGAACAACTTGTAGGCGTTGACCCGCGCTATTTTCGTCCAACAGAAGTAGATTTGCTGATTGGCGACCCAACAAAATCGAAAACCAAACTAGGTTGGGAACCTGAATATGACCTGCCTGCGTTGGTAAAAGATATGATGCAATCCGATATTAAATTGATGCAGAAAGAATCATTTTTGCGGGATAATGGGTTTAAAACGTTGAATTATTTTGAGTAGTATTTGATTTCAGATTTCAAGTTTCAAATTTCAGATTATGGGAAAAATTAAACGATTTGAAGACCTTGAAGTATGGAATTTATCTCGAGAATTTGCAAGAGAAATTTATAAAATAACTGCTAACGATTATTTTTCAAAAGACTTCCGTTTCAGAGACCAAATGCGCGCTTCGTCAGGTTCAATTATGGACAATATTGCTGAGGGATTTGAGCGTGATGGAAGAAAAGAATTTTTGCAATTCTTATACATATCAAAAGGTTCTTGTGGTGAAACTCGCAGTCAACTTTATCGTGCATTAGATGTAAAATACATTGATAACGAAACTTTTGAAAAAGTATTTACAAAAGCGGAAAAAATATCTCAATCACTTTCGGGTTTTATTCACTATTTAAAACAATCTGAAATAAACGGATTGAAATACAAACCCAACACATAATCTAAAATCTGAAATCATGAAATCAAACAGTAAAATATATGTTGCCGGACATCTCGGATTAGTTGGTTCTGCTATTTGGAAAAATTTGCAATTGAAAGGTTATACAAACCTAATTGGTCGTTCAATAGACGAACTTGATTTGATGAATCAAGTTGCCGTTGCCGATTTTTTTGTAACGGAAAAACCCGAATATGTGTTTTTAGCAGCGGCAAAAGTGGGTGGTATTGTGGCAAATAACACGTACCGTGCACAATTTATTTATGAGAATCTGACAATTCAAAATAACATTATTCATAATGCGTATTTGAACGGTGTGAAGAAATTGTTGTTTTTGGGTAGTACGTGCATTTACCCTCGTGAAGCACCACAACCGATGCCGGAAGATTGTTTGTTGACTTCACCGCTCGAATACACCAACGAGCCTTATGCAATTGCAAAGATTGCCGGTATCAAAATGTGTGAAAGTTATAATTTGCAGTATGGAACTAACTACATCTCAGTTATGCCGACCAATTTGTATGGTCCGAATGATAATTTTAATCTCGAAACTTCTCATGTTTTACCGGCACTAATTCGCAAAATTCACTTGGGGAAATGTTTGGGAAAAGGCGATTGGGAAGCTATTCGTGTCGATTTGGATAAACGCCCGATTGAAGGCGTAAGCGGACAAACAAATGAACAGGAAATTTTAGAAAAATTAGCCAAATACGGTTTGACTTTACAAAACGGTAAAGCATCGGTAGAAATTTGGGGAACAGGAGCTCCTTTTCGTGAGTTTCTTTGGAGCGAAGAAATGGCTGATGCTTGTGTTTATGTAATGGAAAATGTTGATTTCAAAGATGTAACACCTGCCGGAACAAAAGAAATTCGCAATACCCACATCAATATTGGCACGGGCAAAGAAATCACTATCAAAGCATTGGCTGAATTAGTAAAAGAAAAAGCAGGCTTTGAAGGCGAATTATATTTCAACGCCTCAAAACCCGATGGCACCATGCGTAAACTAACCGACCCAAGCAAAATTCAATCACTCGGTTGGAAACACAAAATTGATATTGCCGAGGGTGTTGAGAAATTGTATGATTGGTATAAAAAATGAGACTTTTTATACGTTACCAAAAAATTATCAACAATAATAATTACGTTCAAAAACCATAATCGTTATCAAACACAATCCCCCCAAAAAACCCACACAACCCCAACTTCAAACAATGGATAATTGATTTGAAACTGAGCATTTGCCGAAGCCAAATAAAAGCGGCAATAAAGGTAAATACGGAATTGTTGCGTTTATATTGGGATTTGGGGCACGATATTGTCGTTCGCCAAATGGAGGCAACGTGGGGTAGCGGCTTCTTTGAGCAATTGAGCAAAGAATTGAAAGCGGAATTTCCGGATATGAAGGGATTTTCGGCATCAAATCCGTAAAAGAAGCCTTGTTTTACGTACAAAAAACCATTAAAAATGGTTGGAGCAGGGCGGTATTGATGAATTTTATGGAAGCAGATTTGTATTCTGCGCAAGGAAAAGCATTACATAATTTCGACCGTTTATTGCCCGATGTGCAAAGCGATTTGGCAAAAGAGGTGTTGAAAGACCCCTATAAATTTTAAATCGTCTTTGTCTTCTATTGAGGAATTAGAACGATTAATAAATGTGTAAGCGTTGCATGGTAATAAAGAAATAAAAAGGTGCAAAATGAAAAAAGTATTATTTGTTGTACAAGCAGCAGGAGGGGTAGCGGCTTACCTGTCAATGTTGTTAAAATATATTGATAGAAAGAACTTTAATTATATTTTTGTTTGTTCCAAAGATTACTCAGAAGAAGAGTTTAAACCTTTGGTTGATAGCTTGGAATATATAGAAATGAATCGTGAAATAAATTTCCGTGAGGATTTAAAAGCGATATTTCAATTAAGAAAATTAATAAAAAAACACAATCCGGATATTATATATCTTCATAGCAGTAAAGCAGGGGCTATAGGGCGAATAGCTGCTTTAGGACTAGGGAAAAAGGTTATTTATAATGCACATGGCTGGGCATTTAATATGAAATGTTCTAAGTTCAAAAGGAATTTTTATGAATATATAGAAAGAATGCTTGCTCTTTTTACGGATAAAATAATTGCAATTTCAAAATTTGAACAAGAATCGGCACTACATAATCGTATTTGTTCAGAAAGAAAAATAGAAATTATTGAGAATGGGGTAGATATTGATTCTATTAATGAAATTGTTGAAAAGACAACGTTGACAAGAGCAGAGATTAAAATTCCCGAAGATGCTTATATCGTTGGTATGGTTGGTCGAATTTCTACACAAAAAGCGGTAGATGTTTTTGTTGAAACAGCGGATATAATAAAAAAATCAATACCTAATGCTTTTTTTATCATTGTAGGTGATGGCGAAGAGCGTAATGAAATAGAGCAATTAATTCACAAATATGCTTTAGAAGACAGCTTTCTTATAACAGGTTGGATAAAAAATCCTATAGACTATATACAATTATTCGACCAAGCTATTTTACTGCCTCGTTGGGAAGGTTTTGGGTTAGTGTTGGCGGAATATATGGCTTGTCGGAAACCGATTGTTGCGACACAAGTAGGTGCAATTCCCAATGTAATAGAAAATAATATAAATGGAATTCTTGTACCGCCAAATAATCCCGAAAAAACAGCACAAGTCGTAATTGATATTTATTGTGATAAAGATTTAAAAGGTTTCCTTGTTAAAAATGGTTACGATATTGTGAGAGAAAGATTTGATATAAAAAGAGTAGCAATGCAACATAGAGAACTTTTTAAAGAATATGCCAATTGATACAAATAATTCAATCCCCCCAAAAAGCAACCATCACACCCCCACACACACAACCCCAACTTCAAACAACGGATAATTGATTTGAAACTGAGGTAACGAAATTTTCAAAGACTGAAAGTCTTATATAGCCCAGCGTGGGGCATACTTCGACAGACTCAGCAACCAACGCGCTACGAAAAAAAGAAACAATGAAAATAGAAAAGCAACATAATTTCCACGAATTGGTAAATCAAATTTGCCAAACTCACGAGGCATTGAGAGGCTACGCTTTGAAAGCTATCAATGTGAGTTTGACAGTGCGGAATTGGTTGTTTGGATTTTATATTGTGGAATATGAGCAAAATGGAGCAGACAAGGCAAAATATGGAGAGAATTTGATAGATGAATTATCAAAATCGCTTGCAGAAAAAGGGCTAAAAGGAGTCGTTCCTACTTTGTTGCGAATGTATCGAAGTTTTTATGTAACATATCCTCAAATTCAACCGACAGTGTCAGTTAAATTACAAGCATTGGGTATAAAACAAATTCAACAGACAGTGTCTGTTGAATTACAAAACGCTGATAATAAAAATGATACAATTCAACAGACAGTGTCTGTTGAATTGCCCGAACAAATCTTTGGGACACTGTCCCAAGAATTACAAAATACCGAAAAACAGTTATTTGTTGAACCCATAAAATTACTCACAAATCTTTCGTTCTCACATTTTTCGGAACTGCTCAAAATTGATGACCCTTTAAAACGTGCCTTTTACGAAATAGAATGTATAAAAGGAACTTGGAGCGTAAGGGAACTCCGCCGACAAATAAATTCATTGTTTTATGAACGTACCGGAATAAGCAAAAATCCTGAAAAACCAATAAAAACAGCACATGTTTGTATCGAAATATCTTTTAGAATTGCCCCAAAAAGAAGAGTTGTTTAAAATTATAGAAAAAGACACTCGTAATATTTAAACTATTTCACGGCAATAAAGAAATAAAAAGTAGTTTGATTTGGATTTTTAAGATGAAACTTTGATTTTTGCCCTTGATTTATTAAGTGAAACGGTGGAGTTTGATTATGAAAAACGAAGTGAAATACTTTAATAGGCTTATTGATAGCGATTTAATAAAATGGAAGGCAAACGATAAACATAAACCCATTTTGTTGCGTGGTGCACGGCAAATAGGAAAATCGTTGTCGCAATAAACAATCGGGAAAAATAACAAATAAAAATATCAAATTCAGAAGCAGATATGGAATTAAAGAACAATATAGTGTGGATTGTAAAAGGAAATGACTCTTTTGCTGTTTTCTCGTCGAAAGAATATGCCGAAGATTACAAGAAATCATTAATTGAGATATGGGAAAAATCTATTGTTAGGGATTCTATCCCTCGTGGATTAAACAATATTGACGAGATTAATAAATATGGCAATGATTATTCTGAGGTAATTTCTGTCGAAAACGACCATTATACGTTAGTAAATAGGACAGTAAGCGACAGGAATAGTATTACGCATTATCTGTATTATGAATTAATGTCAAATAGAGAATGGGACAGATACTATCAAAACTTTGTGTCCGATTTTATTATTGAAGATTATGTCGTTTTAAAATAAGAATACTTCTAATAGTTTAATTCGTTGTTTGCTTTGGATTTTTGAAGTGAGATTCTGATTAAAACCCCACATAACCCCAACTTCAAACAATGGATAATTGATTTGAAACTGAGGTAACGAAATTTTCAAAGACTGAATGAAATAATGTTAGATATTAAGCAAATAATAGCAAAAGGCGAACACTCTCAATTTGAAGCCAAAAAGGCGGCAGGTGGTGTTCCAAGCAGTCTTTGGGAGAGCTATTCCGCTTTTGCAAATACCGATGGCGGAGTTATTGTGCTTGGTGTTGAAGAACAAAATAAAAAGCTCATTGTATCGGGGGTTAGCAATGCTCAACAAAAAAGAACCGATATATGGAATACGCTGAACAACCGAAAAAAAATCAGTGAAAATGTGCTAATGGAAAAGCATATTTACATTCAGCAGATTGACGATAAAGATATTATTGTGATTGAAGTTCCGCGTGCCGACCGTCATGATAAGCCGGTTTACATTAACAACGACGTGCTTGGCGGCACCTTTCGCCGCAATGCCGAAGGCGATTATCGCTGCACCAAACAATCGGTCAAAGCAATGTTGCGCGACCAATCCGATTTGCCTATTGACAGCGCGTTTTTTGAAGAACTCACTTGGGAAGATTTGGACAAAGACTGCATACGCCGTTATCGCAACCGCTTTGCTTCGCTCAAACCGGCACACGCTTGGAATGAGCTCGATACAATTGAATTTTTGAAAAAAGCAGGAGCTGTCCGTCGTACGGAAAAAGGCGTTTTCAGCCCTACGCTTGCAGGCTTGGTAACGTTTGGTACCGAAGATGTTATTACACAAATATTACCCGATTATTTTCTTGATTTTCGTGAAATTTTTGATAAAAACCGTTGGAGCGACCGTGTAGTATCTAATCTTGGCGAATGGAGCGGAAATATATTCGACTTCTTTTTCCGTATTGCCGAAAAATTGACGGCAGAAGTAAAACGACCTTTCCGTATGCGTAATAATTGGGAACGGGAAGACGATACCGCTATTCATAAAGCCCTGCGCGAAGCATTGGCAAACGCACTTATTCACGCCGATTATTATGGTCGTCAGGGAATTGTAATTGAAAAACGCCGGAACGAAATCACAATATCCAACCCCGGTACTTGTCGTCCTCCAATTTCCGAAATTATCGAAGGGGGAGTTAGCGACCCGCGTAACCCCACTATTTTCAAACTTTTTGCCATGATTGATATTGGCGAGCGTGCCGGTAGCGGTTTTAATACTATTTGTACCATTTGGGAAGAAGTTGGTTGGCACACACCTTCTCTATCTCAAAAATACGACCCTGAAAGAACGCTTGTGGAAATTCCGGTAGAATACGAAGAAGAAAATAACTATGAAAGTATTGAGAAAACAGAAAGCAGTGCCGATAAGTTAAACGAAAGCACGGAAAAGACTGTGGAAAAGACTGTGGAAAAGACTGTGGAAAAGACTGTGGAAAAGACTGTGGAAAAGATTCTGTCTATAATTTCCGATAATCCAAAAATAACCCAAACAGAGCTGGCTGAAATAACGGGATTAAAGAGGCGTGGTGTGGAATGGAATTTGGAACAACTTAAAGCAAAAAATAGTATAAAACGTGTTAACGGACGTAAGCACGGCTATTGGGAAATTATACAGTAATTTTTGACAACAAAAAACAAAAAGAAAAATAACCCTATCAAACTATAATAAAAAAAAATGAGATTAATAATAGAAAAAGACCCTAAACATGTTGCAGTATGGACATCGCAGTATATTGCCAAATTGATTAACCGACACTTTGAAAATAATCCGGGGAAACCCTTTGTTCTTGGTTTGCCCACAGGTTCCACTCCTTTGGCAACGTACACTGAGTTGATTAAACTCAATAAAAAAGGAGAAGTTTCGTTCAAAAATGTTATAACATTTAATATGGACGAATATGTGGGACTTCCGGAAGAGCACCCCGAAAGCTATCATACGTTCATGTGGAAAAATTTTTTCAATCACATCGACATCAAATCCGAAAATGTCAATATCCTCGACGGAAATGCGCCCGATTTGCTCAAGGAATGTCGGGATTATGAAAATAAAATAAAAGCCGCCGGCGGAATCGACCTTTTTTTATGCGGGGTGGGCTCAAATGGACATATTGCGTTCAACGAACCTTTTTCCAGTCTCGCTTCGCGCACGCGCTTAAAGACGCTGATACACCAAACACGTATCGACAATTCGCGTTTTTTCGATGGGAAATTGGAAAACGTTCCTCGCAATGCCCTTACGGTGGGAGTGCAAACTATTACCGATGCAAGGCATTTATTGGTGCTTGCGGTAGGCGAAAATAAAGCGATGGCTGTAAAAATGGGTGTCGAAGGCGCCTATTCCCACATGTGTCCTATCAGTGTTATTCAAGTGCACCCCAGGGCAATGATGGTGTGCGACAAAAAGGCTGTGCAGGAACTCAGCGCCCGTACCGTTGATTATTTCCACGACATTGAAGACCGCATCAGAAAAGAAATTTGGTAGGTTGGAGTTTTTGTTTTCCGGCGATAGTGGTATAAAAATAATGATTATCCGTGATTGTACCTAAAAATCCCGTTAGGGATTATCTTTCGGTAGAAATTCAATGTACAGCTCTCATTTGCAAGCCGTAGGTTTGCAACCTTAAACAAATTAGGACGCAACCGGAGCGAAGCGGAGCTCAACGAAGTTAAACCTACGGCTTGCAATCAGAGATACGAAATTATTTTTCTACCGAGAGAAGCAATCCTACCGGATTGCCCAATTTGGGTATAATGGCGGAT
>Ga0209628_10000761_pt1 | contig 20040 bp, 20 predicted proteins | sample TergutCu122P4_FD_187285 | JGI IMG/M metagenome (GOLD analysis project Ga0209628, IMG submission 187285) | Cubitermes ugandensis P4 segment gut microbial communities from Kakamega Forest, Kenya - Cu122 P4 (SPAdes) (version 2) | ecosystem: Host-associated > Arthropoda: Insects > Digestive system...
TTGCTTCCCGTCCACCAAGCTTCTTTTCCATTTTTAACCAATGTAACCCCTATCAACGAAACCGGTTTTGTTCCTTTGTTATAAATTTCCACAAACTTACCGTTACCATCTACTTCGTTAATTACTAATTGCGAATAATCAGCTACCGGAATCGGTTCTGTCGGCACTTCTAATATACCACGATTTAATAAACCGGGAGATGGTATTGAGAAAAAGAATGGGCCTGTTCCGTCGGGAATACGTGCAAACGATCTATTGTCAATTTCAAAAAGTCCTGTGTCTGATGCTCTTATACATTGGTCTATTATATTGCCGTTAGGATCTTCAAGAGTGATAATTAATATTCGAGCAGCCGTTAATCCGGTTGTAAATGAGTTTTCAGTAGGAGGATTTGAACAGTTACCGCCATTTCTTCCGATAAGACTAAACAATTGACCGGCACTTGCTACCTGCGTGCCTACTCCTGTCCAAGTAAGCTGACCTTTTCCGGTTGGAAGAGTTCCTCCTGTTACGCCATTAGCATTGTAATAAATTTTGCAACCTAATAGCGGAATATCAACGTTTCCTAAATTTATCAATTCATAGAATTTTTCGCAATCATTACCTACCCCACTAACTTCATTCAATTTTAATTTTGTATAATCCACAGGAGCAGGAGCGGGAGCAGTGAAACTGATGCTATCCACATCGGAGATAGTAAATTCAACAGCCGATTTATCTGTTTTGTGTACATAGACTTTGTCTTGTGCATTTACCGCTAATGTACCCAACACAAAAGCAGATACTAAAAAAGTGCGTAAAATATTTTTTGTTTTCATCATGAATAATTTTTTGTTTTAATACTGTTTATTTTTATTGTTTTACGAATTTAAGGGCTTTTTCGCCTATTCGTAATAAATAGGTTCCTTGCGACAAAGAAGATACATCAATATCGGTAGAACCCTCTTGTGTAAAGGTGCTTTGCAAAAGCGCTCCGGTTACACTAAACAAGTCCACTTTTAAATTGGCTTCTGCATTGTTGATAGTAAGCGTTGTTTTTACCGGATTCGGGAATATAAAAACAGAAGATGCTGCTTTTATATCGGTAATACCGGTTGGCTCTGTCGTTGCAAAACTAATGCGAGTAACATTAGAAACTACAGATGCTCCTGTGTTTTTGATTACTGCCATTCTAACCATAGGCGGATATACAGCAGCATCACTTTGTTCAAACTCAATTTTTTGCACATCAGTCAGAGCAATAGCCGTTTCCGTTCCGTCTGCACTCACAGTTATCAGACACGGTACCTCTGCCGCAAAAAGCTGTCCTGTTATCAACAGAACCGCCCATAAAAGAAAGATTTTTTTGTTCATGTTTTAAATTTAAATAATTTTTTAATGTTTATGTTGCAAACATACATAAAATTTGCTTCAAAAATGTTTAAATAAGCATTTTTAACAAGGTAAACGATACATTCCGCCGGGCATGCACCGGATTATACCGTTCATTTCCATATCAAACAGCACAACAGAAAGCTTGCTGACCGGCATATTTAACTCAATGGCAAGAATGTTCAGGTGCATGCTTTCCGTTTTCGATAAAATATCCATTACCGATTGCTCATCGGGAGATAAATCATAAAAAATTGTCCGTTGAATGGCTTGGGGTTTTTCTTCTTTGACTTTATCCCAACACATTTCCCGCATCACATCTTCGGCATTTTCAACCAAAGCGGCTTTCTTTTCTTTTATCAGTTTATTGCAACCTTGGGAATATAAATCGTTGGTTTTTCCGGGCACTGCAAAAATATCTTTGTTATAAGACGATGCGATATTTGCCGTAATCAATGCACCGCCTTTGCTGGCAGATTCCACTACAATCGTGCAGTCGGATATACCGGCGACAATCCTGTTGCGTTTGACAAAATTCTGCCGGTCGGGATTGGTTCCGCTTGGGAAATCGGTCAGTAAGCCGCCGTTTCCGAGCATTTCAACGGCAATCGACCTGTGTTGAAAAGGATAAATCCTATCCAAGCCATGCGCCAAAACGCCAACCGTTGGAAGATTTTCCTGTAAAGCTGCTTTGTGAGCAGCAATATCAATTCCATACGCTAATCCACTGACAACCAATACATCGGGATAGGCCACAGCCAAATCTTTCAATAAAGTTTGCGTGATTTCTTTTCCATAAGAAGTGGCATGGCGAGTCCCGACAATACTGATTATTTTGGAGGCATTTAAATCTGCATTTCCTTTATAATAAAGTATCATCGGAGCATCGACATACTCTTTCAACCTTTGAGGATAACCGGGTTCTGTAATGAAAAACGGAGAAATTTTATTTTTTTCGATAAATAAAATCTCCTGTTCTGCCCGTTTCAGCACTTCCGGATTTTTAATTTCCTGAAGAATCCGGGAAGAAATTCCGGGAATACGTTCCAACAACCGGGGCTTTTCTTTGAATAGCAACTCCGGATTTTCTAAATTCTCTACGATCTGTTTGGCTATGATATTACCAATTCCTTTCACAAGCGTTATTCCGATTTGGTATATCAGATTCTGGTTTTGCATATTATTTTATTTTTAATTTGAACACAGATGACGCGGATAACGCAGATTTACACGGATTTTAAATTATATATCTGCGAAAATCCGCGTTATCCGCGTCATCTGCGTTCTATTGAATTATCGAGTAATTCGTCGAAATAGTCGCCGCGTGTTAGTTTGCCGTTTTCCATGATGGCGACCTCGACTTTGGCTTTGCAACACAATTTGTTATCTCGCTTGCGGTATATTTCTTGAAAAAATACATTTTTTACTCCTTCTCGCGTCCAATTTAATTTGGAAATAAAAATCTCGCTTCCTCTCAATGAGGCAAGATACTTTATATCTATCCGTGAAACAACCGGGTCTATGTGCTGTTTTTGCAAATCACCAAAAGATACACCTAAACTTTCTAAAAATTCGTGACGGGTGTTTTCCATGTAATGCAAATAATTGGCATTATTCACAATTCCTTGTGTATCACACTCATAGTCGCGAACTTTCATTTCTATTTCAAATGCTTGGTCTTTCATAATTTTTTTATTTTATACCCCTAATCCCCTAAAGGGGACTTACCGCAGCACAATGAACAAATTCACTGCCCTAACTCCCCTTTAGGGGTTGGGGGTAATAATTTATTAACTTAAATAATTTATCTGACGGTCGAATCTTTTCTTCGACTTTTATCGAAAATCTTTCGCCCTTGACGGTTTCTTCCACCGATTGCAAATCGACACGAATTTCTTTTACGTCCATAAAAATCGCTCCGGTAGTTGGGCCGGTAATCAATATTTTATCTCCTACTTTTAAGGTTTGTGTTTCCATTAAAAACTCGGCAACACCCAATTTGGAGAAATATTTGATAGCTTTACCGACATACATTTTCCTTTCTGTAGCTTCATTGCCATATTTGTCGCTCCACTCACCAAGTCGTTGGCCAAGATAATAGCCATTCCAAAAACCACGATTGAAAACCCGTTTCAGACGCTCATTCCAATCGACGATTTTTTCTTCCGAAAAAGTATCGTTGCAATATGCCAAAATAGCTTCTTTGTAACATTCGGTTACAATTCTCACATATTCCGGCCCACGCGCACGACCTTCTATTTTGAAAACCCTGACACCGGCATCTAACATTTTATTTATAAAATGAATGGTTTTCAAATCTTTGGGCGACATGATATATTGATTATCAATTTCAAATTCGATGTCGGTTTCTTTGTCTTGAACAATATAGCCTCTCCTACAAAGCTGATTACAAGCCCCACGATTGGCAGATGAAGCCATTTCGTGCAAACTCAAATAACATTTACCAGAAACAGCCATGCACAAAGCGCCATGGCAAAACATTTCAATACGGATTAATTCTCCGGCAGGTCCCTTGATTTGTTGTTGCTGAATTTGAGTATAAATTTCCTTGACTTGCTCCAAATTCAATTCGCGGGCAAGCACTACCACATCAGCGAATTGAGCATAAAACTTCAAAGCTTCTACATTAGAGATATTCAATTGCGTAGATAAATGTACTTCTATGCCAATACTCCGGGCGTAGGTCATAGCAGCAACATCGGCAGCAATAATTGCAGATAATTGGGCTTCTTTGGCTGCATTGATGATTTTTTTCATCAAGTCAATATCATTATCATAAATAATCGTATTGACTGTAAGATAAGTTTTTACACGATGTTTCCTGCAAATTTTGGCTATCTCATGTAAATCGTCGATAGTGAAATTATTGGAAGATTTAGAACGCATATTCAATCCCTCTATACCAAAGTAAATTGAATCGGCTCCTCCCTGAATAGCGGCGGCAAGAGAATCGTAAGAACCTGCCGGCGCCATAATTTCATAGTTATTGATATTTTTCACTCGCAATTTAATTTTGTTAGAAGTTACAAAATTAGAAGTTTTTTCCATACATTTGCACTTGAATTAACAAAAAAATAAATACTTAGCCACAAGAATGCCCCAAATCCGAAGGATTGAATATGAATAACCCCCAATGAAGCGTAGCGATTGGGGGATAGGGCGAATATCTATCCTCTCCTCAACCTGAAAGGTTGAATAATTCATATTTCTGGTCAACCCTTCGGGTTGAGAGGTGGTGCGTCAGCTTGTTTCATCGCCCCCAATCGCTGCGCTTCATTGGGGGTTATTCATATTCAATCCTTCGGATTTGGAAGATAGTGCTTTTTTATTTTAACCGCATGGGATTCCATACAGTTAGATACGGAGTCGGATTTTAAAGGGGTCGAATTCGATCCCTTTTGCTTGAAGAATGTTAGATTTGCAAGTTTAGAAGTTTTTTTCACATTTTTGATTTAAATTTGCAGAAAATTATAAATATGATATTTTACGGCATTGATAATCAAACAGTAGATTTTAGAATAACTAATTATGAGTTTCCTAAAATCTCAAATGATGAATATGATAATAATTGGTTACTTATTTATCTAAAAGTAAAAAGCAAATTAGGAAATTGGCAAACAATAGACCCTTCGTTACTTACATACGAAATTAAAGAGTTAATTGATTGGTTTGATGCTCTTTTACAAAACAAACAATCCAAATATGTAAACTTGAATTTTATCGAGCCTAATTTATCATTTGAATTATTAGAAAATGTTTCTGAATTAAAATTTAGAATTAAATTTAACTTGGAATCAAAACCACAATCAGCAAAAGAAAATGAAGAATACTATGTCGATTGTGTCGTAAATGAACACGAGTTAAAAAGAATTATTGATGAATTAGAAAAAAAATCCGCAAAATATCCTCAAAGATAATATTATGATTGTTAAACATTATATATGCTCAAAAGTCCCGCAGGGACAACACTTTATTAACCGTAGGTGTAACCTACGGATAAAAAATGTAACACCTCACACTCTCGTAGCCTCGCAGAGGCTACACTATAGAGAGTTGAAAGTATCGTCCCTGCGGGACTTAGTGTGAGTATGAGACACTCCTTGTCCGTAGGTTACACCTACGGTTAATAAAGTGTTGTCCCTGCGGGACATTTGGGTATAATGCACAATATTTTTATAAATTTGCAAAAACATAAATAATATGATTCAACAAGTTACAATACAAGACAATTTTACTGTATTAGCAAAGCTTTTAAACGAAGCGTTTATCACTGTGGCAAACGAATTTGGATTAACAAAAGACTAATAACGCTTTCATAACAAGTGATGCGCTGAAAGCGCAATTGACTGAAAACAGGGAATTTTACACCTATATAGATAATGGTAAAAACATTGGATTTGTTGCCATTGAGAAGTCATTAACTACACCGGATACATTCTATATCGAAAAAATGGCTGTTCTTCCTGACTGTAGGCATCAAGGAATCGGGAAACTGTTAATGGATTTTGCTTCAAACAGAATAGCAGAACTCGGTGGAAGATATATTTCTGTTAGTCTTATCAATTCTAATACCGTTTTGAAAAATTGGTACTGCCAACAAGGTTATGTGGAATGTTCCATAAAGACGTTCGAACATTTACCCTTTGATGTTTGTTTTATGGAGAAAAAGGTATGCAAATAGGAAATATAACATTCGATAAATATCCCGTTTTTCTTGCTCCGATGGAAGATGTGACCGATATTGCTTTCCGGTTGATGTGCAAACAATTCGGAGCAGATATGGTATACACCGAATTTGTTTCGAGCGATGCGCTGATTCGTCATGTGAATAAAACAAAAGCAAAATTGGAAGTGGCCGACGAAGAACGTCCTGTCGCCATTCAAATTTATGGAAAAGATGTAGATGCCATGGCAGAGGCGGCTAAAATGTGCGAAGAGGCAAGTCCCGATATATTAGATATTAACTTCGGTTGTCCTGTAAAAAAAGTGGCAGGAAAAGGTGCCGGAGCAGGTATGTTACGCAATCCCGAATTGATGCTGGAAATTACCAAAGCCGTAGTTAATGCCGTGAAAATTCCTGTTACTGTAAAAACCCGCTTAGGTTGGGATAATGATTCGAAAATTATCGTTGATTTGGCAGAAAAATTACAGGATTGCGGTATTGCAGCTTTAACAATTCATGGCCGTACCCGCGCTCAAATGTACACAGGGGAAGCCGATTGGACGCTAATCGGAGAAGTTAAAAACAACCCGCGAATGCACATTCCCATTATCGGAAACGGAGATATTACTTCTGCTGAAAAATGCAAAAACGCTTTCGACAAGTATGGCGTAGATGCCGTAATGATAGGGCGGGGGAGTATTGGCTGCCCCTGGATATTCGAGGAAGTAAAACATTATTTGAATACCGGAGAGTTATTGCAAAAAAAATCTCCCGAATGGTATTTAAACGTATTGAAAAAGCAAGTTTTACAAAGTGTAGAACGTTTAGACGAACGTCGGGGCATTTTGCATATCCGCCGGCATTTGGCTGTTACTCCACTGTTCAAGGGAATTCCCGATTTCAAACCGACACGGGTGGCGATGCTAAGAGCCGAAACCGTTTCTCAATTGTTTGAAATTATGGATAAGGTATATATAACGAAGTCATCCGACAACGTGTAAAAAAATCAAAGTCTGCGTGGGATAGCGGACTTTGATTTTTTAATTTTCGAACATATTTTCAAATAAAGCTCAATTGTGTTAAAATCAATATCTTACTTTTATTTCATTCAAAAATATTTTATAATTCGTTATCGTATAATTTTTGTATTTGTTCTTTTAATAGCGGCAAATAATTCTTTACTGTATCCCAGACAATAAAATCTTCAGTTTGATAATAACCATGTACTAAAATATGTCGCATGGCTATTATTTTATTCCATTCTATTTGGGAATATTGTGCACGAAATTCATTTTTTTGTCTCTAATTTTCTCTCTCATATACTAAGATTTTATCATGTTCTATTGATTCTCTTGCAAATTTTCTTATACCGCCTTCTGTTACCAAATCAACTTTTTTTCGTAATAACTTTTCAAGGTCAATCATGATCCCTGCATAATCAATTAGTGTAATGGTTGCATCTTTATCAAAACGCACCATAATATCCAAATCGCTTTTGCGAGTTTCTTCGCCACGCGCATAAGAGCCAAATATCCATGCTTTTTCTACAGGATAGGCAGGAAAAAATCCCTGTAGCTTATTAATTATAGCTTGTTTCATTCAAAACTGTTTTAATTAAATATTTCGCCAATATTGATGACAAAAGTAAAGAAAAAAAATGAAATTATTGAGACAGTCGTTATTTTAATGTTTTGTGTTTCGTCTATCCCTCCGGTATGCAAAATAAAACACCTGTGGCAGTACGGTAAAAGATAGTATCGCACAAATGACAATACCTCCTACTATCATAATAGCCAAAGGTTTTTGTATTTCCGAGCCCATTCCTTGCGATAATGCAGCAGGCAATAATCCCATTGAACCCATCAGAGCAACCATCAAAATAGGACGCAAGCGGTCGCTTACGGCTTCGTTTATACCCTGACGAAGATTGCGCGTTTGCTGCATTTTGATTTTCATTTGAGCAATGAGCAAAATACTGTTTATGGACGTTACACCAAAAAGTATGATAAATCCAACACCTGCCGAGATGCCGAAAACCGTTCCTGTAATCCAAAGTGAAATAAATCCGCCAATAAAGGCATAAGGAATTGTGCTGGCGGCAATCAAAGTATCTTTTACTGTTCCGAAGTTCATATAAAGTAAAAACATAATCAGCAATATTACGGCCGGAATAATCATCATCAAACGAGATGTGGCACGTTGCTGACTTTCGAATTCGCCTGCCCATACCATTTTAATTCCATCTTGTAAAGACGTTGCGCGCAACGTCTCTACCTGCGCCTGCGCTTCGGCAATGGTCGAGCCTAAGTCGCGGTCGCGAATGCTGAAACCGACACCGATATATCTACTACTGCCTTCGCGGTAAATGAATGTAGGTCCGGTGATGAAAAATATGTCGGCAATTTCTTTTAAAGGAACGTAATTTCCGTTCATTGTAGGAATAAGAATGTTTCCGATTTTATCTTCGTTATTGCGATATTCTTTTTGGAAACGCAATAGCACATCAAAAGTTCGTTCGCCTTCATAAAACTTGGTAGCAGCTTTTCCTCCGATAGCCATTTCGATTACTGCCTGCGCATCTGCCATTGAAACGCCATAGAGTGCCATCCGCGCTTCTTCCAACTTGATTTGCAATTCGGGTAATCCGATGCTGCGGAAAATATTTACTTCTTCCACGCCCCGCACGTTTTTGATAGCAGCGGCAATTTGGTCGGCAAGATTTTCCAATTGATGTAAATCGTTACCGAATATCTTAATAACCAACGAACTTTTTACGCCTGCCACATATTCTTCCACATTATCTTGAATAGGCTGACTGAACCCAAATATAATACCCGGATAAACATCCAGCGTTTGCTCCATTTCCTTTATCAAGTTGTCTTTTTTGATGCGGCGTTTCCATTGTTTTTCGTTTTTAAGCTGTACGTGAAATTCAATATTAAAAAAGCCTGTCGGGTCGGTTCCATCATTCGGACGTCCTGTCTGGGAAAGAATAAATTCCACTTCGTCGAAGGTTTGTAATTTCTGTTTCATTTCTTTGGTGATGCGAACAGATTCATCTAAATGTACGCTGTTAGGTAAAGTAGCACGGATATAAATGGCTCCCTCGTTCATTTGAGGAATAAACTCGGTGCTCCAAAATACAAAGCGTATTCCACAAATAACCAACAGCACACAAAATCCGACAACAACGCCCTTGCGATAGCGAGTAGCTGCTTGATAAGTTTTATATAATGAATTGATGAGGAAACGGCTAATGACATTCGATTTTTCTACAATCGGCTTGTTGAGCAGCAATTTACACATTACCGGCACGTATGTTAGCGACAAAATCAGAGAACCCAACAAAGCATAACCCAAGGTAAATGCGAGAGGTGAAAACATTTTTCCTTCCACTTTTTGAAACGAAAAGATAGGAAATAATGCCACCATTAAAATGATTTGCGCAAAGAAAATATGAGATGCCACACTTCCCGCACTGTTTTTGATAGTGCCACCACGGGCAACTTTACTGAAATTTACGCCCGTTTTTCGTGAAAGTTTTTCCAAGGCAACGAAAATAACTTCGACAATAACCACCGTACCCTCTAACAACAACCCAAAGTCTAATGCTCCCATAGAAATAAGATTTGCGGGTAATCCTTGAATGCGTAGCATAATGATGGCAAATAAAAACGACAAAGGTATTACGGTGGAAACAATTAAAGTCGTGCGCCAATTATACAGGAAAAGAAAAACTATCAGCGAAACAAGCAAAATTCCTTCGAACATATTTTTTACAACAGTGTGCACGGTAGCATCAACCAACGTCGTTCTGTCTAAAAATGGTTCAATTCTGACGGTTTCGGGAAGTATGCGGTCGTTGAGTTCTTCGATTTTTTCTTTCAGATTTTTGATAACTTCACCGGGATTTTGTCCGCGGAGCATCACGACGATACCTTGTACTACATCATCGTCGTCGCCCAAACCGACTTGTCCCATCCGTGGTTTAGAGGAAACACCTACCGTTGCTACTTGTTTGACACGGATGGGTGTACTGCCTCTAACGTCAATCAATATGTTCTCAATGTCTTCGATGCTTTCTAACAAACCGATTCCGCGCACGACAAATGCCTGACTGCCTTTTTGTATCATATCGCCGCCCACATTGATGTTGCTGTTCGATACGGCTTCATACACTTCGAGTGGCGACAGACCGTAATTTGCCAATTCTGCCGGATTGACTTTTATCTCGAAAATCTTTTCTTCACCGCCAAAAGTAACAATATCCGCTATGCCCGGCACCGAAAGTAATTCGCGTTGAACTACCCATTCGTTGATTGCCGAAACCTCGCGGATGGGCAAATTGCTTTTGAGCACATAACGATAAATTTCGCCTGTTGCTCCCGATGGTGGTTCGATAGATGCATCTGCACCTTCAGGCAAATTCAAGTCCTGCATGCGATTGGAGGCATATTGCTGTGCAAAAAAATCTTCAACGCCATCTTCAAAAATAACTGTTACTACCGACAACCCAAACAATGAAACGGAACGCACATCTGTTTTTCGTGGAATAGTATTCATTACGCGCATAATGGGCAGGGTAACAAATTTTTCTACCTCTTCGGCACCTCTTCCCGGCCATTGGGTAATAACTCTCACGCGCGTATTCGTAACATCGGGGTATGCCTCAATCGGCGTGTTTATATAGGATATAATTCCCGCAACAAATAATATGGCTGTCATAAAAAGGACAAGTACATAATTTTGTAACGAAAACGCTATTATATTTTTAACAAATTTGTGCATGTTATTTTCCTTTTAACTCAGAATAAATTAACAACTGATTTTTAATAACCACCTTGTCATTTTCGCTCAAACTCGAACGAATGAAAGAAGTTCCTTGATAATGCCCTTGCAGTTGAACTTCTTTGATTTCAAACTTGCCGGGAGCAGTTTCTACTACAACAAAATATCGGTCGTCGTCAAAAATCAAAGCATCGGAAGGTATCGACAGGAATTTTTGCTGTGTTTCATTTTTCAATTTCACCACAACAGACATTTCGGGTTTGAATTTCAAATCTTTGTTGGGCATCACAATTCGGACTTTTAAAACCCTTTCTTCGGAGTCGAATACCTGCGACAAGGCATCAATTTTACCCCGAAAAATTTCACCGGGATAAGCTAAAGTAGTTATTTCGACAGGAATACCTTCTTTTACCGATTGCAAATCACCGGCATAAACATTAGCAACAATCCACACGGTGCTTAAATCTGCAACCGTAAAAAGCGGGTCACCTCCTTCCGATACGGTACTTCCTGACGATGCGTTTTTATCTACTACAAAACCTGCCATAGGAGATTTGATGGCGAATATACCGTCGCCCATATTTTTACCATAAAGCGATAAGTCTGCCTGCAATTTTTCATACGTGGAGCGAGCCTCAACAAGTTCCCTGTCGGAAATCAACTTGTCTTTGTGCATCGACTCGGCGCTTTGCAGTTCTTGCCGGGCAATTGTTAGCTCAGACTGGAGTGAACTCAATTCAGACGAGCGAATGTGGAGCATTGTTTGTCCTTTGTTTACACGGTCGCCCAACGAAAAATAAGTACGCTCTATCACACCACTGATTAATGGATTGTAATATACCACCTTATTGGGGTCAAATTCCACTTTCCCACTGAGTGTCAGTTCTTGTGTCTGATTGCTCAGGACAGCTTTAACAGTCTCTATATTTTCGAGGAATGCCGTTTTTATAATACCGTTTTCTTTCGTATTTTCTGTTTTTTTATTTCCACAGGAATTGAAAATCATTGCCAATCCCACCAAAACAGCACTAAAAAATATTTTATTTGTCATTTCTAATTCTTTTTAATTGATAATGTTATTCACACTGAATTGCAGTTCCGCAAAATTTGTATCGAGATTTTTTTTAGCAATTAAAATTGCTTGTTTTGTTGTCTTGTAGGCATCCATAAAATCAAGATATTCAAGCATATTGATATTTCTATTCAACAGATTACGAGTATAAACTTCAAGTATATTTTCCAATTCTTCGAAGAAGTCGTTATCCATAAGCCTTTTATAGAAATTGTAACTTATGGTGTAATGCTCATAACTTTCTGTAATTTCGTGAATGATGGAATTTTTTTGATGCTCGGCATAATAATTGCTTTGCTCTATTTTCAGCTTGGCGATTTTTATATTCCCTTGATTGCGATTGAATACGGGAATATCAACCTTGACTCCAACGCCAATAAAATCTTTCCATACACCGCCATATCTGTCGTAGTTGAAACTCAATGCTATATCAGGCACACGTTGCGATTTTTCATACGCAAGAAGTTTTTCGTTATAGCGAATATTCAAATCCGACAGCTTAAATTCAGGGTGCGAATGTTTTGCCATTTCCAACAAATCACTTAATAGGATTTCATCGGGATTTTTATTCGTAATGCCGGTGGGCAATATCGTAATTTCCGTTTCGGGAGTAATATTCAATAGCATTTTAAGACTTTTATACTGTTTGTGTAGTTCTGTCAGAAATTCATTGTATTCTGTTTCCAATTCAATTAAAGATGCCTGAAGTCTTATTAATTCGCTTTTTGCAATATTCCCTTTTGAACTTTGGATTTTATAAGCCTCAACTAAACCCGCGATAGACTCCATTTGAATTTTTATAATCTCTAAATATGATTGCAGGTATACTGTTTCAATCAAGGCTGTTCTTAATTCGGTTTTCAAGCCTAATAAAAATGCCTCAAACTCCTGAATAGCAATTTCTTTTGATACCTTTTCCATATCAACGAGTTTTCTTCTCTTACCTGCTGTACTTATCATTTGTTCGAGTTCAACACTATACACGATTTTGTTTCCAAACGAAGTGGACGACAATCCAAGTTCTTCAGCAGCATTCGGATACCAAAAATTTACGTCACCAACGCCAATCGTCGGATTATTCAGCAGTTTTGCCTGTACGATTTCTGCATCGGCAATGGCAATGTTGTAACGTTCTGCCAATAATTGCAGATTTTTTTCCAAAAACAGCCTCTCTGCTTGTTCAGTGGTAATTTTTAAAGTGCCTTGAGCACATATTTTTTGTGTGTATTGAGATAATACAACAATACATAGCAATGCTATTCTAATGAATTTCATAAAAGTCTGAACTATGATTTTAATTTTGATTAATTTGATTGAATTTGATTATGATTTATGACACACAAGATTAGATGATTAACTATTTAATCAGGATAATCATAAAAATCATACTAAAATCAAAGCTTAGATTTGCGGAGGGTGGTCAATTTGAAAGCGAAAACCTTTTAAGGGAAGATTTTTACTCCATGGGAATGACAATTTTTCTATGTTTTTTGATAGTGGATTTATTAACTCAAGACATTGAACAAGATGTTGTGTAAAATCATGGTGAACAATTTTCGCAAAATTACAATATGTTTGCAAGTTGCCATCTTCGTCAATATCATTACTTTCACCGGTAACAAGGTTTATTAATAATTCGATAGCGCTATTTGTTTCTTCAAATCCGGAATTTTCCATTTCATAAGCGCCGGAAACAAATAACCCTCTGTTGATATATGTCATCAACAGAAGAGCAATCACTATATATTTTACAACAGTTTTCTGCATTGTTTGTTGGAGCGCAAAATTAAAAAGAAAATTGTATTTCCACAAATTCACCTCAAATATTTAAAAATGAATAGGATTATTTATAATTTTTTTATGTAAGTTTGCGCAATTATAACTCCAAAAGGATAAAGTCATGAAAATATTATTGAAATCAGTTTTAATAAGTATGTTGTTTTCTTTTACAAATATGTCTTTTGCACAAAAAGCAGAAAATGTTTTTAGCCATATGGTTGGAGATTGCGAAGTAATTTTGCTTTCTGATGGACAGGGACAAGCAAATACTGAATTTCTAATCGGAGCAACTGCTGCAATGCTCGAAGGATGTGTGCCGTCAGGTACTTTTCCCATAGCAGTTAATGCTTTTTTAGTCAAAACTCCCGGAAAAAATATCTTGGTCGATACAGGAAACGGAACAAAATTATTTGAAAATCTATCGGAAGTAAACGTAAATCCGTTGGAGATAGATGCAATTCTTATAACACACATGCACGGCGATCATATCGGAGGTTTGTTGGCAAACGGCGAGGCGATGTTTTCCAATGCCAAACTTTACATTGCCCAAGCGGAGCATGATTACTGGACAAGCGGCGAGGGTGGGGGCTTTGATTTGGCTCGTACAGTTATCAATGCCTATAAGGATAAATTAATCCTTTTCGAAGGCGTTTCACTTGATGATGAAGATATAAAAGAACTGATTCATTCTGTTGTAGCCATTTCAACACCGGGACATACACCGGGGCATACCATGTATATGGTTGAGTCGGGAGATAACCAAATGTTGATTTGGGGAGATTTAATTCATGCCATGGTTGTTCAGGTGCCATATCCGCAAGTTGCTGTTACTTACGATGTCGATCCAAAACAAGCCGTGAAATCCCGTGAAAAAGCAATGGAATATATATCAAAAAATAATATTCCGATAGCCGGAATGCACACACCTTTCCCCGGAATGGGAAAAATTAAAAGCGAAGGAACAGGGTATATATTTGAAAAAATTAACCCCTAATTAGGGGTTAAAATTTAATAAACGTGAGCAAGAAAAATATAAAAGGAATGAAGTCCTCAAAACGACTGACCAAACAAGAAATCGTTAACCGGATAGTTAACTGGTTTAACACGCATCCTCGTGAGTTAGTGAATTATAAGCAAGTAAGTGCAGAAATCGGTGCTACTTCTCAAGTAAATAAATTATTGATCAACGACGTGTTGGGAACTTTGCAAGCCGATGATTTCCTGATAGAAGAAGACAGAGGGAAATACCGTTTGAATGGTCTCGGCACTGTGGCTGTCGGTACTTTTGAACGTAAATCGAACGGCAAAAATTCATTTATTCCCGAAGGCGGAGGCAATCCGATTTTTGTGGCCGAGCGAAATTCGATGCACGCAATGAATGGCGATCGCGTGAAAGTTCAGATTTTTGCCAAGCGAAAAAGACGCGATCCGGAGGCCGAAATTATCGAAATATTGGAACGCGCCCGGCATATTTTTGTTGGTACATTGGAAGTGCAACGAAATTATGCTTTCCTGATAATGGATAGCAAAATATTGGCCAACGATATTTTTATCCCCAGAGACAAACTGAAAGGCGGAGTGAGCGGGCAAAAAGCCTTGGTGAAAATTTTAGAATGGCCGGAAAGATCAAAAAATCCTATTGGCGAAGTAGTTGATATTTTGGGCGAGGCAGGAAATAACAATACTGAAATGCACGCCATACTTGCAGATTTCGGATTACCTTATAAATATCCGGAAAATGTAGAAAAAGCTGCCGACAAAATTTCCTTAGAAATTCCTAAGTCTGAAATTAAAAATAGAGAAGATTTCCGCGAAGTGCTTACTTTTACAATCGACCCGAAAGATGCCAAAGATTTCGATGATGCCTTATCCATTCGTAAACAGAAAAACGGACTTTGGGAAGTTGGTGTTCATATTGCCGATGTAACTCACTATGTGAAAATAGGCGATACGATTGATAAAGAGGCATATAAACGAGCCACTTCGATTTATTTGGTCGACAGAACGATTCCCATGCTGCCGGAACGTTTGTGTAACCAACTCTGTTCATTGCGTCCGAATGAAGATAAATTGAGTTTTTCTGCCATTTTCGAAATGAACGACAATGCGGAAGTAAAAAATTATCGCATTGCCCGTACAATTATCAACTCTAATCGCAGGTTTACTTACGAAGAAGCCCAAGATATTATAGAAACAGGCGAGGGCGATTTTAAGGATGAAATCCTGATGTTGGATAAATTGGCCAAGCGACTGAGAGAAAAGCGATTCAATGCCGGAGCAATTAACTTCGACCGCTATGAGGTGAAATTTGAGATCGACGAAAACGGAAAACCTTTGAGCGTATATTTCAAAGAATCGAAAGATGCCAATAAATTGGTTGAAGAATTTATGTTACTGGCTAACAAAACAGTTGCCGAAGCGATAGGAAAAGTTCCTGCAAAACAGAAAGCTAAGACTTTCGTTTACAGGGTACATGATTTGCCCGATCCTGAAAAAATGGAGAATTTCGCAGAATTTATCCGCAAGTTTGGATATAAAATCAAAACAACCGGAACAGAATCGGAAGTTTCCAAAGGAATCAACAAATTGTTGGATCAAGTGCAAGGAAAGAAAGAGCAAAATTTGATAGAAACCATCGCTGTCCGCACAATGGCCAAAGCGAAATATTCTATACACAATGTCGGGCATTATGGCCTTGCATTCCCTTATTATACACACTTTACGTCGCCCATCCGTCGTTATCCCGATATGATGGTACACCGTCTGTTGGAACGCTATCTTTCTGCCGGTCGTTCGGTTCCTGAGGCCAAGACGGAAGAAGAATGCAAGCATTGTTCTGCGATGGAAAACACGGCAGCAATGGCCGAGCGCGCATCAATCAAATACAAGCAAGTTGAATTTATGTCCGACAAATTGGGCATGAAATTCGACGGAGTTATTTCGGGTGTAACCGAATGGGGTTTATACGTCGAAATAAACGAAAACAAATGCGAAGGCATGATTCCTCTTCGAGATTTGGATGATGATTATTACGAATTCGATGACAAAAATTATTGTTTAACCGGCCGGCGAAACAGACGCAAGTATAATTTGGGAGATCCAATCACCATCAAAGTAGCAAGAGCAAATTTAGAACGGAAACAGTTGGACTTTGCCTTGTGCCAATCAGAAGAATAATTTTAAAACAAGAAAACCCGCTGATTAAGCGGGTTTTCTTGTTGTGAACTGTGCTGGACTCGAACCAGCGACCCCTACCCTGTCAAGGTAATGCTCTGAACCAACTGAGCTAACAGTCCCCATTTTTCGACTGCAAAGATAATTCTTGTTTTTATTTTACAAAAGAATTATACAATATCTTCAATGTCGATTTTCAATTCGCCAGTGCGGAACGTTGTTTGGCTACCGCCGAACGCTGTTTCAACATTTTCGATCGACTCCTCATCTTGCTGATTGATAAATTTTTCCAAAATATTTTCAGATAACATCTTTTCGTAAACACCGGTAGGGAGGAAAAAGCGAATATCTTTTCCTTCTTTAAGGCTTTTTCTGATGAAAGACGATGAAATTTCAATCATGGGAGCTTCGCAATAGCGAACATTGTAATGATTGTAACTGACTTTATCCATGCCTTTTCGCGGATAAACCACCACTTGGAAATTCTTTAAAATAATTTGATAATCTTTCCAACGATGGAACGATTTCCAGTTGTCGGCTCCGATGATTAGTTCGAAAATACGGTCGGGATACGTTCTGCGAAGTTTTTGTAACGTGTTAACGGTGTATACCGGACGAGGCAATTCCCATTCAATGGTACAAGTTTTAAATTTCTCATATCCGGCAATTGATTTCTCAACAAGTTCTAATCTCATTTCTTGAGGTATCAGATCTTCTTCTCCTTTGATTGGATTTTGTGGCGTAATCAAAAACCAAATCTCGTCATAATTTTCAAATTCTGCGATGTAATTAGCCAATGCCAAGTGGCCGATGTGAACCGGATTAAATGAACCCGGAAAAATTCCTGTTTTAATCATTTTGTTTAATAAAGTTTTTTATGGTTTGTAGCGATTCTTTTTGAGCTGTTTCTAAATTATTGTTGACAATGATTTTATCAAATTGTTGCGCGAAACTCAATTCAAATTCCGCTTTTTCGATTCTTTTTTCAATAACTTCCGGAGAGTCGGTGCTCCGTTGTTCTAAACGGTTTCTAAGTTCTTCAATAGATGGAGGTTGTATGAAAATAGACAATGCTTTTTCTCCAAATAGTTTTTTTATATTGCATCCGCCAACAACGTCAATATCCAACACGGCATTATAACCTTCATTCAATATTCGTTCGATTTCACATTTTAGCGTTCCGTAGAAATGATCCTTATAAACTTCTTCGTACTCAAGGAATTCTCCTTTAGCAATACGTTCTTTGAATTCCTCCGGAGATAAAAAGTAGTATTCAACACCGTCTTTTTCTGTGCCTCTTGGCTTTCTGCTTGTGGCAGAAATAGAAAATTTCAAATTCAAGTCTTGTTTCAACAAATAATTCGCAATTGTTGACTTTCCTGAACCCGAAGGAGCTGATAATATAATTAGTTTACAAGACATTGAGTATCTGTTCTTTAATTTGTTCCAACTCGTCTTTCATCTGAACCACGATTTTTTGCATTTCAGCGTGATTGGATTTCGAACCGAGCGTATTTATTTCGCGTCCTATCTCTTGAGCGATAAAACCAAGCTTGCGACCTTGACTTTTCTCGTTATTCATCGTATCGATAAAGTATTTGAGATGGTTGTTCAACCTGATTTTCTCTTCGTTAACGTCTAATTTTTCGATGTAATAAATCAATTCCTGTTCAAAACGATTGGTATCGAAATTTTGAAGATCCATTTTTTGAAGAGAATCCAAAATTTTGACTTTTACTTTTTCGATACGCTCCAATTCGTATTTTTCAATTTCGTTGAGAAGAAGAGAAATGTTTGAAATTTTATCTTCGAATAATTTTTGCAGCACTGATCCTTCTTGATTTCTGAACAATATAAATTGCTCCAGCGCGTTATTAATCGTTTCCTTGGTAACTTCCCACTCATTTTCGTCTAATTCGGCCATTTCGGTTTTCATAACTTCCGGCATACGCAGCAAAACGGAAAACCAGTCGGCAGGAATGGAAATTTGCAAATTTTGAGAAACCTCTTTGATTTGATTATAATAACTTTCCAACGCATTTTGATTAATTTGCGAAGAAGATGCCTTACCGATATTTTCTACATAAATGGAAAGATCTACTTTACCTCGTTCGACGCTTTGAAGTAAATTGTTTCGTATTTCCATTTCTTTTTCTCTATACAGAAAAGGTATACGGGTATTCAAGTCGAACTGCTTACTGTTCAATGATTTAATCTCGACGTATATTTTTTTATTCGGTAATTCGGAAGACGATTTCCCGAATCCCGTCATGGATTGTGTCATATAATAATTATATTTTCGTGCAAAAATAGTTTTTTTATCTTGTAAAAGTTAATATATCGGCTTAAAAATATAAATTTGCACAAAAAGAAGGATAAAAAATTAATCAAAATCCTAAAAACCAAAAAAATATGAAACAAAAAACAAAGTCGTTTTTCCGACATTATCATTATGCAGTACAACAAGGTAAATTTTGGAAAAATAAAACTGACGGTAGGTGTTTTGCCATTTTTTTGAATTTTAAAACCTAATTTATACCTGATTTTTCAAACAAAACAACCTTCGGTAGCGAACTTATTTCCATTGGCAACAATGCTCGGAAAAAGTAGATGTTTCGGGTTTATCAAACGGATTCTATCTTATCCGGGTTTATATAAATGGAATATCTGTAACGAAGAAAATGATTGTGAAAAATAATTAATTCCCTGATTATTAGTAAAAACCACTATTTTTGCTAAACCTATTCATACATTCGCGATTTTTATGTAAATTTGCACAAAAAAAATCGCGAATGTCCTGCATAATTAATATAGAAACATCGACAAAAGTTTGTTCGGTGGCGTTATCCAAAGATAAAGAAATTCTTTTCAGTAAAGAAAATTACGGTGGAGGTTCTCATGCCGAATTATTAGGAGTTTTTGTTCTTGATGCGGTTAAATTTGCAAGAGAGAGCAACCTTCGAATCGATACGGTGGCGGTAAGCGCGGGGCCGGGTTCATACACCGGATTAAGGATAGGAGTTTCTGAGGCCAAAGGTTTGTGCTATGGGTTGGATGTTCCGTTAATAGCATTGTCTACATTGGAAATTATGGCTCATCAGGTGATTCAATCAGGGATAGAAACCGATTATTATTGCCCGATGATAGATGCCCGAAGAATGGAAGTCTATTC
>Ga0209628_10000763_pt1 | contig 20026 bp, 16 predicted proteins | sample TergutCu122P4_FD_187285 | JGI IMG/M metagenome (GOLD analysis project Ga0209628, IMG submission 187285) | Cubitermes ugandensis P4 segment gut microbial communities from Kakamega Forest, Kenya - Cu122 P4 (SPAdes) (version 2) | ecosystem: Host-associated > Arthropoda: Insects > Digestive system...
ACGCCGGTGCGGGCTGCCTTGCCTATCAAGCCGCGGATCGTCTCCTGGATGTCGGCAGGCAACAGCACTACCTTGGCATTCTCCGATGCTGCCAGATTTTGAACTGAGGAAATGTACTTCTCTCCGAGCAAATAAAGCATGGGAGCCAGTTCTGAACCGAGGGACGCCGTGACGCGCCGGATTGATTCGGCCGATGCTTCGGCCAGCGTGACCCGCGCGTCGGCGTCGCGGCGCGCGGCTTCGAGTCTGGCCTCGGCTTCGAGAATGGCCGATTGCTTCTGGCCTTCCGCGCGCGTGACGGTCGCTTTGCGCTCGCGTTCAGCGGCAGCTTGCATTTCCATCGCTTTCTGCATCGAGGGTGAGGGCTTGATGTCCTGGATTTCCACCGATTTCACGGTGAGCCCCCAGTCGATGGCTTCATCGGAAATGCTCTCGCGCAGACGCGCCTTGATCTTGTCGCGCGAGGACAGCGCCTCGTCCAGTTCCATTTCGCCAGCGATGGAGCGCAGGGTCGTCATGATGAGATTGCGGATCGCTTCCGAGAAATCGGTGACGCCATAGACCGCCTTGACCGGGTTGGTGACCTTGATGAAGGCGACGGCATTGATGAAGATGACTGCGTTATCGCGCGTGATGACTTCCTGTTGCTGCACGTCGAGGATGATGTCCTTGGTGACGAGCTTGTAGGCGACCTTGTCCAGGTAGGGAATCAGAAAATTGAGACCGGGCAGCAGCGTGCTTTGATATTTGCCCAGGCGTTCGACGATCCATTCCGTGCCTTGCGGCACGATGCGTATCCCTTTGGCGACCGTGATGAAAGCCAGGGCCAGGATGGCGATCGTGACAATGAAACCTACGCTGATGTCGTCCATAAGAAAACTCCGGGTGATGGATGTGGTGGAGGCTGCGCCTGGCGTGTGTTCAGGCCCGCGCGACCTTGAGAAAACTGCCTTCGACGGAAACGAGCTTCACGCGCGTACCGATGGGAATTTCAGCGTCCGATATGCAGGGCCATTCCTCTGCACCAAGAATCGGGCGCTGGAAACGAACCTTGCCGCGCTGGAATGGGGCGGTGTCGGCAACCACCAGTCCGATTTCGCCGATGATGTCTCCTGAAGCCGTGCCGATTCTGGTCTTGTTCCGGATGCGACTGAAAACACGGAACCACAAAACGGTCATGGCGACCGAGGCGATAGCCCAGAGCAGTATTTGTCCGGCGAGCGGGAACCCTGGTAGAACGAGCAGCAGCAATCCGACGATGAATGCGCCCAGCCCGAACCAGAATATGTAGAACGAAGGAATCACCAGTTCCATCAAGACCAGTACGATTCCACCGACGATCCAGTGCCACCATTCCGTCATCATTGTTCCTTGTTGTTGTGCAGGACAGTGCGTCCCGTGCCGTAAAGAGATGAGGCATAACCTTTTATTTTACTGCCAAAATCACGATATCGTATGTGGCTTTTTTTCTGAGGCAGATAAAGTCATGGATGCCTGCATTGTGCTCTTCAGTTACCATCTCCTAATTTCGACAGGATGCAGTGTAGTGAAGAGGGTGTGATGACATTTTTTGGCAGACTGAAAAAGATGGTGAACGTCTTTTCTCCGGCGAAAACCGGCAGAGAAGAGGATGCCGGGAAGATCGAGCCTGGTGAAAAGGTGCGCGGACGCCCCAGAATCCATGTGCTCGCCACAGGTGGAACGATTGCAGGGCGGCTGGTGAGTACGGGGCCGCGTTACCGGGCGGGGGTGCTTGGCGTCGAGGCATTGCTGGATGCCGTGCCGGCCTTGCGCGGACTGGCCGATCTCAGCGGCGAACAGGTGGCGAACATCGGTTCGCAGGATATGGACGAGACCATCTGGCTCAAGCTTGCGCAACGGGTGAATGAACTCGTTGCCAGTCCGGATGTGGACGGGGTCGTCATCACCCACGGCACCGATACGCTGGAGGAAACCGCCTGTTTTCTCGATCTGACGGTTCGCAGCCCCAAGCCCGTCGTACTGGTGGGCGCGATACGGCCTGCGGGCGCGCTGGGCGCGGACGGGGGCATTAACCTGCTCGATGCCGTGAGCGTGGCGGCCAGTCCCGGGGCCACCGGGCGCGGGGTGTTGGTCGTGATGCACGGCGCCCTGTTTGAAGCGCGCGATGTCACCAAGGTCTCGATTTCGGGCTTGCCGGCATTTGCCGCGCCCAATTCCGGCCCATTGGGGCAGTTGATCGACGGGCGAATTTATTTTGGGCATCGTACCGGGCTTTCCCCGGATCGGCCCTTGTTCGATGTGTCCCGTCTGGACAAACTGCCCCCGGTCGGCATCATCTATGGGCATATCGGCGCTTCGGCTCTGCCGGTCAAGGCGATGGGCGAGGCGGGTTGCCGGGGCATCGTGACCGCTGGCGTGGGCAGCGGCAATCTGCACCACGATGTGATTGCTGCGCTGGCCGATGCCTCTGACCGGGGCGTGGTCGTGGTGCGCGCTTCCCGTGTGCCCTCCGGATTGACGCTGAGAAACATGGAAGTGGATGACAACCGCTTTGGTTTCGTCGCCGCAGGCATGCTCAATCCGCAAAAGGCGAGGGTGCTTCTGCAACTGGCGCTGACCCGGATGCGCAAGCCCGAGGAAGTCCAGAAGGTGTTCGACGGTTATTGAACGGGCGTGCGCGCTCCGAGACCAAGCTGCCGCTGGATTTCCAGAACGAGCGAAGCCTGATTCATACTGTAAAAATGCAGCCCCGGCGCGCCTTCCCGGAGGAGCCGTTCGCAAAGCCGGGTGACGGTCTCCAGCCCGAAGGCGCGGACGGACTCGGCATCATCGGCATAGCTCTCGAATTGCCTGCGCATCCAGCGCGGAATGTCTGCGCCGCAGGCATCCGAAAAACGGGCGAGCTTGTAGAAACTCACGATGGGCATGATGCCGGGGATGATGGGAATGTCCACCCCCGCGCGGCGGACTTTCTCGACGAAATGGAAATAGGCGTCGGCGTTGTAGAAGTATTGCGTGATGGCCGCGTTGGCGCCGGCCTTCGCCTTGCGGATGAAATTGTGCAAATCGGCCTCCGGGCTTTTCGCTTGCGGATGCCATTCCGGGTAGGCCGCGACGATGATCTGGAACGCGTCACCCGTTTCCGCGCGGATGAATTCCACCAGTTCGTTGGCGTAGCGCAACTCGCCCGCCTCGGCCATGCCCGAGGGCAGATCGCCGCGCAACGCCACGATGCGCCGCACGCCGATGGCGCTGAACTCATCGAGCATTTTCCGGATGCCCGCGCGGGTGGAGCCGACACACGACAAATGCGGCACGGCGTCGAACCCTTCGTCCGCAATCTCTTTCACGATGGCGAATGTGCGCTCGCGGGTGGAGCCGCCCGCGCCATAGGTGACGGAAAAGAAATCCGGTTTCAGGGCAGCGAGCTTTGAACGTTCACTTTTCAGTTTGAGAAGACCCTCAGCAGTCTGCGGAGGAAAGAATTCGATGGAAAGCTCGGTGTTCATGTGAATCACTTCTTCTCTTTCCGATGGTCGATCACCCTGAGAGCCTTGCCCATCGAGCGTTCAACCGAACCGGTGGGGTGAATCTTGACCTGGCAGGAAATGCCGATGAAGTCCTTGATGTCCTTCTGCACCTTGCTCGACACGCGATCCATGTATTCCTGACCCTTGGCGTACAGGGGCGGACTCGCTTCGACGTTGACGCGCAGGGAATCGAGGTGCCCTTCGCGGAAGACTTCCAACTGATAAAACGGGGAAAGCGTTTCGGTGCGCATCAGGATGGCTTCGACCTGGGTGGGGAAGACGTTGACGCCGCGGATGATGAGCATGTCGTCGGAACGGCCCGAAACGCGGCTCATGCGCACATGGGTGCGGCCGCATTTGCAGGGCGCGGGATCGAGCACCGCAATGTCACGGGAGCGGAAACGTATCATCGGGAAGGCTTCGCGGGTGAGCGAGGTGAAGACGATTTCGCCCTTTTCTCCGGGCGGAAGCGGCTCTCCGGTGTCGATATCGACGCATTCGACGAGGAAATGATCTTCCCAGATATGCAGTCCCTTCTTGGCCGCCAGGCACTCGATGCCGACCCCCGGCCCCATGAGTTCCGTGAGACCGTAGATGTCGAGCGCGTCGATCCCCATCCGCGATTCGAGTTCGTAGCGCATTTCCTCGCTCCACGGCTCTGCCCCGTAGATGCCGACTCGCAACGGCAGCTTGCGAATATCGACGCCCAGTTTTTCGGATTCCTCCACGATGTTGAGCGCGTAGGAGGGCGTGCAGCACACGGCATCCGGGGCGAGATCCTGCAGGAGCATGACCTGTTTCTGCGTTTGCCCGCCGGATATCGGGATGACCGTCATGCCGAGCGTTTCAGCGCCGTTGTGCAGTCCCAGTCCTCCGGTGAAGAGACCGTAGCCGTAGGCGTTATGCAGACGGTCGCCCGGCTGGAGACCTGCGGCGGCAAGGCAGCGCGCGACCATCTGGCCCCAGTTGATGATATCCCGGCGCGTATGCCCGACCACCACGGGTTTGCCGGACGTGCCCGAAGAGGCATGCAGCCGGATGACCTGATCGCGGGGCACGGCGAACATCCCGTAGGGGTAGTTGTCGCGCAGTTGCTCCTTCTTGGTAAAGGGCAGCAGCTTGGTATCGGTGAGTGACTGGATGTGATGCGGCTTGACTTCCAGTTCGTCCATCGCTTCGCGGTAGAACTTCACCGTCTCGTAACAGCGCGCCACCATGTCCTGAAGACGGCGCAACTGCAAAGCCTTGAGTTCTTCGCGGGGGAGCGTTTCGTTGTCGATATCGAAAATCATGGTAGGCAAGCCTCGGAAAACGGAACCGGAAAACAAACAATGATAACTTTCACCGGAAGAAGTTGCGATTGTTTCAAGCCCTTTTGGGGCTATTTGTCTGGATATTTCCGCTCCATCGCGCCTCGCTTCTTCGTCACCCGCCAGAGCAATCCGCCAAAGAGAAAGGCGGCGGTGACGGTGGACAGCACGGCGGCTTGCCAGAAGCCGGAAGCGCCTTGCGGCGCGGGGGCGTGAAAGGCGAGCCAGTAGCCGCCCCCCAGACCAAGCCCCCAGAAACAGCCGAGATGAATCAGCAGTGGCACGAAGCTGATTTTGTAGGCGCGCAATGCAAAGCAGGCGACAGTCTGTACGGTATCGAAAAACTGGTAGAGCACGATGTAGAAAGCCAGCGTGGCGGCAACTTCCGCGACTTTCGGGTCTTCGGTGGCGAGCCAGGCGATGGGCGTGCGCAGCCATAGCATCGCGGCGGCGAGAATGACCGAGAAGATACAGGCGATTTTCAGCCCCGCGAAAGCGACACTGCGCGCCAGCGCCTCATTGCGTGCGCCGACCGATTGCGCGACCTGCGCGGCGGTCGCGATTCCCAGCGACAGCGGAAGCATATAGACGAAGGCGGAGAGATTGGCTGCGATGCGATGTCCGCTGACCGTTTCCGCGCCCAGCCGGGCAATGAAGATCGCCATCAGGGTAAAGGAGCTGATTTCCACCAGGAACGAGGAGCCGATCGGGAGACCGAGACGCAATAGCTCCTTTTGCGCCTGCCAGCGCGGGGTTTCCCGGCGAGCGAAAATCTGAAAGGGGGTAAAGCGCGGATGATGTTTCAGCAACCAGAAGCACAGTCCAAGGCTGATCCAACTGACGATGACCTGTGAGAGTCCCGCGCCCGCCGCACCGAGCGCGGGCAGATGGAAATGACCGCCCACGAGACACCAGGCCAGCGCGAAATGGCCGAGGGTCTCAAAAAAGGCGATGAACATCAGCGGGCGCGGCTGCCCCAGCGCGGTCGCCATGGCGTGAAAGGCGCGAAAACCGAGCGAGGCGGGCAACGACAGGGCAAGCAGACGCATGTAGTCGGTGGCGATGTTTTCGACATCCGGTTCGAGTTGCGCGGGCGCGAGCAGCCAGCGGGGATTGACGAGCAGCGCCGCGCCCAACAGAGTGAGCAAAACTGCGAGCCACAGCCCCTGACGCATGTCAGAGCCGATCCGCTCCCGTTCTCCTGCGCCGAAATGCTGGCCGACGATGGGGGCAAGCGCCTGCAACACGCCGCCCAGGCTCAGGGCCAGCGTCGCATACAGCCCGGAGCCGACCGCGACGGCAGCCAGATGCTGCGTGGAATAGTGACCGACGATCACCGTGTCGGCCACCATCATGCCAATGGAGATGAGCTGCGCCACCAACACCGGCCAGGCGTTTTTCAGAATGGGTCGAACGGAGTTCCAGGAAGGTCGCAGCATCGGAGCAGGGCGCGGGAGAGGTGATGCGTCGCAAAAGACAAGAATTATTTGATGACCTGACAAGAGGCGCAAGCTACCATCGTGCCTGTTTTGCCTTTTTACAGTGTCCGCATGTCCAGCTTTCCTCACCTCATCATCCTTTTCAAGAGCCTTTATGTTGTTTTCAATATCGCATTTGTCGTGCGGTATTATTTGGCCCTTCGCGGGCCGGGGATTTCGCGGGCGCTTCGGGTCGGGCTCTGTTTGTCTGCGGTTGTGCTGTCGCTGGCTTTCCCCTTTGCGCGGGAATTGAATGGAAATGCTATTTGGGTCAAAGCGGTTTCATATGCCGGGCATTTCTGGTTTGCGTTCATGTATCACGCTTTTCTGGCATGGGCTCTGCTCACTTTTTTCCGGCTTCTCAACTGGCGCTTTCGCTGGCTTGTCATCGCAGAGGAAGACAGGGTGCGCTGGCGTCACCGGAGTTGCGCGGGGATTGCCATTGCGTCCGTGATGATGTGTATCGTCGGCTGGGTCAACATGCAGTACCCGGTGATTCGTGAAGAAAAGCTGGCCGTGCCTGCAAACGTTGCGCCGTTGCGGATCGTCGCGCTCTCCGATCTGCATCTGGGGCGTCTTGCTTCAGACGGTTTTCTTTCCAATGTAGCCAATCTGATTGAACCGCTTTCGCCCGACATCGTGGTGTTCCTGGGGGATATTCTCGAAACTGATTTCGATCCCTCCGAGGCGCCTGCGATGGCTGCTGTGCTGCAACGGCTCAAGCCGCGGCTCGGTATCTGGGGCGTGATGGGGAATCACGAATATCTCGAAGGCAAGGGCAAGCTGAATGAACGGGTGCTGGATCAGATCGGCATTCGCATGCTCATTGATCAATGGGTGATGCTTGGGGAGAGGCCCGGCGAAAAAATCCTGCTTATTGGACGCAGGGATCGTTATGCGGGACGAAAACCGCTACAAAAACTCATCGCGGACGTTCCCGAAGAGGATGGGGATGCGTTGAAAATCCTGCTCGATCATCAGCCCGTCGACCTGGAAGGGGCGGAAAAGGCGGGGGTTCATCTGCAATTGTCCGGTCATTCGCACAACGGGCAGTTTTTTCCGCTGAATTTCATCGTGCCGTTTCTGTTTGAAAACGCTTACGGCCATTACATGCGCGGGCAGACGCATTATTGGGTGACTTCAGGCATCGGAAGCTGGGGGCCGAATATCCGCACGAGCGGCCGCCCGGAAATCATGTTGATCGACCTGGTTCCGCAACCGCAAGCGCAGCCGCAATGATGTACGCTCGGAGCGGTTCAGGCGTTCAGGCCAATGCGTTGGGTTGAGCGGTATGGATGCGGGTGGTGACGCATGTGAGCAGCCGGGCGAGCGCTTCGGGAATGCAAAGGGGCTTCGACAGGTAGTCGATGCCGCCATTCTCGTAACTGCTGAGGATCTGGCTGGTGTTCGCCTGTTCGATCATGAAAAGGATAGGAATATCGGCCCAGGCCGGCATCGACTTGATCCGGCGGCCCAGTTCAAAGCCATCGGCAAGGGCTGAGGTCGCGTCGAGCAGGATGACGTCGGGGGCGACGGTTTTCATGCATTCCAGGGCTTCATTGCCGTTTCTTGCCGGGATGGCGACATAGCCTGCTGCGGAAATCGCTTCGCATAGCAGATTGTGTATATCGGCTGATTCATCTACCACGAGCACAGTGGGAGAGAAGACAGGGTAAAGAGTTATGGGTACTTGTGTGTACAACATAGGAACTCAATACGAAAAATAGTCGTGCTTCAATCAAAACAAAGAACGCGTCTGGTGGATATGCTGAAGGCCACAGATAGCGGAAACTACTTATAAATGAATCGCTTGGTGCATGCACTAATTCTCGATTCTGGAATTTCAATTGTAAAAATTATTATATGTTTTGTAATTCTTATTAAAGTTTTTTATCGTTGAGTCGAAAGTTATAGCTTCAGTATTTTCCCCAAAATATTGTATCCAAAGCCGAAGATCGGGAAATTCCCGATACGGCAAAGCGCAAGCCGGAAAGAGTCAGGGTTTCCCTGGCAAATCTTTCTGCCGCAGCAGAAAAACGCCTTCCACGCCGCACCGTGTCGAGAGCCAGACGAGGGGCAACTCCGGGAACGCGTTTTCAACAAGCGAACGGTTGTGCCCGACTTCGACCGCGAGGACTCCATCGGGATGGAGGTGGCGCGCGGATTCAGAAATCAGGCGGCGCACGATATCCAGTCCGTCTTCGCCTGCCGCCAGCGCCAGGGCCGGTTCGTGCAGGTATTCGGGCGGCAGCCGCGCCATGGATTCGGTGGTGACGTAGGGCGGGTTACAGAGGATGAGGTCGAACAGACGACCGTCGAGGGCGCCGAAAAGATCGCTTTGCACGGGTTCGATGCGATCCTCCAGTCCGTATTCGGCGATGTTGCATTGCGCGACGGCGAGCGCGTCCGCAGAAAGGTCGGCGGCCACGATGTCGGCGTTGGGAAAGGCTTGCGCCATCAGGATAGCCAGACAGCCGGAGCCGGTGCACAGATCCAGCGCGGCAGTGACGGTTTCCGGGTCTTCGATCCAGGGCGCGAATGCGTTGTCGTCGAGCAATTCGGCAAAGTAGGATCGCGGAACGATGACGCGCTCGTCGACATGGAAGCGGTATGCGCCAAGCCACGCTTCATGAACGAGATAGGCGGTGGGGATGCGCTCGATGGCGCGGCGGTCGATGTTTTCGAGCAGCGCCACGCGTTCGTCGAATGGAATGCAGGCATCGAGAAACGGTTCCAGCCGGTCGGGCGGCAGCGACAGAGTGGCGAGAATGAGCCATACGGCTTCATCAAAGGTGTCCTCAACGCCGTGACCGCAGAAAATACCGGCGCGATTGAAACGTGTGACCGCGTAGCGCAGCCAGTCACGTACGGTGACGAGTTCGGCGAGCGGGCCGCTGTCGTGGTGTTCTTCGGGAGCCAGGGCAGTTGCGTCTGTCATCGTGCGTGTGTGCGCAATGCGCTCATCCTTAATGATTGAAGTTGAATGTATGGGAGGAAACATTCGGGTGAGTCTGCTCCAGATCGGGCATGGTGAGAATATCGTTGACGTTGCCGGGGCCTTTGTTCTGTTGAAGCAGGTTTCCGCCGTTATTGATGAGCCAATGCAGGTTGGTGGGCGAATCGGCATTGACCAGCGCTTCTTCGATAGTGATTTTCCCTTCGTAGTAGAGCCGGTAGAGGTCCTGCTCAAAGGTATGCGAACCCGGAGCGAGGCTTTGTTCCATGGCTTCCTTGATGCTGGTGAGCCCCCCCGTCTGGATCAGGTCGGCGATATGGCGGGTATTCAACAGGATTTCCACCGCCGGGATGCGTTGCTTGTCAGGTTGAGTGACCAGGCGTTGCGAGATGATGGCGCGCAGCGCAATGGAAAGATCGAGAAAAAGCAGTTCCCGGTTTTCGAGCGGGAAGAAGTTCACGATCCGGTTCAGGGCGTGATAGGCGTTGTTGGCGTGCAGGGTAGCGAGGCAAAGGTGACCGGTTTGCGAGTAGGCAATGGCCGCCTGCATGGTTTCGCGGTCACGGATTTCACCGATCAGGATACAGTCCGGGGCTTGCCGCATCGCGTTACGCAGCGCGTTGTGCCAGCTATGGGTGTCGATGCCGACTTCGCGCTGGTTGACGATGGATTTGTTGTGGCGGAAGAGAAATTCGATAGGGTCTTCGACCGTGAGGATGTGGCCGGTGCTGTTGCGGATGCGGTGGTCGATCATCGCTGCCAGCGAGGTCGATTTGCCGGAACCGGTCGCCCCCACCGCCAGGATCAGGCCGCGTTTTTCCATCGCCAGGTCGTTGAGGATGGAAGGCAGCTTCAGCGTGTCGATGCTCGGGATGTTGCCCTGAATGTAACGCACCACGATGGCGACCGAGCTGCGCTGCCAGAATGCATTGATGCGGAAGTTCCCCAGGTCATGCCGACCGAAGGAAAGATTGATTTCGCGCTCGCGCTCGAAACGATTCACCTGCTCGGGGGTCATCATCTCGTAGAGCATTTTCTTGATCATGGCCGGTTCCATGATCTGCTGGTTGATCGGGAGAGAGACGCCCTCGATCTTGATGTGAATCGGCGCGCCGGCCGTCAAAAAAATGTCCGAGGCTTTCTTCTCGGCCATGAGCTTGAATAATTTTTCAAAAAGCATGAGGGACTCCAGATGCCCGTGCGGCAGTCTGGCGCACAGCAAATCGTTGATCGAGGTCTTGCACCGGGTTTGCGAATAGCCGTTTTTGACGATCGCCGCGCAAAACGGACCCTATTTTCCGTCCGCACGTGACGGAGGGCCCGGAACTACTACCGATCCGGCGCACGCTCACGCGACTCGGGATGTACCTGCGCGACTGAACCCAGCTGGAACCAACAATCAGAGAGGCTGGGCGTTGCCAAGCGCCGTGGTGTTGAACCCGGCGTCGACATAGAGAATCTCTCCGGTGATGCCGCTTGCCAGATCGGAACACATGAATGCCGAGGCGTTGCCCACTTCTTCGATGGTGACGTTGCGCCGCAGCGGCGCATTGTGCGCGTTGAATGCAAGGAGCTTGTTGAAGCTGCCGATGCCGGAAGCCGCTAGGGTTTTGATCGGTCCGGCGGAAATGGCGTTGACGCGGGTTCCCTCGGGGCCGAGGCAAACTGCGAGGTAGCGCACCGAGGCTTCGAGGCTGGCCTTGGCCAGTCCCATCAGGTTGTAGTTGGGCATGGTGCGCACCGCCCCGAGGTAGGTCATGGTGAGCAGGCTGCCGTTGCGGCCTTTCATCAATGGGCGGGCGGCCTTGGCCAGCGCAGGGAAGGAATAGGCGCTGACTTCGAGCGCGGTGCGAAACGCCTCGTGTGAAAACCCATCGAGAAAATCGCCTTCGAGCGCCTCGCCCGGCGCGTAGGCAATCGAGTGCACGATGCTGTCCAGTCCGTCCCAATGCTTGCCGAGGCTGGAAAACAGCCCTTCGATCTGGGCGTCGTCCTGGACGTCGAGCGGGAAAAGCAGCGAGCTGTCGAACTCGGCAGCCATCTTTTTGACCCGATCATGGAAACGGTCATTCTGGTAAGTAAACGCAAGATGTGCACCCTGACGGTGCATGGAATCGGCGATGCCATAGGCAATTGAACGATTGCTCAATAATCCAGTGATCAGAATACGTTTGCCGGCAAGAAAACCCATGGGTCAGAAACTCCTCGTGACGTGGGCTGTGATTATAACGAAAAAAAGATTCCGAACACTTTCGTGTTGGTATATCGAACACATGTCAGGCGCGATCTCCGCCTTGTGGGGTGGGCGTCTTCATGGCGGGGTAACCCAAAACCTGCCAGAATTGCGCCCGTGTTGACCAGAGCCTTCCGTCATTTTCCCGGTATTTACAATTTTGTCCATACGCGCCGTGCCGTGTATGCGCTGTGTTGCCTGTTGTCCACCGCCTGCGGCCCCGTGCCCAATGATCCCTATCCTGTCGGGGAGAGCGGGCAGAACATTTTGTATACCGCGTTCATGGAGCGGCCCCGGCGGCTCGATCCGGCGCAGTCCTTTACCGAGGACGAGGCGACCTTCCTCTATCAGATCGTCGAGCCGCCCTTGCAATATCACTACTTGAAGCGGCCCTACGCGCTGGAGCCTGCTGTGGCGGCAGGCATGCCGACGGTGCGCTATTTCGCCGCCGACGGAAGCGAACTGCGCAACGCTTCCGATCCGGCGAAGGTGGCGAAGAGCGAGATCGAAATCCGTATCCGTCCCGGCGTGCGCTATCAACCCCATCCGGCGTTTGCCCGCGATGAGCGCGGCGAGCCGCGCTATTTCAAACTCTCCGAGACCGATCTGGCCGGTATCCGAAGTCCGATGGATTTTGCCCACCTGGATAGCCGGGAACTGGTCGCCAACGATTTTGTTTATGAAATCAAACGCCTGGCGCACCCCGGCGTGCAGTCTCCGATTTTCGAGCTGATGGCCGAACATTTGCCGGGACTCAAAACCCTGCATGCCGTACTCAGCGAGGAGATGAAGAAGAATCCGGGTGCCTGGCTCGATCTCGACAAATTCACCCTCGACGGGGTCGAAGAGGTCGACCGCTATACGTACCGGATCACCTTCACCGGCCTGTATCCGCAATTCCTGTACTGGTTGTCCATGCCGTTTTTCGGGCCGGTTCCGCCGGAAGTCGACCGCTTTTTTTCCCAACCGGGCATGGCCGTGCGCAATCTGACGCTGGACCGCTGGCCGATGGGAACCGGGCCTTACATGCTGGCGGAGAACAATCCCAATGCCCGCATGGTGCTGGAGAAAAATCCCAATTACCGCGCCGACGCTTATCCCTGCGAGGGGATGCCGGGCGATGCAGAAGAAGGGGTGCTGGCCGATTGCGGCAAACCCCTGCCGCTCATCAACAAGGTCGTGTTTACGCGCGAACGCGAGATGATTCCTTATTGGAACAAGTTTCTGCAAGGCTATTACGATGCCGCAGGTATTTCTTCGGACAACTTCGACCAAGCGGTGAACATGAGCGGGCAGGGCGAAGTGACGCTCTCCGATGATATGGCCGCGCGCGGCATTCGCCTGATGACTTCCGTGGGCTCGTCGACGTTCTACTTCGGCTTCAACATGCGCGATCCGCTGGTTGGAAACACGGGCAAGGATGCCGCCGGGCGGGAACGCGCGCGGCTGTTGCGACAGGCCATTTCGGTGGCGCTCGATACGGAGGAATACATTTCGATTTTCCTCAACGGACGCGGCATTCCGGCGATGCAGCCGATTCCGCCGGGCGTTTTTGGCGCACACGAGGGGGAAGCCGGGATCAACCCCGTCGTATACGAATGGCGCGATGGCAAACCACAGCGGCGCGGAGTCGGCGAGGCGAAAAGACTATTGGCCCAGGCGGGCTGGCCGAACGGGCGCGACGCGCGCACAGGCGAGCCGCTCACGCTCTACTTCGATACCACTGACGCGGGCATGGGTGAGAAGTCCCGGGTCGACTGGCTGGCGAAGCAGTTCCGCGCGCTCGGGGTGCAATTCGTGGTGCGGGCAACGGACTGGAACCGCTTTCAGGACAAAATCCTCCAGGGCAACGCCCAGATATTCCTCCTTGGCTGGAACGCCGATTATCCCGATCCCGAAAACCTGTTGTTCCTGCTCTACGGTCCGCAGGGCAAGGCTGGCGGGCAGGGCAACAACTCGGCCAATTACGTGAACGCCGAATACGACCGTCTGTTCGATCGCATGCGGGTGATGCCCGATGGCCCCGAGCGTCAGGCCGTCATCGACCGGATGGTGGAAATTTTGCGGCACGATGCGCCCTGGGTGTTCTGGATTCATCCAAAAACGTATTCGCTCCAGCACGGTTGGGTGAAAAACCGCAAACCGGGCGACATCGTGCGTAACGGACTTAAGTACCAGAGGGTCGACGTGGCCGCGCGGGAGGCCGCGCGCGCGCAGTGGAATCAACCCACGCGCTGGCCGCTGGCGGCAGTGGTCTTGCTGCTGGCGGCGCTGGCCGCGCCCGCGGTGCTTTCCTGGCGGCAGCGTGAGCAGGCCAATGCACATGCGGGGCCGGAAAACGGGAAACCGGAACGGGGAGGATCGGCCTGATGCTGGCATACATCGTGCGGCGGCTGCTTTACGCGGTACCGATTCTGCTTGGGGTGAATCTTTTTACCTTCGTGCTCTTCTTTGGCGTCAACTCGCCCGACGACATCGCCCGGATGCAGCTTGGCGCGAAATACGCCAGCGGAGAGGCCATTCAGCGCTGGAAGGCGGAACGCGGTTACGACAAACCGATGTTCTACAACCCGGCGCGCGAAGGAATGGAAAAACTGACCGATACGCTCTTCGTCGATAAGTCGTTACGCATGTTCACGTTCGAGTTCGGGCAGGCCAACGACGGTCACGACATCGCGCTGGAGATTCGCGGACGCATCGCTCCGTCGTTTGCCGTTGCTCTGCCGACGTTCGCGCTGAGTCTGTTTGCTGCGATCACGTTTGCTCTGCTGCTGGTGTTTTTCCGGGCGACAAAGCTCGATTTCTGGGGCGTGACGCTCTGCGTGACGATGATGTCCATCTCCAGCATGTTCTACATCATCGGCGGGCAATGGCTGGTCTCGAAAGTATGGGCGCTTGCGCCGGTCTCTGGCTACGCGAGCGGGCTGGATATGGCGCGTTTTCTGGCCCTGCCGGTGGTGATTGGCGTCGTGGGCGATCTGGGGTCGGGCGCGCGCTGGTATCGCACGATCTTTCTCGAAGAGGTTTCAAGGGATTACGTGCGCACCGCCCGCGCCAAGGGACTCTCGGAACTGGCCGCGCTGTTCCGGCATGTGCTCAAGAACGCGATGATCCCGATCCTCACCGGCGTGGTCGTCGTCATTCCGTCGCTCTTCCTCGGCGCTCTGGTGATGGAATCCTTTTTCGGCATACCGGGCCTGGGCAGCTACACGATCGACGCCATTCGCAGCCAGGATTTCGCCGTGGTGCGCTCAATGGTGTTCATCGGCTCGGCGCTCTACATCATCGCCCTGATTCTGACCGATCTTTCCTACACGCTGGTCGATCCGCGCGTGAGGCTGGGGTAGGCAATGAGCATCCAGCCCGTCTTGCTCCTTACCGATCTGCTCGTTTTCACGCTCATCGTGTGCGCGACGATTTTCGCTATTCTGGCGCGGCGGCACGCGCCCTCGCGCGACGCCTGGCGACGGGTGGGGCGGCAACCGACGGCAATGGCTTCCGCAGTCATTCTGTCGATTTTCGCCGTCATCGGCTTCATGGACAGCCTGCACTACCGCCCGCAACTGCCGCCGGTGCAGGATGAACCTGCCGGGGCGAAGCCCGTGTATTCGTCCGAAGTCCTGAGCGCGCTCGATGCGCTGCTCACGCCGCTGCGCGTGCAGATGGAAAAAACCTATTCCGCCCCATTCGCACGCGAATCCTTCCAGCGCGAAACGGTGGAACAGGCCGATGGCGGACAGGCGCGGATTTATCCTCGGCTCGTCTACGGCGCGCGCCACTTGCAGGAGGGAGAATCCAGCCTGCCCGACATCCTCCGGCGTCTGGCCTGGACGCCGCTTCCGGCGCTTGTGGTGGCCGGGGCGTTGTTGTGTGTGCTTGGCCTGGGGGTTGCGCGCAAGCACGGCATCGAAGTGATCGAAGCGATACGGCGCATTCTCGCCGGGCGCACGGAACTGGCCTGGCGCCCGGTCATCATCGTGGTTTTTCTGGCAGCGCTGTTCCTCGCGGCGGGCGTGGCGCTGGCCCCGCATTATCATGTGCTCGGCACGGACAAGGTTGGGCAGGACGTGCTTTATCTTTCCCTGAAAAGCATTCGCACTGGATTGGTAATCGGAACCCTGACCACGCTCATCATGCTGCCTTTCGCGGTGACGCTTGGAATCGCGGCGGGCTATCTGGGCGGGTGGGTCGACGACGCCATCCAGTATATATACACCGTACTCAACTCGATCCCTTCGATCCTGCTGATTGCCGCCTCGGTGCTGATGATACAGGTGGTGATCGACACTCATCCCCAGTGGTTCGACACCGCCGCCCAGCGAGCGGACGTGCGGCTGCTCGCGTTGTGTGCCATTCTCGGCATGACCACCTGGACGGAACTGTGCCGCCTGCTGCGCGGCGAAACCCTCAAGTTGCGAGAACTCGACTACGTGCAGGCGGCGCGGGCCTTTGGCGCGTCGACTCCGCAAATTTTGCGTCGGCACATCCTGCCCAACGTCATGCACATCGTGCTGATCACCATCGCGCTGAAATTCTCCAGTCTGGTGCTGGCCGAAGCGGTGCTTTCCTACGTAGGCATCGGCGTCGATCCCGCCACGGTCAGTTTCGGTTCCATGATCAACGCGGCGCGGGCGGAACTGGCGCGCGAGCCGATAATATGGTGGTCGCTTGCTGCCGCCTTCGGTTTCATGCTGACATTGGTGCTGGCCGCCAACCTGCTTGCCGACGCGGTGCGGGATGCGTTCGATCCGCGGCGGCAGATCCATTAGACGGGAGCGTATGTGAGGGACATTACATGCTGAATCGCATTCGTGCTTTCCGCGAACGGGGTTGGACGGAAATTTCGGCATCCGACTATGAAGAAGCCTGGAAGCGTTACGGCGGCAGCGTTGCGACGCATCCCGCCTTTGTCGAACGGCTCTCGAAATTCGCGGAGATGCCGGTGCGTTATCTTGGCTGGCAACGGGATGGGGCGCTCGTTGCGGCTGTTCCCGTCTGTGGACGATACCTGGCCTTGTCCAATTTGGCGCTGAAAGCAGCGGGCAAGAAAAGGATATTTGATATAGGTAACGCGGAAGTGATTTTGCCCGTTGCTCCTGGAGGGGAAAAAATTCCTCTGCGCCATACGGCGCGTTTTCTTTCGGCCCGTCATGAAGCCGATTTTCTGGGATTGAAACGCCAGAAAGAGGAACTGGCTTTTCTCAAACCGCTGGAAGCGTTTTCAGCAAAATTCAGGAAAAACGAACGGCGTAATTTGCGGCAATTCGCGGAAATGGGTGGCATCGCTCGTCCGGTGAACGAATTTTCGCCAACTGAGCTGGCGGGTATTTATCTCGATCTTTTTCAACGCCGCTGGGGGTTTGCGGCAGCAGGCGCGGCAGGAACGGCAGAAGTTTTTACGCTGCTGCGCGACTGGATGACGGGTTTTGTCATTTATCTGAACGATTCGCCGGTGGCCGTGCAGGTGGTGTATCGCGTGGAGTCGCCTCAGTGGATAAGTGTGGAATATGTCAACGGGGGCGTCGATCCGCAAACTTTCGATTTCAGCATGGGGAACGTGCTCACTTATCTGAATACGGATGCCGCGCGGGAAGAAGCAAAAGCGGCAGGCAAGGCGCTACGTTATTCTTTTGGGATTGTCGAACAGGGTTACAAAACCCACTGGTGTTTGCCTGAACCGGTATTCAGGGTTTGAGGATCAAGTGTGACCACGCGTAAGCAAATTCTTCTTAAACGTTACCGCCGCAAAAAGCGTGTGGCGCTCGTCGTGTTTGCATGTGCGCTTGGCGGGTTCGGTTTTTTCGCGGGGGGCGGGTGGATGGCGCTCGCCCTCGTTCTGGGTTGGATGGCACACGAAGCCTGGTTTTCCGATCATCTGTTCTACCGGTCTGACGCGGATTACGCGTATCGCTTCGATGAGCGGCTCGAAACCTTGGCGGTCGATTTCTCCGAAGGCCGCTTGAGGCTCGCCTCCGGCACGATGCCTGATGCGGCCGATACGCTCATTCTTGCTGTCACCATCTGCTCGACTTGGACAGGGCGTTTGTTCGATCCTGCCGTGATGGTCGAGGCGGAAGGCGAAGCCTGCGATTGCCAGACTTTCGAGCGCGGCGCAAAGGGCGTGCGTTACCTCAATCTCACCGGTTTTGCGGAGGCTTTGCGGGGTGAGGGGGTGCGGCTGCGTGGTCGTCATTGTTCCTTGCAGAAGCCTCCCCGGCTTTGGCGGGCCGAGCATCCCGATTTCCGGCAAAAACGTCTACTTGTCGTTGCACCCCATGCCGATGATGCCGAGCTTGCCGCTTTCGGGCTTTACAGTCAGGCGCGGGAAAGCTGGATTGTCACCCTGACGGCGGGCGAGATTGAAACGGAACACTACCGGCGCATGGGATTGGACAACGCCGAAGCGGCGCGGCTCAAGGGGCGTTTACGTGCCTGGGACAGTATGGCTGTGCCTTTGTGGGCAGGGGTTCCCGCCGAACGTACCATTCAGTTGGGCTATTTCTGCATGCAGTTGCCCGCCATGCGGCAGTCCCCCGCCGAGGTGGTTATGTCACGGGAAGCGGCGCTCGCCGACACCCGCTTTTTCCGCGCGCTCAATCACGTAAAGCTTGAGAGTGACCGCGACGGCATTCCATCCTGGAACAATCTGGTTGCCGATCTGCGAGAAATCATTCTGTTGGCAAAGCCCGAACTGATCGTATTGCCTCACCCAATGTTTGATTCACACCCCGACCATGTGGCTGCCGCCGGAGCCGTGCGGGAAGCTCTCGCAGGCTTGTCGTGGCAACCGGAGGCGTTGCTCCATTACGCCAATCACCTGCACGATAATGATCGGTGGCCGATGGGCGAAGCTCATGACGGCATTGCATTGCCGCCGTTTTTCGAAAACCACGAGATGCTTGTCCCTTGGGTTTTGCCGCTTGAGAAGTCGCGCCAGATCGACAAGGCCATGGCGCTTGGCATGATGCATGATCTCACTGTGCCGCTTTCTTTCAAGGAACGTTGTCGCCGCGTGCTACAGCGTTTTCTTGCGGGACGCCGTTATCCTCCATATGGAACCGATGATTTCTTCAGAAAAACTGTGCGACGGCATGAGCTTTTTTGGGTGGAAAGCGTTCATACGAGGGATAAAACACAAAATGAATTCAGGAGCCTATAAATGCTGTCTTTGAATGTTAGCCGACTTGAACACTATGCATGGAACTGGATTGCATTCGGTTTTTTTGTTTATTTGGGGGCTTTTTTTGTATGGAGTACTGGAGGACTTACCCCCGTTTTTTTGATATCTATTGCGCTACCCGCAGTGCTGTTATGTATTGTTACGAAGTTTAAATGCATCCAGGATAAGCGTGCGATATTCGTATGCGCAATATTTCTTGGGTATTTGTCATTGAGCGTTTTGTGGGGAACGGGAAATCATTTAAAAGGAATTGTTTGTACGTTGTGTATTCTATTCTTGATGTTATCAGTTGAAATTGTTTCACGAAGATTTTCAGAAAATGCAATAATAATGTTTATTATTGTAACAGGGTTGATTGCCGCAGTTTCTTATGTTGTAGCTATCTTTTTATCAGATCATAGTATAAAAATTCTTTTGGAATCGAGGTATTCTTTTCATGAAATAAGTGGGTGGGGGTCGAAAAATATAATAGATTCAACTGTTATTGCAGGGTTGCCAGTCATTGCATCGTGGTATTTTTTTCCAAAAAAGGGATGGGCTGTAAAATTGATATTGGCTGTAACAGGCATGTTGTGTCTCGCGCTTATGTTTGTTTCAAAAAGCCGTGGGCCAACTATCTCTGTTGCAATAACTTTATTGTTTATTTCTATAGTTAGACGCGAAAGAAGCGATTTGTTTCTTTTCTTTTTTATTATAGCATTGACTGTGGTAGCTTTTCTATTGCTCAATTTTAGCGATGTGATCGTGGCCAGGGTTCAATCTGAAAGTTATCGTCCATATTTATGGCGTGAAGCATGGGGTATGTTTGTGGATCATTGGTTGTTTGGACAGGGATATGGAACTTCTGCAAAAATAATGATCAGAGAACTTCCAATGAAGCATCCTCACAACACGTATATTGATATTTTGCGTATTGGTGGAATTGTTGGTGGGGTATTGTTTGTTTATATGGTTTCTTCAATGGTTCGTTTTTCATATATTCATTCTAAAAACTTGTTTTTCTTGTTTTGGCTGTTTTTTGGATTGATGTGCATGATTGTGGATGACGGTTTTCCGTTGCACTATCCAAGAGAAATTGTTTTCTTTGAGTTTTGGATTCCGCTTTTTCTATTTTATTATCTAAGAAAAAACCAGAAACATCAGAACAGTTATCTGTGAAATAGTGTTATGGTCGTTCCCGTAAATAGTTGGGTCTGAACAAATCGTTTTTCACCCCAAGTTTTGGCAAACTCTCTCATTTCGTGATCTAGGCGAGCATAAGAATCTCAGCAAACAAGCATAAATCAGTGCAAAAAGAAGCCGCAGCTTCCTGAGGATCATGCGCAGGTTATGACCTGCCCCGCAGAGCACTGCATGC
>Ga0209628_10000764_pt1 | contig 20016 bp, 19 predicted proteins | sample TergutCu122P4_FD_187285 | JGI IMG/M metagenome (GOLD analysis project Ga0209628, IMG submission 187285) | Cubitermes ugandensis P4 segment gut microbial communities from Kakamega Forest, Kenya - Cu122 P4 (SPAdes) (version 2) | ecosystem: Host-associated > Arthropoda: Insects > Digestive system...
AAATCTTGCCAAGGCAGTAGCTGACGGCGGGCACGAAATAGGAAATCACACTTACGGACATATCAATTTTTATAGTTTTACAGGCGTAAAAACAGTTTCATATTATATGCCTTCTATAAATAAAGACAAATCTTTTGAGGTTAGGTCTTCTAGTTTTTCGTATAAAACAGCCAACAGAGCCGATATTTTAAAAGATGAAATATTAAAATCGCAGGATGCAATTTTAGCTGCGACCGGTGTTAAAACGGTTATAATGAGATATCCTTACGGTTATGCAAAGCCCGATGCGATTGAAATGGCGCAAAGCTTGGGATATAAAGTGATAAACTGGAGTTTCGGCTGCGATTGGACAAAACTTACTGCAGAAGAAATGCACGCAAAATATAAAGCCGCTATACAGCCCGGGGCTATTTTTTTAATGCATGACGGTTCAAAAAGCAAAAAAGTGCCGTCATTTTTAGGCGAATTGATTGACGAAATAAGAGCTCAAGGATACGATATAGTTACAGTCGGCGAGCTTTTGGATTTTTAGAGTTTGGTTTGTCATTCCGGACTCCGATCCGGAATCCATGTTTAGGAGATAACAAAATGTTTAAGTTCAGCAACAAAGGTTTTACTATCGGCGAACTGCTTATTGTAATTGCGATAATTGTAGTTTTGGCGCTGATTGCTTTCCCGATTTATAAAGGTTATGCCGGTAAAGCGCTTAAAAGTGAAGGAAAGGCTCTTGTGGTTTCAATTCAGAACGCGGAAAATAAATATTTTGCCAAGTTCGGCCAGTATTACGACGGCAAAAATATTGAAACAAGCTACGATGCAACGCTTGATATAGACGCAAGAAACAATAAAAATTTTAAAACGTTTAAAACTTCAGCAGATAACAGCGGTAAAGAATATACCGTGACGGTTATCGGTTCGGATAAAGCAGATGGAATAGTCCTAACCGAAACAGAAAAGAAGTAGTAGCGGCTAAGTCTTTGTCGTCATTGCGAGGAACGCAGTGACGCGGCAATCCAGAAAACATAAAAAAAGCCTTACAGAACTCTCTGTAGGGCTTTTTATTTTGTTCCCTCGCCCCTTGCGGGAGATGGTGACAATCGTGTCGGGTGAGGGATTGCCTTTGTCTGTTTCGGCGGCTGGAAAATATATTCCAAAACCCCGCTGCGCAACAAACTTCCGTGAGTTGCTTCGCTCTATTCCCGCGGGGCTTGAAAAAGTTACAAACGATAAGACCATAAAGACCTTGAAAGGTGTTTAGTAATTTTTCAAGCCTACGACTCCGCGCTCATAATGGTTTTTGAATGTATTTTCCAGCCGCTTGTCATTGCGAGCGAAGCACGGCAATCCAGAACATTTGTCATCCCAGAGTGTCTCTGTCTGGGATCTGCCTTTTATCTGTCATTCTGCGCGAAGACGCAGAATCCATAAATATGTCGTTTTTAACTTAATTTCTCGTATATCAAAATCCGTCAAAAATACAAAACATCATCGTAAATTGCCGCCAAACCGCATTATATATAATGCGGTTGATTTCTTGTATAAATCAACCGCAAAAATTATTAGATGCAGATTTTAATTCAATAATAGGAGGTAGTAAATGATACTCGGAATCATATTAGTTGTATTTGCAGTAGTTCTTTTTGGTTGCTCTTATTATTAGTTCATCTAATAAATCTAAAGATAAAAATTCTTTGCCAAATGTTGTGGATAATAGTATAAAAACAAATCGTTTAAATACTGTTATTCAAGAAACAGGAGTAGAAAAAAGAGGATGCATAGGGGTTGTTGTCGGAGTAGCTGCAGCTATAGCTATAATATTAGGTATATTTTTAATGATCTTTATTTTTTGTTCTGTGATGGCATATTAGATAAATATACTATGACAGAACGATATCTTGGATATATTCTGGGTACAATGTGGATTATCGGAGGGCTTTTGATTGGTCCTATTTATGATAAATACTTCACAAGCATGAGAAAAAAGTGGTAGGTACTCGGATAAAATTTTAACTGTCAATCGCCTTTGATTAATTGTTTTGCATGTTCTATCGCGGCGGGGGTAATTTTTTCACCGGAAATCATTCTGGCGATTTCTTCCACATGTTCGGTTTCGGAAAGGATTTTGGCTTTTGTGTAGGTTCTGTTATTTTCGGTTTCTTTGTATATTTTTATGTGGGTTTTGGCAAATGCCGCGACTTGAGCCAAATGCGTTATTGAAAACACTTGTTTCTTTGCTGATAAATCCGCTAGTTTCTTGCCTATCTTTTCGCCTGTTTTACCGCCGGTTCCCGTGTCTATTTCGTCAAAAATTGAAGTTTGGTCGCTTTGGAGTTTTGAAGAGAGTTCTACGGCAAGCAATACTCTTGAAAGTTCGCCGCCGGAAGCAGAATCTCTTAAAGGCAGAATTTTTTCGCCTTTATTGGCACAGAACATAAATTCTATCGCATCAAAACCTTTTGCGGAAGGTTCCTTTTCTTCAAACTTTATTTCAAATACCGCGTTTTTAATTTCTAAATCCATAAGGCCGTCTTTTACTTTTTTTGAAAAACTTTCAGCGGCTTTCTTTCTTTTAGCGCTGATTTTTTTGCATATTTCAAGCAACTCGCCGGTCTGCTTTTTTAATTCTTCTTCCAAATGTGCCGTGTTTTCTTCGGCGGCATTTAACGCGGAGAGTTCTGCTTCAATTTCATCTTTGTACTTTAAAATTTCTTCTATTGTGGAACCATATTTTTTCTTAAGTTTTTTTATTAGTTCGGCGCGCTCTAAAGCGGAATTTAGTTTATCCGGGTCGGTATCGGTTTTAGAAAGTATCTCTTCAGTTTCTCTGTAAGCTTCTTCGGCTTGATAGTAAGCCTGCTCTATCAAAGAAACAGCTTCAGCCGCGTCCGCTCCGAGAGAATTTATTGTTTCAATATTTTTCTTGGCTTTAAGTAAGCCGCTTAAAGCGGATTTTTCATCAGAATACAAAACCGCTACTGCTTCCTGTGAAAATTGCGCTATTTTTTCTGCATTTTTTAATTTAGGAAGATCTTCCTGAAGCCTTTCTTCTTCGCCTATTTCAAGATTGGCGTCGTTTATTTCTTGAACTTGGAACGAGTATAAATCAATTTTTCGCGCTTTTTCAGAATCGGAAAGCTTTATGGATTCAAGCTTGGCTCTTATTTCTTTTACTTTTGAGTAAATAATTGCAGATTTATCAGTTAACTCTGAAATGTCCGGTATTTCGTTATCTAATACTGCAAGCTGTAAATCGGTATCAAGCAAAGTATGCTTTTCATCCTGATTGTGAAAATCTATGAGAAATTTGCCGATGTTAGAAAGAGTTGATAAGTTGACGGGAGAATCGTTTACAAAAGCTTTGCTTCGGCCGGAGCTTTCTATTGTTCTGCGGATTAAAACTGTATTATCGCTTGCGTCTATTGATAATGAGTTTAAAAAATTTATAACTTCAGGATTTTTAAATTCAAACGTTGCGGCTATCGTGCATATTGAACATCCCGAACGGATTGAGGAAATTTCTGCTCTTGCGCCGGTTAGCAGTTCTATTGAATTAACTAAAATGGACTTTCCGGCTCCGGTCTCGCCGCTTATAACGGTAAACCCTTCGGAAAAGTCCAAGTTTAAATCTTCTATTAGAGCGTAATTTTTAACCGATAAATTTAATAACATAAATTCGTAATTGATAACTCGTAATTCGTAATTGCTGTTCTAAATTCCCCAGTTTAGTTTTTTCTTCAAAGTGTCAAAATAAGATTTGCTTCTGTTTTTTATAAGTTTTAAAGGTTTTTTATAAAGAGAAAATTTAACTCTAACGCCGTCAGGCAGAGAATAATTTTCCTGGCCGTCTATGGTCAAAAGAATTTTTCCGTTATTGTGCTTGTTTTTTGCGCAAAATGTTAAAACATTTTTATCCGATAAAATCATAGGGCGCTGAGTTAGCATGTGAGGGGAAATCGGCGTAACCAAAAATACCGGTAAGTTAGGATAAACTATAGGACCGCCGGCCGCTAAAGAATAAGCTGTTGATCCGGTTGGCGTTGCAAGTATCATTCCGTCGCTTTTATATTCGGCTGCAAAATCTTTGTCGGCAGTTACGTTTACGGTTATCATTTTGCCGCCGGCAAGGGAGCGTATAACGCAGTCATTTGCCGCTACGGTTTTTATTTTTTTGCCGTTATAAATAAATTCAGCGTTAAGCAAAACTCTCTTTTCAATCTTTATGCCGTAATCGAAGATATGTTTTAAAAGCGCAAAAACTTCTTTCGCGTCAGTATCGGTTAAAAAACCGAGCGAGCCGAGGTTTATGCCTTTAATCGGCACGGCAAGCGGAGAAAATACTCTGATAACTTTAAGCATTGTGCCGTCGCCGCCGATAGACAAAGCAAAATCAACCTTTCTGGCTTTAACTGAATGCGAGTCGCTTATATAAACTCTGCATTTGTTGTTTTTCAGCCATAAAGCAACGTCAGACGCAAGTTTCTTTGCGCTTGGTTTTTGCCTGTTGTAAATGACAGCCGCTGAATAATTCATGATTCATAATATACCATAAAAAGAGGCTTATTGACAAAGGCATCCAACAAAGATATAGTGAACGCGTATACTCCGCGTCTGCGATTGGGCAGACTATATAATTTAGAGTAAAAAGGAGATGCAAATGAGCGTCAAGCATGTTAATGGAAGCAATTCCAAACATTCTGTTTTTCTTTATGCGTTAAGCACATGTCCGTGGTGCCGTAAGACAAAAGATTTGTTAGCCGAATTGAGCGTAAAATACGATTTTATCGATGTTGATCTGCTTATTGGAGAAGATCAGGATAAAGTCGTTTCAGAAATAGAGTCTGTTAATCCGCAGGGCGGTTTTCCGACTCTGGTTATAGATAAAACAACGGTCATAGTCGGTTTCAGACCTGAAGAAACAAAGGAAGCTGTAGCATGAGCCAAGCCTCTAAATCACCGGAAGAAATAGAAAAATTTTTAATAGATAACGCCAAAGAAAAAGGATATTTTTTCAATTGGGACAGAGAACGCGTTGACGCTTTGCTTGCCGGTCTTTTTACAAACTTTAACCGTTACGGATATTCGTCATGTCCGTGCAGATTATCTTCCGGAAAATACGCAAAAGATGAGGATATTCTTTGCCCGTGTGTGTATATGGAAAGCGATGTGGAAAAATACGGCTCTTGCTTTTGCGGGCTGTATGTTTCAAAAGATATCTTTGAACATAAAAAGCCGTATCCGATTGTGCCGGAATCCAGACCTGCTTCAAGGATATTTGCAATTCTGTCAAAAAATGATAATATAGCCGGCGAAGTGATTTGGAAATGCAGCATTTGCGGCTATGAATATAAAGGCGCTAATCCTCTGGACAAATGCCCAAAATGCGGCGCCGACAAGAAGTTTTTTAAAAAGATTTAACTCCGGCATTAACCCTCGCCCCTTGCGGGAGAGGGACTTGCGAAGCAAGAGGGTGAGGGGTTGCAGTTCTTTAAACATATTAACAATTAAAGGAAGTTCCGTAAGGCGATTTTGCCTATTCGGACACTGCCCAGCAACGGTAAGAGGGTTCTGCTCGCTAGCGAGTTTCTCTCAAAGTCCGGTCTATTGATTGTTAACATAAAACTAAACTTTCTAGGGAAAGACGGTATACTTTTAAGCTCCGCTTTCTTTTTTGAAAGCGGAGTTTTGCTATTTTAAAGAGGCAAAATGATTATAGTAAACACCGGTAACGGCAAAGGCAAAACGACTGCAGCCATAGGGCAAATTATCAGAGCGCTCGGGCAAGGTTTTAGCGTTTGCCTTATACAATTGTTTAAAGGCGAATCTTTTTACGGCGAACAAAAGATTTTGACCGGACTTTCCGGTTTGGATTTTTTTTCTTACGCCAAAGAACATCCTTTTTGCATAAAAGGCGTATCTATGGAGCAGGCAAAAGAAAGCTGCAAGCCCGCTTTTGATAAAATTTCAGAGCTTGCGCGTTTGCCCAAACAATATGATTTTATAGTTTTGGAAGAGTTTAATATAGCCATAAGAGACGGTTTTATGGATGCAGCAGAAGTTATAAATATTATAAAGAAACTTGCTGAAAAATCAACTGTTATTGTTACCGGCCGCGGCGCGCCGCAGGAACTTATTGATATTGCGGATTTAGTTACAGAAATGAAGGAAGTCAAACATCCGTTCAACTCCGGTGTGAAGGCTCAGAAAGGGATAGAGTTTTAATGCGGCTTGTCTTTTGAGTTTATGCTTCCTTATGCGTCGGCTCACGTATTCCCGCGCGGCTCACACGATACGCATCGCCGTCGCAAGCGTCGCCTAAACTCAAAATACTTTGCCTCTACGGCATAAAAATTTATGAAAAAAATATATTTATTGTTCATTATTTTCACTTTTCACTTTTCACTTTCCGCTTTGTCATTTGCTTATGAGCGTATTGTTTCGCTTGCGCCGTCAGTTACGCGCAGCCTGTATGAACTTGGCGCTGAAAGTAAAGTTGTCGGCATAACTATATTTTGCCCTTCGGGAACAACAAAAAAAGAAAGCATCGGCACTCTTTTAGAGCCTAATTTAGAAAAAATTATTTTATTAAAGCCGGATTTAATTATTGCCACAAAAGAAGGTAACAATAAAGCCGCCGTTGAAAAGCTTATCAGGTGGGGATTTCCTGTTTATGTTATGGAGACCTCCGATTCATTTGACGAGATTTGCGCGAATTATCTTTGGTTGGGTGAGAAAATAGGTAAAAAAAATAAAGCTCTCTTTAATATAGAAAACGCTAGGAACAAAATAAGTCTCATAAGAGAACATGCAATTAAATATCCGCAGCAAAAAGTTTTTTGGGAAGTAGGCGCGCTGCCTCTTTACGGCGCCGGCGGTAAAAGTTTTGTAAATGATTATAACTATTACACAAACACTGTAAACGTTTTAAAAGATATAAATCAAAGATATCCGCAGATAGGCATAGAATCTGTTTTAATAAAGAATCCGGATATAATAATTCTTGTCAATATGGGCGATATAAGCGGCGAAGAACTTGCGTATTGGCAAAAATACACATTTGTAAGCGCCGTAAAAAATTCAAAAATATTTATGATAGACGTAAATGATATCTTTACTCCCACTCCGCTGACGTTTGCGCGCGGCGTTGAAATGTTAGCTTTAAAAATTTACGGGGATTTTTTTGAAAAATAAGACCGGATTATTTTTATTGTTGGCGCTTTTTGTTGTTGCCGCGGCGGTTTTTTATTTGCTTGCCGGCGGCATAACGTTTGGCAGCGCAGACTCGTGGATGATAATAGAGAAAGTGCGCTTACCAAGAGTTTTTGCTGCTATGGTTACAGGCGCGGCTCTTGCTGCTTCCGGCTGCGTTTTTCAAGCGGTGTTAAGGAATCCTTTAGCTGATCCTTTTACGTTGGGAGTATCCGGCGGCGCGGCATTCGGAGCGTCGGTATTTTTTGTTTCAGGCGTTGCCGCGGTAAGCGCGTTGTTTGCTCCGGTGTTTGCTTTTGCAGGAGCTTTACTTGCGGTTTTGTGCGTTTATTTTTTAAGCGCCAGAAAAAAGTTTGATTCTTACTCAATGATTCTTTCCGGAGTAATTATAAGTTATATATTTTCTTCGGCTGTGATGATAGTTTACGCTCTAAGTTCGGCGGACCAAATGCAAAGCGCAATTATGTGGCTTATGGGAAGTTTTAGTTTTATCGATGAAAGAATTTTGCCGGCAAGCGCGGCAGTCGCCATTTTAGGAACGGTGATTTTATACTTTTACGGCAATGTAATAAATGTAATTTCGCTTGGGCAGAATAAATCTAATTCTCTCGGCATAAATACAGAGCGCAGCGTGAAAATTTTATTTATAACGGCTTCGCTTATAACCGCTTCAGTTGTGGCTATTTGCGGTGTTATCGGTTTTGTCGGCCTTATGGCTCCGCATATAATGAGAAGATTTACCGGAGCAAACAATAAAACTCTTATTGCGGCTTCAGCAATGTTTGGCGCCGGCTTTTTGCCGCTTTGCGATGCTATAAGCCGCATAATATTTGCGCCGGTAATTATTCCTGTCGGTGTTATTACAAGCGTAATCGGCGGCGTCTTTTTTATAGCGCTTCTTTTAAAGTCGGGAAATTATGATAGAGTTTAAAAATATATCAGCCGGTTACTATAAAGAAAAAGATGTTTTAAAAAATATCAGCTTCCGCGTTGAAAGCGGGTCTTGGACAGGTATTATAGGACCTAACGGCGCCGGCAAGAGCACAATGTTGAAAGTTTTGTGCGGTTTGTTGGGCTGTCAGGGGGACGTGTTCCTTGACAGTGCTGTCAAGGAACACGTCCCCCTGACAGCAATTTCTAAACCGGAGTTCGCAAAAGTTTTAGCTTTTATGCCGCAGTCTATCGAGAACGTATTTCCGTTCTCTGTCGCGGAATTTGTGATGCTTGGCAGGTATCCGCATTTGGGAGCTTTTAAAAATCCTTCAAGCCGCGACTTTAAAATTGTCGATGAGATTTTAGAATTTATCGGGATTTCTGAATTTAAAAACAGAAATATAAATGAGCTTTCCGGAGGCGAAAGGCAAAAAGTTTTTATCGCGCAGGCTTTGGCGCAGGAAACCGAGATTATAGTTTTAGATGAACCTGTGTCGTATTTAGATATCGGCGCGCGGACGGATATTTTAAATATTTTGGCGGCGCTAAATAAAGAGCGCAAAAAAACTATAGTGTCCACAATGCACGATTTAAACGCCGCTGCGGAATTTTGCGATAATTTAATTTTAATCGTTGACGGCCAAATAAAAAGTACCGGCTCTCCGGAAAAAGTTTTAGATTATAAAATAATAGAAGAAACGTATAAAACTAAAGTTTTAGTCAAAGAAAACCCAATGTCTAAAAAGCCTTTTGTAATACCTATAAAAGGCAATTATTAGCGTTTGCGGGGGAATCGGGCGCAAATCCCGAACAGTCCGGCTACTGTGATGAGGCGAAAGCTTCTAAGTCAGAATGCCCGCAATCGACTTCAATGTTCCCAAGGAGGACGTATATGATTAAATTTTACAAGCAGCAATAACCAATCGGCAGTATTCAATCGTTGAAAAAATCAAATCAAATAAGGAAATTAAAATGAAAAAAGCAGTAATAATAGTATTGAGTTTTTTTGCATTTGCCGGAGCGTCGTTTGCGCAGGATGTGTTTTTGTCTTTAACTAAAACAAGTGAGAACTTGGGAAGTTTGCCCACTAACGTAACCGTCATAACGCAGGAAGAAATATCAAATAAACACGTTGAAACTTTAGGAGAATTGCTGGAAAACGAAGCCGGAGTATTTTACAAAACAAACGGAACAACGGGCGATATGCCGACAGTGTTTGTGCGCGGAGCGTCAAAGTCCGCTAGAACGCTTGTATTGATTGACGGCCGCAGGGCAAATACCGGCGGCGACGGCGGCGCAAATTTTATGGCAATTCCTGCCGCAGCGATAGAGAGGGTTGAAATTATAAGAGGCGCAGGCTCGGTAATTTACGGCTCGGGGGCATTTGGCGGAGTAATAAATATTATAACCAAAACCGCTAAAGAAGATACTCCCGCGGCCGATATCGGCGCTTCTTACGGGGCGAACCAAACTTACAATCCTTATGCCGCAATGTCTTATTATACCGATAAAACTGCAATGTTTTTTGCGGGCTCTTTGTATCAAACTCAAGGCTACCGCAAAAATTCTGATTTTACTGGAACAAACCTTTTGTTTAACGGTTCGGTAAATATTTCAGACAAGTCAAAACTTGCTTTGTCCGCAAACACATATAATACAGATTTCGGATATCCGGGATCTACAATATGGTTAGATCCGGGCAGGCGCAGAGATTTAAACAGATACGTTAAGGCCGACTATATTTTAAGCGGAAAGGAAAGCAATCTTGACGTATCTGTTTACGCTTCAAACAACACCGGATATAACGACTCAACAGCAGGTTGGGATCATTCAAAATGGACGACTATTGTTTACGGAGCTCAAGCTGATTTTACGTGGAAAGATTTTTTATTCGGCGCGGAAGTTTATCAAGAAAGCTTTAAAAATGAAAACACACAAGACGGCGGCATGAGTATCGGCGATGTAACTGTTGATAAAGCAAGGGAGAATCTTGGAATATATGCGCAATACTACGGCGTTTTTGGAAATTTAAGAGTTTTGCCGGGCGTTAGGTATGACAATAATTCTGTTTTCGGATACGTGTTTACGCCTTCTCTATCGGCAATATTTAATTTCACAAATGAATTTAAAATTTCTGCAAACGCAGGCAAAGTATGGCGCGCGCCAAGTTTTAACGATTTATACAGCCCGTGGGGCGCAAATCCAAATTTAAAACCAGAAAAAGGTTTCTCTGGAGATTTTGGCGCGGAGTATACCGGCAAAAACTATTTTGCGTCAGCAACTGGATATTTTATTAACAGCAATAATCTTATAGAGTTCGACGCGCTTTTTGTTCCGCAGAATATAGATAAAGCCCGCCAGTACGGCGCAGAGCTAAACGCAGGATATGCTCCGTTGAAGTTTTTAAAAGGGCAGATTAACTATACATTTTTGAAGTCTGAAAATTTAACAAACGGTTTCAATGGAAACGTTTTGGCGTTTAGCCCAAAGCACTCGGTAAGTTTTACTCTTAACGTCAAGCCCGTGCGGGTTTTAACGGTTTCTGCCGTAGCAGGCTATAAAAGCGAATATTATGAAGACGCTTTAAATAATGTCAAAAACAATGGATTTTCAACTTTAGATTTAGGAATAAATTATCAAGCTACTGATGAAATTTCATTTTGGATAAAGGGTTTTAATGTTACAAACGCCAAATATCAGATAGTCAACGGATACCCAATGCCTGGCGCCGCAATTTACGGCGGAATCAGGGTAAGCGTCAGATAACGCTATTTATTGACAATTCAGTTAAAATTGTGTTACAATAACCGTCTAATTTAAACAAGCCGCGGGGTAGAGCAGCCCGGTAACTCGTCAGGCTCATAACCTGAAGATCGCAGGTTCAAATCCTGCCCCCGCAACTTGCAATAAAAAATAACGAACGGCCAATAAAAGGCCGTTTTTTTATTTGTTTTATTTTTGTATAATAATTCAGCGGATTTTAACTATGATAATTGATGATATAACTAACTTATCAAAATACGCGAAAGTTTTCGGATATCTCCAAACTATCCAAAACTTCATATCGGACAAAAATTCCGATATAGCTTCCTTAAAGAGTAAAACCGAAATAACGCCCGGCATATTCGTTACCGTTGAAAACGCCGTACCGAAACCCGTTGAAGAACAAAAACTTGAAACCCATGCAAAATTTATAGATTTACACTATATTATAGACGGTTTTGACATCGTAGGCTGGAAAAGTTCTTTTGAATGCAAAGACGTTTACAAGAAATATGACGAGAGCAAGGATATAGCGTTTTTTAACGATCCTTGCGATTTTAGCATTAAGCTTGTTAGGGGTAAGTTCGCGGTGTTTTTTCCCGAAGATGCGCACGCTCCTTTGTGCGGAGATAAACCGTTAAAAAAGTGTATTTTTAAAATAAGAGCGGAGATATTAAAAAAATGAAAAAGAAATTATTGATTCTCGCCTTGCTGCTTATCCCTTCCTTTTCTTTCGCTGCGTCAATTTTTTCTCCAGACGGCGCGGGAACCACGGTAGCAAACTTCTTAAAATTTGGAGCCGGCGCAAGAGCCATCGGTATGGGAAACGCCAATACCGCGGTTCTTGCTAATTCCGCAGATTCTATCTACTGGAACCCCGCGGCCATTTCCGTTTTAAAGAAAATGGACGCGACGCTCATGTATTCGTCTTATTGGATGGATATGTCTTACAGCTGGGTGGCTTTTGCAATGCCGACTCAAGCCGGAACTTTTGGAATCGCGGTTCAGTATTTTAACTGGGGAAGCATCGATGAAACCGACGGTGCCGGCGGTTTTACGGGAGCCAAATTTTCCGGATACGATCTCGCGGTTTACCTGTCTTACGCCAACAAATATATGTTTGACGACGACAGCGTTATAAGATACGGCGCTAATTTTAAAATTATAAGTTCAAAATTAATAAGCACCGCTTTCGGCGCCGCAGTTGACGCCGGAACAATTTATACGCTTAAAGACCAGCTTACCTCATTTGGATTTTCTTTTCATAATTTAGGCACGCCCATGCGCTATGATGTTGAGTCAGAGCCTCTTCCTTTTGATTTTAAAATCGGCGCCTCTAGAATCTTTTTTGACAACCTGTTAGTTGCGGCAGATTTGGTTTTCCCGAGCGATAATTCGATTTTTCCGGCTTTCGGAGCCCAATACGGCCTTGACGTTATGCAGGACGGAAAAATATTTTTTAGAGCGGGTTACGATATGCGCTCCGACGCTCCGGGCTTTACCGGATTTAACGCGGGCTTCGGCGCTAAATTCAAAGACTTCGAATTTGATTACGCTTTTTCTCCTTACGGAGACTTGGGAACGGCTCACAGAGTTTCTATAGGTATTAAATTCGGAGAGGAATTAGTTGAACCTGTAAGATCCGCGGCAGCGCCGGCAAAAAAGCCTCAGACAACTCCTTTGGTAAGAACCACGGCTTTAACTTCTGAGCAGCAGGGAATTGAACAAACGCCTCAGCCTCAGCAGCCGGTGCAAATGCAACAAACTCAGCAGCCAAGCGCTGTTGCAGCTGCTTCGCAGCCTGACGCGGTCCAAAACGGACAGCAGCAACAGAAAAAAAAGGTAGTGGTTTTACCGTTTATTTCAAGCGATATTCCGGCAAGTGAGCTTACTGTTTATGCACAAATGTTTATTAAGGCTTTTTCGCAGGACAATACAAAATATACAATTATTGACAAAACCTCCGCGTCAGATATAGAAAATGTTTTAAATAACAATGCCGGACTTATAAGCGCATTTGCCAAAACAGGCGCGGACATTGTGATAGTTTGCAAAGTCATAAAAGATAAAGCGAACGGCATGCTTAATTTTGAATTCAGTTTTTATTCTAAAGATTTAAGCGTAAAAACCCGCACAATAACATCAAAAGATTCTTTCCGCGACGCCCAGACAAAACTTGGCGAATTTGCCGCGGCTTTGGCGAAGTAAATTAAGAGAGAACAGCTAAAATGATTATAGGACTTACCGGTTCGTATTGTTCGGGCAAAGATACTGTCGCGGAATACATAGTTAAAGAACGAGGTTTTTTTCATTACTCTCTTTCCGACGTTATAAGAGACGAAATGAAGAAAGACGGCCTGGAACCCACCAGAGAAAACCTCATAGTTTACGGCACAAATCTGCGCTCAAATTACGGCAACGGAGTTCTTGCAAAAATAGTTTTGGAAAAAATGTCCGCAGGCCAAAACTACTGTATTACTTCCATAAGACATCCCGATGAAGTGTCCGAACTTAAAAAAAGAAAAGATTTTGTTTTGATAAATGTTGACGCGCCGCATAAAATCCGTTTTCAAAGAATGCAGAAAAGAAAACGCGCCGGCGATCCGGAAACTTTCGAGAAATTTTTAGAGCTTGAAAAAATGGAATCGCAGAGTTCCGGCTCAGGCCAGCAGCTTGTTAAAACCGCGCGCCTTGCAGATATTAATTTTATAAACGATTCCAACGATATAGCTGTTCTCAAAAATACAGTTGACGAGATACTCAAACAACTCCAAAAAGATTATGCAGATTTATGACGTTTTAATTATCGGCGCGGGGCCGGCCGGAATGTCTGCAGGTATTGCCGCAGGGCGTAAAGGGCTCAAAACCGCAGTTTTAGAAAAAAAATCTAAACCCGCAATAAAACTATCCATCACCGGCAAAGGCAGATGCAATCTTACAAACAGCGCAGGCATTAAAGAGTTCGTTGATATTTTCACAAACGGTAAATTTTTATATTCAAGTTTTTTGAAATTTTCAAATACCGACTTACTGGATTTTTTTAATGTTTTAGGCGTTGGTTGCGTTTTAGAGCGCGGGGGGAGATATTTTCCGGAAAGTCAAAAAGCTCTTGATGTAGTGTCGGCTTTAATTAGAGAAACCAAGAGATATTGCGAAATAATTTTAAATTCTGAAGTTAAATCGATATCAAAAAAATCCGGCGGTTTATTTGAAGTTGCAAGCGCTTCCGGGGTTTATACCGCAAAAAACGTTATTATCGCTACCGGCGGTCTTTCTTATCCGTCAACCGGTTCTACCGGAGACGGTTATATTTTTGCCGAAAAATTCGGGCATAAAATAATTAAGCCTTTGCCGGCTCTTGTTCCGGTTATTTTGGCCTCAGATTTTTTGCCGGAACTCAAAGGCTTAAAACTAAAAAATGTCGAAGTTTCAATAATGTCCTGCGGAAAAAATTTGGCAAAAGAATTCGGCGAAATGGAATGGACTGTTTTCGGTGCGGACGGCCCGGTAATATTGACATTGAGCGGGATGATATCCGAGCTGGCTGCAAAAGGCCAATCCCTTGAATTATCAGTAAATTTTAAGCCGGCATTATCGCGCGAGCAATTGGATAATAGGCTGCTTCGCGAGTTAAATCTTTTCGGCAGCGGGCAAATTCAGGAGATGTTAAAAACGCTTTTGCCGCTGCAGGCCGTGCGTCTGGTAATAAATTACGCCGGTCTTCAAATAACGCAGAAATGTTCGCAGGTAAATAAAGCGGACAGAGAAAAACTTTTAAACGCGCTTGTGGATTTCAGGCAAAAAATCAAAGGAACGCGGGATATAAAAGAAGCTATAGTAACAAAAGGCGGTGTCTGCGTTGATGAAGTGGAGCAAAAAACGCTGCAGTCAAAACTTGTGCCCGGCTTGTATTTTTGCGGAGAAGTTTTAGATGTTGACGCGCCGACAGGCGGATTTAATTTGCAGGCGGCCTTTTCAACCGGGTTTTTAGCGGGACAATCTTTAAATAATTAAAAACAAAGTTGTCATTTCCGCGAAAGCAGAAATCCACGTTTAGTTAAAATGGATTCCGGGTCAAGCCCGGAATGACAAAAAGGATAATAAAATGGATAAATTACTTGAAAGTTTGTTGATGTCTGACGGTATTTCAGGCTGTGAAGAAAATGTCGCAAAAATTATGATCGATGCGCTTAAAAAGGCCGCCGACAGCGTTGAAACCGATAATTTCGGCAACGTTATCGCTAAAAAAGGCAAAGGCAAAAAGAAAATAATGATTGCTGCTCACATGGATGAAATCGGCATGATTGTAAAACACATTAATCCCCAGGGATTTATATATTTTATAAAAGTCGGCGGAATAAACGATTCAATACTTCCGGGCAAGCTTGTAGAAATAATAAATAAAGACGGCAGACATATAAAAGGCGTTCTCGGCACAAAGCCTCCGCATTTGATGAACGCTGAAGAAGCCAAACAGCCCGTTAAATTTGAAAATATGTTTATTGATATCGGCCTTTCTTCAAAAGAAGAGGTTGAGAAACTTGTTGAAATAGGCGATCAGATAATTTTTGAACCTAACGCCGGCGTTTTAAACGGCGATATGTGTTACGGCAAAGCCGCAGACAACAGAATAAGCTGCTACGCTTTGGTAAAAGTTTTAGAAAAACTTTCAAACGATATTAATGCGGAAGTTTTTGGATGCGCAACCGCGCAGGAAGAAGTCGGCCTCAAAGGCGGAAAGACTTCTTCTTTTAAAGTTAACCCGGATTTCGCTTTGGTTATCGATACAACAGTTGCCGGCGATATGCCGGGAATAGAAGAAAAAGTTTCAGCGCTAAAGCTTGGCAAAGGCGCTGCTATAACTATAGTTGAAGCTTCCGGCAGAGGAACTATTGTCAGCGGCAAGGTCAGAAAGCTCATGATTGACGCTGCTAAAAAAAGCAAAATAGATTATCAACTGGATATTATAGACGGCGGGATGACTGACGGCGCGGTTATTTATACAAACCGCGAAGGCATTTTGACCGGGATAATAAGCATCCCGACAAGATATATACATGCTCCGACTTCCGTGTTTAATATGAAAGATATCAACTCAGCTGTTAATTTGGCGGTTAAAACAATAGAAAAAGCGGCAAAAGAACTGTGAGTTTTAATTTTTGCGTTTTATCCAGCGGTTCCGGCGGCAATGTTTCGCTTGTTTGGACAAAAGAAGGCGCCGTGCTTATAGATTGCGGAAGAAGCGGAAAATATATTTCCGAAGAACTCGCTGCTCTTGGTATATCTCCCAAAGATTTAACCGCGGCGGTAATAACTCACGCTCACATTGACCATATAAGCGAAAGCGGCCTTAACTTTTTGATTAAAAACGATATTGCGCTCTACTCGCATAACGATATCCTTGACGATATCTGCGATAAATTCGGACAGAAGGTGCGCGATTGCAGGATGATTTCTTTTGATTCGTCATTTAATATTAAAAATATTGACATAGATTACTTTCCGGTTCACCACAAAGATATCTCCGTATCAAAAACTTTAGGGTTTACGCTGTCCTCAAAGGTCGCCGGACAGACATATAAGATAGGCTATGCCACAGACACCGGCAAAGTCTGCAAAAATATGGCGCAAAAGCTTGCAGGAAGCAATATACTTGTGATAGAGTCTAATTACGATAAAGAGATGCTTAACTCAAGTTTCAGACCTAGAGAAAATAAAAAGTGGATTTTAAGCGATTCGGGACATCTTTCAAACGAAGCTTCTGCCGCTGCTGTGGCCGATATTAAAGAAATCTCAAAGGTAAAAGACAGTTTGAAATATGTTTTTCTTGCTCATTTAAGCGCGCATCACAATTATCCGGAGCTGGCTTTAAAAGTCTCTCAAGATGAACTTACAAAAAGAAAAATATCCGATGTCCGTCTTTTTTGCGCTAAAAGAGACTCAAGAAGCCAGACTATAAAGATAGGATAAAGCGGCAGGTATAGACAAACTAAATAAAAAAAGTATAGAATATAGCCGTTGTCATATTTCAATACTTCGTATTTTAATACCCAAAGGGGAGGCTTAAAATGGCAGAAGCAAGATGCATGAAATGTAAGAAACAGGTAGAAGTTAAAAATCCTACCGATGTTGTTATGAAGAACGGTATGAAAGCTATCTCAGGAGTATGTCCTGTTTGCGGAACGAAAGTTTTCAAAATCGTAGGCAAGAAATAAACTAAACTAATAAAAAAATCCCGGCAGAATTTTCTGCCGGGATTTTTTTATTTTCACCTGTTGTTCTATTTTTGTCATTCCGGCCTCCGAGGTAGCTACGCTACTGCCTTGTGGCAGAGCGGAATCTATTTTTAAAAACATGGATCCCGGGTCGAGCCCGGGATGACAACGAATTCAACTATTCTTCGTCGCTTTCGTTTTTGGAAGAACGTTTTCTGATAAGATGATTTAATATTTTCTTGCGGAGCCTTATTGAATTTGGCGTTACTTCAACCAGTTCATCCGGAGCTATATATTCAACAGCTTGCTCTAAGTTCATAATGCGCGGAGGGGTAAGCATCGGCGCGTCATCAGCTGCTTTGCTTCTCATATTGGTAAGTTTTTTAAGTTTGCATGGGTTTACCACCAAATCTTTTTCACGCGAGTTTTGCCCGACAATCATTCCTTCGTAAACATCTAATCCAGGCGCGACAAACAATTGTCCGCTTATTTGAAGGTTATCTAAAGCGTAAGCGGTCGTTTTGCCTTGTTCTTTTGCTATAAATACTCCGTTATTTCTTAAATCCGACACATTTGTTTTCGGAAGGTAATCGTAAAAACTGTGATGCATTATTCCTTCGCCGCGCGTGGCGGTTAAGAATTCGTTTTTAAAACCTATTAAAGCTCTTGAAGGAATAATATACTCAAGCCTTATTCTATTTTCGCCTTCGCTAACCATATTTTCAAGCTTTGCGGCTCTTTTTCCAACAAGTTCAAAAATTGCTCCCTGTACCTGGCTGTCTATGTCAAGAGTAAGATATTCCATCGGTTCGCAGAGTTTTCCGTTTTTCTCTTTGTATATGACTTCCGGAGAAGATACGGATAATTCAAAACCTTCTCTGCGCATTGTTTCTATTAAAATTGTTAAGTGAAGCTCGCCTCTTCCGGAAACTTTAAACCTGCCTTCTCCGTCAAGCGCGGCGACTTTTAAGCCGACATTTGTCTGCGCTTCTTTTTCAAGGCGCGATTTTAAATGTCTGCTGGTTAAAAATTTTCCTTCTTTACCGGCGAAAGGGGAATCATTTACCATGAAGTCCATAGATACCGTGGGTTCATCTATGGAAAGCGGCTCAAGAGGCAAAATATCGTATATTGAGCAAACAGTATCGCCGACTTCCACATCTTCCAAGCCTGCAACAGCCACTATATCTCCGGCTATTGCGGTTTCAACTTCCGCTTTGCCTAGTCCTTTAAATTTATCTATGCGTACGGCTTTTGTTATTTTCGGGTTGTCTATATTGTTTTTTGTGACAAGCGCGACAGGCTGCCCTTTTTTTATGCTTCCATTTAAAATGCGCCCTATGCCGACTGCGCCTAAAAAGTTGTTGTAGTCAAGCATCGTGATCTGCATTTGAAGAGGCTTGTTTGCGTCCGCGGCCGGAGCCGGAACCTTTTTCATTATAGTTTCAAAAACAGGCTCTATATCTTTTCCTTTTTCTTCCATTTTTGTACTTGCCCAGCCGTCTCTGCCGGACGCGTACAAAATAGGAAAATCAAGCTGTTCGTCCGTTGCGCCGAGTTTCATAAATAAGTCGAAAACATCGTCAACAGCTTTTGACGGGTTGGCGTAAGGTTTATCCATTTTATTTATGATTACTATAGGGCGAAGTCCCAAAGCTAAAGCTTTTCTTAACACAAATCTTGTCTGCGGCATTGGGCCTTCTGCGGCGTCAACCATCAAAATCGCGCCGTCAACCATTTTTAAAACGCGCTCAACTTCGCTGCCGAAATCGGCGTGTCCTGGAGTGTCAACTATATTTATGGTGTTTCCCTTGTAATCAACCGATGTGCATTTGGCAAGAATAGTTATGCCTCTCTCTCTTTCAAGAGGGTTCGAATCTAAAACCATGTCCTGCGCTTCGTCGCTTTTAACGTCGAATTGTCCGGAAAATTTTAAAAGCGAATCTACCACGGTTGTTTTGCCATGGTCGACATGGGCAATAATTGCTACATTTCTAACATCTTGTCTTATCATAATTAAAATAAGCGTCCCCTTTATTTTGGGGACGCACCCTTTCCTTAAAAAAATTTCAGCTATTATAGCATATTTTTCCAAACAGTGCGGGATACTCAAAAAGTAGCGGTTTTTTTTGAATATCCCTCAATTTTGGCATGAAGCCAAAATTGACAGCAACCGCTCGTTTTTATAAAATATATCCTTGAAAATACAAGGAGTTTTATATGATAATTTTAACCGGCGGAGCGGGTTTTATAGGCAGTTGTTTTTTAAAAAAGTTAAACGATGAAAATATTAAAGATATTTTGGTCGTCGACCATTTGGACGAAAGCGAAAAATGGAAAAACTTGCTCGGCAAATCGTATTATGATTATATGCAGAAAGGCGATTTTTTAAACGCGGTTATCGAAAGAAAACTTCCAAAACTTGACGCTGTTGTTCATCTCGGCGCTTGCAGTTCTACCACTCTTACGGATGCCGATTATTACATAAAGAATAATTACGAATATTCAAAAGTTTTAGCTCTTTGGGCTTTTGAGCAGAATGTTCCGTTTATTTACGCGTCTTCCGCCGCTACTTACGGCAACGGGGAAAACGGATATGATGACGATATAAATAAAATAAATTCTCTTTCTCCTTTAAATATGTACGGCTATTCAAAACATATGTTTGACCTCTGGCTTTTAAATAACGGTTATATGAACAAAGCCGCCGGAATAAAGTTTTTTAACGTTTTCGGACCGAACGAATATCACAAAGGCGATATGAGAAGCGTTATATGCAAGCAGTTTGATACTGTTGCCAAAGAAGGTAAAATCAGCTTGTTCAAATCTTATAAAAGCCAATATCCTGACGGCGGGCAAAAAAGAGATTTTGTTTATATAAAAGATGTTGTTGAAGCTA
>Ga0209628_10000765_pt1 | contig 19992 bp, 24 predicted proteins | sample TergutCu122P4_FD_187285 | JGI IMG/M metagenome (GOLD analysis project Ga0209628, IMG submission 187285) | Cubitermes ugandensis P4 segment gut microbial communities from Kakamega Forest, Kenya - Cu122 P4 (SPAdes) (version 2) | ecosystem: Host-associated > Arthropoda: Insects > Digestive system...
GGTTTGGGGGGGGGGGAGGCGGAAATCTTTTAGATGACCAGTACGGCGTATAGTCGAACAGCAGGAGAAACCAACCATGTCCCTCGTGATTGAAGACCCACAGGTAGAGCGGCTGGCCAAGCAAATTGCCGCGGTCGAAGGCACGACCGTCTCAGAAGTGCTGCGTTCAAGCCTGCTATCGCAGGCGGCGCTGCGCGGGCTGGGGCCGCTTGCGCGCGACGTTGATGCAAGCTCCTACGAACATGGCAGTACGACGCTGACGCCTCGCACGGATCGCTCTGATGCGCTCCAAAAAGCACATGAGGCAGCAGCTTATGACCAATGGTTTCGAGAGCAGGTGCAGGAAGGTCTTGACGAAACTGGGCCTGGCATTCCGCATGAGGCAGTCAAGGCCGAATTCGCCGCAAAATGCGAAGCCTTGCGCCGCCGCATTGAGGTCGAAGTGCGATGACGATTATCTGGCGGAAGGCGGCAGGCGCGGCTATCACGCACATCAAGCCGAGGGCGGTGGCGACGGCTTGAAATCTCAGTTGGGGAAACGTCGATGAACCACAAACGTAGCCTGGCTGCGGAATTGATGGAGGGCCTGCAAGCCCTTGAAGCGGAACGTCTTGGCAAGATCGCCGTGCGCAGGCATGTTGTAGAGCTAAAGCCAACTCCAGATGTGACAACGGTGGAACTGCACTCCCTGAGCGAGCGGCTGGCGGCTCTTGCGCGCGGGGTTGATGCGTTGCCGCCCCGTGTACCGCGCGACACCCGCAGCGATGACGAAGTTCTGGGGTACAACGAGTACGGCGTATGGTGATCGACACCTCTGCTGGCCGGATCGTAACCGTTGCTGTTTGTCGGCAACGACTTCGCGCAGACGGACATCCAGCAAGTAAGGGAGTCGGAAATTTTCTAGATGACCGTGCGCGCTGACTCGCTCTCTGGTACGATTACATGTCGTAACAACTCTTGAGGGAGTGCAACGGCCCGCCACTCTGGCGGGCTTTTTGTTGCTTAAAACCATGCACCTGACTATCAAATCTGTATCTCCAGCAGGCTTGTCCATGTCTGTTGGCGCTCCACCTACTGGGAGGCAAACTGTGTGTGATTCCGACGGTGTTGTTCTGACCCCGGAACAGCAAGAACTTGTTGACATCCTTACGCCGGAATTTGTGCAGACTGCGCTTGACGCGACCTACGCTAAGTTAGCGGAGCGATGGGAGAAACTTGTTAACGCTACGAGCGAACTCAACGAGGAAATGCGGTTCGGAAAAATTGGACTTCAAGACCTTACCTACAGCCTAATCCGCTCTGATGAGCGTAAAGACTTCCACAAAGAACTCTCTGAAGCGCGCGAAAGAATGCTCTCGCTTAGAGACCTAACCATACGCCTGGGGAAAGGCTGGAGTAGCTTCAACTTGCTGGCTAATACGCAGTAGGAAAGCATTACCCAGTGGTATGACTGGATGGAGAACCAAATGTGGGAGCGTGTCTCTTACCCAGATAAGGCGCTTGATGAGGTGTGGAAAAGTCAGGAGGCGCAGTTGTTCGAGAAGAGCGGCCTCATGGTGAAAATGGCGTTTGGCTTAGACGCAGACTAACCCTATTTGACTGGAGCCTTTGCAGGTTGTTGAGAAACCCGCAGGTTTGCAAAAAAAGTGCAGGCGAATCCGGCGGCGCACCTTCCCACAACATGGACAAGGAAACTTCTTGTACAGTGCGGAGCATGATACCGTCCAGAAAGGCGCACGTGCCGCCGAGACCTGTTCCAGTGCCTGCGCCGCCGCCGCCGCCGCCGCCGTCGGCGTTGCCCCCACCAACACCACCACCTTCAGCGCCCCCATTAAAAATATAATCAATGAAATGGACGACCAACGCAAAGCCATCCTGCTTGGAGAAGCCCGCTACGCCGAGCGCCTGACGCGGCGAACTGCACGCCTGTACCGGCGCATTGCTTGGGCGTGCGCCTTTCTCGGCGTGGTGGGCGGCAGCGGCGTAGTTTCGGCGCTATCCATGCGGGTGCCGGATTGGGTGAGCGTCACCGGCGCCGTCATCCTTATGATGGTGGCTGCCGTCACCCTCACGGTGCGACCGGTAGAGAAGGCTGTGGCCAATGAAACTGACGCCCGCAAATACGCGGCGTTGCGCACGGCTGCTGGTCCCATGAGCGCCGACGAGTTTCAATCTGCGCTCAACAAGGCCAGGGAGACAGATACCGCCGAGATCGAACCGTTGCGCGAGGTGGCTTACAACGACATCGTGACCGAGATTGGCCGCGCCGATTTGAAAGCGCCGCTGCGGGTTGGGCAAAGGCTGCTGGGGGCGCTGGCCTGATACAGTGGCCCTTGGCCTTTCCGGCTTGATGGCCAAGGGCTTTGGCTGGCTCTGAACGGCGGCGCCTACCAGACCCCCCTTGCCATTTCCGCCGTTTTCCGGCAGTATGGTGTCCTCTACCAGAACAAGAGGCCACCAAAGTGTCCCGTAAAAACCAGTCTATTTCCCAGCCCGAGGGCGAGCAGCCGGTGCAGGTGCAAGACCAGGCGCCTGTCGAGGCGCAGCAGCCGCAGCCAGAGGCTCAGGCGGCCACCTCAGAGGCTCCAGCGACCGCCACCAACACCAGCGCCCCTGCGGCGCCAGAAACCCCCGCCAACACTGTACCCCCGCTGCGCCAGCAGGACGTGGTGGCGGTTTTGAAGGTGGCTGATTTGGGCCGCGCGGCGTTGGCGGTGGGCATGGCCCCCGAGGCGTTTGCACAGGCGCTGGCCAAGGCCAAGGTCATCCACAAAGAGGATTTGCGGCGCTTGTCCTGGGCGGTGCCGGCGCTGTAATGGCGCGCATCCTCGACACGCCGCCCGCCGAAGACCACAGCCGCTCACTCGCTCCGCTCCCATCGCAGCGCCAGCGGGCGGCTATGGACGCGGGCACGCTTGCCGGGGCCTTGCCGGGCTTGGCGCTGCACGATTTGCTTGATTTGCGCACGCGCATCGAGGCGCTGCTGCCTGCGCGCTCGCTTCAGGATATGAATCTGGAGCGGGAGTTGGTCTTGCAGGTGCTGGCGCTGCAAGCGATGCAGGCCGATGTCATCAACGACGGCGATACGCCGGCCAACCAGCGCGCGCAGGTGGCCAACAGCTTGAGCGCGGCGCTGGCCAACCTGGTCAAGGTGCAGGAGAGTACCTACAGCGCCGAGCGTTTCAAGCGGATTGAGCGGCTGCTCATCGAGACCCTGCGGGAGTTGCCGGAAGGGGCGGCGGCGGCGTTTCTTGACAAGTACGAGAAGGCGCTGGGCGGGCTATGACGCTGCTGACGGTGGCCGCGCATCACTTGGCCCGCTTGCGCGCGGCGGCCACGGGGCGCATGAAACGCTCGGATGTGGCGCGCTGGATCGAGCAGAACACGACGCTCAATGGCGCGCCGTTCAGCTTTGTCGATCACGAGTACCAGGAGCGCATTCTCTCGGACGAGGCGCCCGATCTGGTGGTGCGCAAGTGCGCGCAGACGGGGATTTCCGAGGCGTGCCAGCGCATGGCCGCCGCGCTCATGCAGATCATGCCCGGCGCATTCCGCATCGGCTACGTTTTTCCGTCGGCGACGTTTGCGGCGGACTATGCCCAGACGCGCTTTAACCCGATTGTGGCGGGTTCCCCGGCGTTGCAGGCGGCGATGACGGGCGCCGATGTGGACAAGACGGATATCAAGACGTTTGGCTCGCCCGACAAGGTGGTGTATTTCAAGGGCGCGGCGGTTGGCAACGCGGCTATTTCCACCACGCTGGACATGATTATCTATGACGAGTATTCGTTCATGGATCAGACGGTGGCCGGCGATTATCACAGCCGCTTGCTGCACAGCAGCTACCAGTGGACGGTGAAGCTGTCCACGCCGACGTTTCCTGGCGATCCCATCGACCGCGCGTTTACCGCCAGCCGGCGCTACTTCAACTTCTGCCGCTGCGAGCATTGCGGGCATTTGTTTTTGCCGAGTTTTTACGCCCATGTGCGTATTCCGGGGTGGGACAAGCACCTGGACGAGATTACCGAGGCGAATTTGCATTCGGTCGATTACCACGGGGCCAAATTGTTTTGCCCGCATTGCGGCAAGGCGCCTTCGCTGGCGCCGGGGCAGCGCGCATGGGTGGCGGAGAACCCCCATGAGACGCACCGCGCGGCGGGCTATCAGGTATCGCCCTTTGACGCGCCCAACATTGTCACGGTGCCTTCTCTGATCGTCGCCTCGACCAAGTACGCGACCAAGACCAAGTTTCGCCAGTTTTCCCTGGGGTTGCCCGATGAGGACGCGGAGAACGGGTTTACCGAGGAGGAACTAGAGCAGGCGGCCTTCACGCCTGCCGGGGTGCCGCAGGGGCAGGCGTTCATTGGGTTCGACCAGGGCAATACCTGCCACCTTGCCGTGGGCGTTTTGGACGCCAAGGATGTGCTGCGCGTCGTTCACTGGGAGAAGTGCCCGCTGGGGCGCTTTGAGGAGCGGTACAACGCGCTGAAGGCGCAGTATCGCGTGCGGGCCAACGTGGGGGATATGCAGCCCAACGTGACGCTGGCCATGAAGCTGGCCCGGGAGGACGAGCAGTTTTTCCCGGCCATGTACAGCACCAAGCAGGGGCTGGACATTTACGAGGTGAAGATGCCGGGCGAGGAGGCGGATGCGGCCCGCGGCATGATTCGCCAGATTGCCATCAACCGCAACGCGCTGTTTGACAAACTCCTTCTGGAGGTGCGGGCTGGGCGCCTATGCCTGGGCAAGACCCAAGAGTGGGGGACGGTCAAGGCGCACCTGCGCGATATGAAGCGCGCCCAGGCGGCCTTGCGCAGCAACGGTGAATTCACCTCGATGTGGGTCAAGTCCTCCAAGGGGCAGGATCACTACCACCACGCGCTGGGGTATCTGTGGCTGGCCGCGCAGATTCGCGGGCTGGGCCGCTCGCGGTATACGCCTGGGATGTTTGGCGTGACGAAGTTCAGGCTCGTGGATGGGGCGTAGGGGCGCCTACACCGGCACCACGGCGGCTATGCCGCGCATGACCAGGCGGCGCACGGCGGCTTGGTCAAACGAGGCGAAAGTAGAAGGCCCCTCGGCCAACAGGCTGCCGGTGTACTGCACAACACCGTCGGCGAAGTCCCCTCCGTCGTCCAGCATGCGCAATCCAGCCAATACTACATGGTTTTCTGCAATTACATTTTTTGTGCGCAGGAATCCACGAATCGCATTTGAAATAAATTCAGTGGATTTCTTGTATTTAGGAGACCGGCTTAAAAGCCAGGCGAGTTCACAAAATACAACGGATGGGATAACAAACTTTGTGGCGGACAAAAACAAGTTGAATGCCACCTTTGTTTGTTCTTTGTCATCTTCAGTTACAATCCTGGCAAGTATGTTCGTATCAGCGACAACTATCATTTGAGTCCACGCAACCCGGCTTGTGCGTAGCACTCACCGATAACCAGGTTCATTTCCTCGATGCTGACGGGTTCGGCAACTTCATTGTCCAGCGAGAGGTTCCTGAAGTATTGGCGGGCCTGGATGGCGGACATTTTGCTATCTTCACCCTCATCTTCTCGGGCGGGCAGTATTTCCGTTTGGGGTTGGAACAGCGCCGGGGGGATGGCTTTGTCTTTGGCGATTCGGGTCATCAGCACGCGCACCACGTCGCTGACAGTCAGGCCGGCGGCCTTGATGACCGTATCGGCTGCGGCCTGTATATCGATCGGTACACGGGATTGAATCTTGCGGCTGGTGGTAGCTGGCATAGCTGGGACTCCTAGTGTGCCATCCAGTGTACTACGGGGTGTGGATGCCCGCGCAGAGCACCACCCCCCCTTGCCACTTTTCAAATTTTCGTTCAGTATGGTGCGGTGCCGTACAACAACGAGAACAAAGGCATTGACTTAGCCGCCCGCCAGGCCGGCCCACCCTCCGGGGCGTGGCCGCGCCTGGCGTCGTGGCTGGGCAGCAAGTTCGCGGCGGCGCCTCGGCGCGTGCCGGTGACGCCGGCAGCTGGCGGGCAGGGAATGCCGCCGGCGTTGGTGGAGCCGCGCATCAAGAAGTCCCCTGGCGGGCAAAGCTGGCCCAGTTTCATGACGCGGGCGGCGCCGGCGCGCGAGCAAAAGCTCGCCAGCCTTGACCGGCGCCTGGCCACCACCGATGTGCTCAGTCTGCGCTCGGCGGCCAACACCAAGGCGCTGGTGCGCCAGCTTGTGAGTGCCTCGCCCGACATCGGCGCTTCCGTCAACGCCTACACCCGCTTGATCGTCACCAAGGGGTACAAGGCGCTGGCGCGCAACCAGGACGGCACGCCCAACGCCGGCGCCACACAGTCGCTGCAAGTGCTGCTCACGCGCATCGATTACATGGCCGGTTACGCCGATGGCTTTTCCGGTGTGACGCCGTTGCACGGGGTGGCGGAGGCGCTGGTCAAGGAGCTGCGCATCGAAGGCTCGTGCGCGATGGAGCTGGTGCTCGACAAATCGCTCATGCCCGAGCGGCTGCGGCCCATCTCCACCAGCCAGATCACCTTCGTCGATGACGGCTCCACCAAGGCGCCGTACCCGATTCAGACCGTGGGCGGCGTGGAGATCAACCTGGACTTTCCCACGTTCTTCTACGAGGCGCTCGATCAGGACTTGCTGCAAGCGTATTCGGATAGTCCAATGGAAGGGGCGGTTCAGGCGACGTTGGCCGACGCCGAGTTCAGCAACGACGTGCGCCGCATCATCAAGCGCAGCTTGCATCCGCGTCTGACGGCCACCATCGACGGGCAGGAGTACCTCAAGACGCTGCCACCGGAGGTTTTGAACAACACCGACGAGCTTGACGCCCACCGCAACCAGCTCATTCAGGCCATTCAAAGCCAGGTCAGCGGCTTGGCGCCAGAGGACGCGCTGGTCTCCTTTGATACGCTCAAATTCAGCTACATGGGGCGCGGCAACGAGTCCCTGAGCCGCGAGTACGACACGCTCCAGAACATCAACAATGCCAAGGTGGCCTCTGGCGCCAAGGCCCCCGGCGCGGTGCTCGGGCACGTCAGCGGCAGCCAGAACATTGCCTCCACCGAGTCGATGCTGTTCGTCAAATACGCCCAGGGGGTGCAGATCAAGGTCAACAGCATCTTGAGCCGCGCCTTGACGCTGGCCGTGCGGCTGCTGGGGTGGGATTGCTATGTCGAATTCGAGTTCGACCGCATCGACCTGCGCCCCGACAGTGAACTGGAAGCGTTTCACAGCATGAAGCAGTCGCGCATTCTCGATCTGCTTTCGCTGGGCTTTTTGACCGACGAGGAGGCCGCCATCGAGTTGATGGGCCGGCTGCCCCCGGCGGGCGCGCCCAAGCTCAGCGGCACGTTCTTTCGCGCGCAGGCCGGCGCGTCGGGGGCGCCGCCGGCAGGTGGCAACCTATACAGCAACACCTCGGCGCTCAATCAAACCCTCACGCCGGCCACGCCGCAGCAGCCCAAGAGCGCCAAGCCGCGCGGGACAGGAACAAACTGATGGATCACAACCTCGACCTTGGCCGCCTGTGGGCGGGCACCGAAGACAGTCTGCAAGAGCTGGAGCGGCGCCTGGCCGCGCTCACGCCGCAGGTGCTGGCCGCCGCGCGCGAGCAGTGGAGCCTGCGCCGCGCGGACGGCCATAGCGACAGCCAGGACAGCCAGCAGCCCCAGTCGCGCCTGTCGGCGCGCTACGGCGCCACCGGCGTTGTCCGCATTCAGGGCGCGATGGTGGAGGGGGGAGACCCCTGGTTCAACGAGATGATGGGGCTGACCGGCTATGACGAAATCCGCGAGGCGCTGCTGGAGATGGCGCTCGATGACAGCGTGAGCAGCATCTTGCTGGACATCAACTCCGGCGGCGGCCAGGTGGGCACCATGAGCGAGGTGGCCGACCTGGTGGCCTCCATCGACAAAACCATCAAGCCCGTGTACACGCACACCAGCGGCAAGATGTGCTCGGCGGCCTACTACGTGGGGTGCGCGGCGCGGCGCATGACCGCGGCGACGATGGCCGATGTGGGCAGCATTGGCATTCTCCTGGTGCAGCGGTCGGTGGTGCGCTCGCTTGCCGAAAACGGGGTGGATGTGAAAGTGATCCGCGCCGGGGAGTTCAAGGCGATGGGCAACCCTTTCGAGGCGTTGAGCGAGAAGGCCAAGAAGGTCTTGCAGGACTCTTGCGACTACGCCTATGGGCTGTTTCTCGACCATGTGGCCGCGTGCCGCAAAGTGTCGCTGGAGACGGCCCGAAACCGCATGGGCGAGGGGCGGGTTTTTATGGGCGCGCAGGCGCTGGAGGCGGGCCTGGTCGATGCGATTTCCTCCTTCGACGAGGCGCTCACGGGAGCCACGGTTGCCAAAAAACCAAATTTCCTTCAGTATGGATCGCACTCCACCCAGAACAACAACCACAACGCGAGTACCACGATGACCCACAAGATCAACCCCCTGCTGGCCGCGGCCCGGGTGGCCGCCGTGAAGGCGGCTGCTGATAAACAAGCCGCGGACGATGCCGCAAACAAGAGCGCGGACACCCAACCGGATGCTGCCGGCGACGCAACAAACCCTACTGTTGTTGTTGCAGACGCCAACCTTGCGTCGCCGGCGGCGCCCAACGCGACCGTCACCGTGACGGCGGACACCAAGCAGGCGCAAGCCGCGCTGGATGCCGTGGAGTTGGTGACGCTGCGCGCCCAAAACGGTGTGCTCAAGGAGCAACTGGAGCAGGTGCAGGCCAAGCTGCTGGAGGCGCAGGTCTCCATCACCCGCGCGCAGGAGCAGTCCGGCAAGGAGGCCGAAAGCGTCAAGGGCCTGCGTGCCATTGCCGGGGCCTCGCTCGATCACCTGACCATTGCCCTGGGCGGTAGCGCAGGCGCCAGCACGGGCCTGAGCGACGCGCAGCTTGTGGCCCAGCATGCGCTGGCCTCCGAGAAATTCGACGCCAACTTCAAGGCGGGTGGCGTCGCCGTTCTATCTTCCAAAAAGCCTGAACCGGAGCGGGTGGACCCCATGCGGGCCGCCCGATTGAAAGCCGCCCGTTTGACCTGATCCCACTGCAAACCCAAGAAGAAGGAGAGCCATCGAAATGGCCAAATTCAAGTTTTCCCCCAACCTGCTGGACGGCATCAACCAGACGGCGCGCGTGCATGACGACGCGGCCAATCCGCTGACGCAGGCCGACACGGGCAAGTTCCTCAAGCTCACCGGCGACAGCCAATACGGCCTGTGCGCCGCCGGCGACGAGATCGAGGCCACCTTCGAGGTGCACGACTCGCCCGCGGGCACCTACGACGGCTTCAAGCTGGGCACCATCGCCAAGGGCGGGCGCCGCAAAGTCACTTTTGGCGAAGTGCTGAACGTGGGCGACTACGTGGTCGCCGGCGCCGTGCTGCCGCGCGGCACGGGCCTGGGCGGCGCGTATCCCACCGTCAAGAAGGCGGGCGCCGCGGGCACCTTCCGCTGGCGCGTGGTGTCGCTGGACGGCACCAACGCGGCCGGCTCCACAGGGGTCATTGAGTGCGTCGCTGGCGCGGGCACTGGCACCAACGCGGCTTAAGCCGTCTACCGCTCTACAAAAAGGAAAACAACATGAGCGATTTGATCTACATCGACGCCGCCGGCGACAAAAAGCCGCTGGAGTTCAACCTGGAGACGTACCGCAAGGCCGCCGACGCGGGCTTGAGCGTGCCGCAGTACCTGGCCACGCACTTTCCCACCAACGCGGACAAGTACGGCAGCCCCTTCGAGCAGGCGCTGGAGCAGGCCGGCGTGTTCGTCAAGGGCGACAAGGGTACGGGCATCCACTCCTCCAAGCTGGAGGACGTGCTGGGCCGCTCGGCGGCCAGCAACGCCATCACCATTCAGGGCACCCCGGCCTCGCGCATCATGTTCCCGGCAGCCATCCTGTCGGCCATCGAGAACCGCTTGCAAGCCGGCGTGGAGGGCGACAACTCCACCCCCATCGCCTTCGACAAGATGGTGGCCTTTGACGACTCGGTCAATGGCGACCGCTTCGAGCGCCCCGTGCTGGACCTCACCGGCCCCGAGCAGGCGCGCTCCAAGCCCACCGCGCAACTGGCCATGCCGCCGGTCATGATGGGCATCTCCGTCTCGGACGTGTCGCGCACCATCCCGTCGTGGGCCATCGGCGTGGAAATCTCCGAGCAAGCGCAGCGCGCCTGGTCGCTGGACCTGCTCAGCCTGGTGGTGGCCCGTCAGGCTGCCGTCGAGCGCCGCGAGCGTGCCGAGGGGTATGTGATGGCCTTGCTCAACGGCGATGCCGACAGCAAGATGGAGCCGCTGTCGTCCATCGCCGGAAAGGTGGTGAACGCCGCCGCCATCGACGACGCAGCGGCCAGCGGCCTGACCCAAAAGGCGTGGCTGGGGTGGCTTTCGCGCAATCCGACCAAGCGCGTGATCTCCACCATCATCACCGACCTGGAAGGGGCGATGGCCATCGAGAACCGCGTGGGGCGACCTTCGTCCAACGACAACCTCAATGGCGTCACCCAGCGGCTGGACACCAAGTTCAACGTGCTCAACGCGCAGTGGCCCACCCAGGTGGACATCTACATCACCAACAACCCGGCATGGCCGGCCAAGACCATCGTCGGCTTCGACAAGCGTTACGGCATCCACCGCGTCAAGTCCCTGACGGCTGCCTACCAGGCGGTGGAGCAGTTCGTTCTCAAGCGGTCCACGGCCATGCGCATCGACAACGGCGAGCTGGTGTACCGCCTGTTCGACGAGGCGTTCGAGGTGTTGACCTACAACTAATCGATAGCAGCGCGCCTCTTGACAAGGGGCGCGCACCTGACCAACCCGGAGAAACCATGACCCAACTGAACGAGCGCCCCGGCGCATGTAAAGCCCCCGCCAAGAAAGGCGGCAAGGGCGGCAAAGGCGGGGGCGGCAAGAAATGACCACGGCCAAGAAAGACACCAAGCCCACTGACGCCAACGTCGAGCAGCCGCCGCAGCCGGGCAGCATCGCCGCCCAGGCGATGGCCATCCCGCAAAACCCTGCCGCGCCCAAACCCCCGGCCAGCCTGCCCACGCAGTGGCCCAGCATGGCGCGCGTGCGCTCCAAGGTTGGCCCCATGCGCCACCTGCACACCAACGTGGAGATCACGGCGGTGGAGCGCAAGATTGACATTGACACTTTTGCCCAGGCGCAGATTCGCGCAGGCAAGTGGGAAATCGTCACCGATTGACCTCCGACCCGCTCCTCTTGGCAGGGGCTTCGAGCGATGCTGACTCCCTTCACCACACCTGACGACGTGCGCGCCCTGCTGGGCTTGAGTGACATCGAAGTCAGCGACGAGACGATCAACCTTCCGGTCTTCGAGCTGGGGTTGCGCCGCGCGCTGGGCAAGGTCTCGGGCAGTCAGAACACCATCGCTCTTTTTTCCGCCCTGGCCGAAAGGGTTGCGGGGCAAGACACGCTCACAGACGCAGAGAGCGCGTTCTACGACGCCGTGCGCCTGTACTCCGGCCTGACCGCGGCGCTCAAAGTGGGCGTATCGCTGCCGCTGCTGGCGCCCAAGCGCATCTCCGACGACAAATCGGGCACCGAGCGGTTTTCCGGCACACCCTACAAAGACCTGCTGGCCATGCTGCAAGAGCAGGCGCTGGATGCGCTGGAGGCGCTCCAGGACGCGCTGGCCGATCTCACCGGCGACGCCCCATCGGCCACCACGCTGGGCTTTACCTATGCGTTGGCCGTGCCGCTGGCCACCGACCCGGTCACAGGAGCCTGACCATGCTGAAGCTGCGCGATGTCTCGCGCTACTTTGACCGCACGCCCGTTACCGACCCCGTCACGGGCGCGTTGCTCTTCAAGGCGCAATTCAACAACTACGACGGCAGCCGGCGCGACGCCTATGCGGCGTACCGGCGCATCATGTCGGTCGATCCCGCCGTGGCCGTGCCCGCCGGGCAGTGTGTGCGGGCGCTGGACAGCGTGTGGCTGGTCGGCATTGCCCAGGCCGATGGGTGGGAGGAGTTGCACCGGCGCAAATTCATCGTCCACCAGGCGCGGGCGCGGGCATCCATCGTGACCCTGGCCGGCTGCCTGGCCGGCGAGGAACCGCAGAGCACCTGGGGCGATTTGCAGTGGATCGCCACCACCACCGACCAGGCCGCCGCCTCCGACGAATTCAACCTCATGCTGGCCGTTCTGCCCGGCGGCGTGAGCGTGCCCGACTACAGCCTGGTCACGGTGGGCAACGTCACCTTGCTGGTGCAGTCGTCGGCCTACTTTTCCACCGGCTTTGTCGAGGCGCGCGGCCAGCAGCGCGGCGATGCGAACGTGCTGCCGCTGGCCGTCACGCGGCGCGAGTTCGTGCCCGCCGTGGGCCGGCACGAGGCGCAGGCCGTGGCCGAGTTGCCATCGCTGCAACTGCGCTGGCAGGAACTGTTCAAGTACACCGACCAACTCGATGAGCACTTTCGCCCAGGCGACACGGTCTTTGCCGTGCCCGAGGGCGCCGACGTGCGCGTGAGCGATACGGTGACGCGCGAAGGGCGCACCTGGCAGATCAATGGGCTGGCCACGCTGGCGGGCGTGCGGGCCATTCATGCGCGGAGGCTGTAAAAAAGCGAACCCCTCGTCTGCGTCAACAGCACGAGAGGTTCTGTTCACACCACGTTGAGAACAACAACGCGAGGAAGTACACGAAGTTTAGCGTATCGAAGGAGGTTGTTCAAATGCTTGCACTACTCGATCAGTCGCCACGGCTCAGGAACCTGATTTATGGGGCGCTGGCCGTGATCGGCACATTCGCGCTGGCCGCGTTAATCCATGCTATCCGTTGGTGGTAAGTCATGGCCAAGGGGTACATCAAGAACAGAGCGATTGCGCTGGCCGGGTGCGATGCCATGATCCAACGCCTGAACGACACGCCCATTGAGAAATACCGAAAGATCGTGAGAGACATCTTTCGCCGGGTTTTGAACCACACACCGCAGTACACCGGCAAGGCGGTGGCGAGTTGGACGATTGGCATAGGCGCGCGGGCGCCCGAACCGGCAGGACTGACGGGGCTGGACGCCACCAAGCTTGCGCGCAGACTTGCCTCCGGCAAGGCTCCTCACCAGCGCGGCAGCGAGTATTGGGCCAGAGTGGCGCGAGAGCGCGAGGAACCCAAGCTCCAGAAGCTGCGCATAGAGGACAAGGTGTACATCACCAACCACGCGCTGGGGGAGGGGGGCCAGTTGTACATGGACCTCTACCAGAACCCGGAGTTCTGGATCAAACACCTGCGTGAGGTGAACAAGCCTTACGAGGTCGTCGGCGAATCCATCGAGTACGTGGCAGCGCGGTACAAAGACAGCAAGGTCTACCCGTTCCGCGCCTATGTGCCGGAGTACGGGGGCGTGCCGTGAACGTCGAACAATTCCGCGGCGCCATCTCCACCCGTATCCAGGCGTGGGCGGCGCAGTACGCCGACCCGGAGGTGGGCATTGCCGCCGGCAGCCTGCCCGTGGCCTACGAGAACACGCCGCAGCCCGAGGGCGTGCCGGTGTGGGTGGACGTGCAATTGCGCTTTTATACCGGCAACCTGATGGGGCCTGGCCGCAAGGACACACGCTACACGGGCGTGCTCGCCCTGTCGGCCTACATCAAGGACGGCGAGGGCACGCGCGTGACCGACCGCATCCTGGGCAGCCTGTCGGCGCTGTTTCGCGCCCAGCAGATTGGGCCGGGGGCGTGGTTCAAGGCGCCTGAGCCAACCATACCGCCGCCGGAGTTTTTCGGATGGCACAAGGCCGGCGTCATGATCCCGTTCGTGCTCGATGATATGGTGCCTACAGCTTGATGAGCGCGGCGCTAACGCCCGCCAGGCAAGGCTTTGCGCAGGGGTGGCGCATGACCCACTTGCCATTTTTCCAAAATTCGTTCAGTATGGGATGACAAAAGTTTGAGGCCCGCACCCCGGCTGATCCCAGGGCTGCGGAACAAGACACCACCTGAGAGAAAAACAAGATGTTCGCTTCCACAGCCTTTGGCCAGCTTCGCTATGTTCAGGAGAGCCAACCCGGCATACCGTGGGTCGTGGCCGCCACCAACCTGCGCACCACCGGCCCCACCACGAAGGCGGCGGTGCAGTCCGTCGTCTCCAACGAGATCACCTCCAAACGGATGGTGACGAGTTCGACCAACGTCGATCTGTCGGTGGACGGGGGCTTCAACTTCGAACTGTCGGCCCAAGAGTACGACCCGTTCCTGGCAGGTGTGCTGGGGGGGGATTGGGTGGGCGCCCGTTTTGATTCGCAACCGGGGGTTAGCCAAACCACAATGGTACATGCGGACCAGACAGGATCGGTACGTATGTTGGAGGGGGTTGGTGCTGCTTGGGTTGAAAACCTAAATCCGGGGCAATGGTTCCGGGTGATCCCATCTGATTCGGCACCCTACACAGTGCGCGAGTATTTTGCCAACAAGTGGTTTAAAGTTGGCGAAGGAGGTGCATACTCAAGCGTGATCTATCTTGACCCATCCACCCCATTGGACGGCGCGGGCGCCGGTATCTTCCAGGCGCGCATCGCCTCGTCCACGGTCGTCAACGGCTCCAAACGCTCCTCGTTCCTGCTGGAGTGGTATCAGTCCGACGTGGAGCAGTACCTGACGTACCGAGGCATGCGGCCCAACACCTTGAGCCTGGACTTTTCCGTGGGCGCGATCCTGACTGGCTCCTTCGGCTTCTTCGGTCAGTCGCACGGCATTGGGCAGGTATCCGAGGCGGAGCTGTTTGGCCCAAGTCAACCAAGCTTCGCCGGCGACGTGATGAACTCCGTCACCAACATGGGCATCTTGTCGGTGGGTGGCAAGAACCTGCTGGACGGTGGCGCCAGCTTCATCCACAACTGCAAGCTGGAGATAACCAACAACCTGCGCGGCCAAAAAGCCCTGGGGGTGTTTGGCAATGCCGGGGTGGGCTACGGCGACTTTGCCGTGTCGGGCACGCTGGAAGCCTACTTCCAGAACGAAGAGTTGTACGAGGCGGCGCTGCGCGGCGACAACACCACGCTGGCGCTGGGCGTGACGGATGGGGCTGGCAACGGCTACCTGTTTGAGATGCCCAAGATCAAGTTCACCAACCCGTCGCTGAACCTGGGCGGCAAGGACTCGGACGTGATGGTGAGCCTGCCGTTCCAGGCGTTCTTCGACCAGAGCAAGGGCTACGGCATCAGCATCACGCGCGCCGTTGTGCCCACCACCTAAAGTTTTGCCGGGGGGCACCTGCCCGCCGGCTTTCTCCTGCACGCCGGCAACCGCGGCGTGCGCTTTCCAACCCTGCCAAGAAGTAGAACAACAACATGGATATTTTCGAGCTGTACGCCACCGACGCTAAACTGGAGAACGAGGGCCGCTGGGTCAACCTGGGCAAAGATGCCAAGGTGCTGGTGGCGCGTGCGGGCAACGACAACTTCAGCGCTCGCATCAAGCACCTGCTCAAGAAGAACGGGGTCGATCTGAAAGACCAGTCGAAAGAAAACCTCGACCTGATCGAAAAACTCGTGATCGACGCCACCGCCCACACCGTGCTGCTGGGCTGGGAGGGCCTGTCCTACAAGGGCGAGCCACTGCCCTACAGCACGGCCAACGCGATCAAGCTGCTGTCCATCAAGGACTTCCGCACGCGCATTGGCGCCATCTCCGATGAAATGGCCGGCTACCTGGTGGCCGAGCAGGAGGAGCAGGGAAACGCCTGAGCGAGTACCTGCTGTGGTACCTGCGGCACGGCAAGCTGCTGCAAGCCTGGACGAGTGGGGCGCAGAGCGGGCCTATGCCGGCCTTTCTGCGCAACCGCCCCGAGTTGGAGCCTGGGGATCGCGTCTTCATTGACGCTTTCCAGTCGCTGACGGCTGCGCGCAGCTACCACATGAGCGGCCCCAACCCGCTGGCAGTCTCCGAGATCGAGGCGTATTGCAGGCTGACCTGCGTGGCCGAGGAACCAGCGTGCAGGCGTTGGTTTCTGCACCTCATGCAAAAGCTGGACGGCGCGTACCTGCAATACACGCTGGATAACCGCGAGGCCCGCGCCAAGGCGCAAGACAAGACGCGAGGCCCGCAGCGAGGGGGCCGGCGACCATGACGGGGCCGCGCGGGCAGGTGTGACGAAGCGGCGGGGGTTGCCATTTCCGCCGTTTTCATTCAGTATGGGTTGGCTCTCACAACAAGAACAACAACATGAGCGGCGGTTCCGAACTCACGATTCAGCTTGACGCCTCCGGCGTGACCGGGGGCGTCGATGAGGCGCTGGCGACGCTGCAAAAAATCCGCAAGCTCATTGCGGATACGGAGCCGATTACCGCCAAGCTGGCCAAAGGGGATCTGCGCGGGCTTGACAAGACGATGGAAACCCTGCGCGCGCTGGTCAATGAGGCGCACACCACCGGTGGCAAGATCAGGCAGGCGCTGGCCTCCGGCGCGCAGGGGGCGGCTGCGGACATTCAGGCCAAGCTGGTTCCGGCGCTGGAGAAGGTGCTTGCCGGCATCAACAATGTGTCGCAGGCCGGAGGCAAGCTGGACGGCCCGTTGCGCGGCAGGCTGGCGATGCTCCAGACGGAGTTTGAGGGGCTGCGCAACACGGTGGGCACTCTGGGCGCGGCGCACCAAGCGGCGGCGGCCAGCGCCGTGACCGCCGCCGAGGCCACCGTGGCAGCCACCGCCAAGGTGGTGCAGGCCACCGGGGCGGCCACGGAAGCTGCCGCGGCTGAGGCCACTACGCGCGCCAAGCGCATCGAGATGGCCTTGGCAGAATCTGAAGCGTTCAGCGCCCTGGTGGCCGAGCGCAAGCTGGAGGCCAAGGCTTCGCTGCAACTGGTCCAGTTGCTGGTCGCAGAGGGGAAGGTCAAGGAGGCGGACCTGGCGCGGGGTGCCGCGCAACTGGACATGGACGCCTACAAGTCGGCAGCCAAGAAAGCCTTGGTCGAAGCCAACCGTGCCGAGACCCTGGCCGTCAAGGCCGGGGTGGTGGCCACAGAGAACCAGACCGTCATCACCGAACTGCAACGCCAAGCCGAAGAGCGCCTGGCGGCCACCCGCATCGCGGCCACGCGGGCGCTGGAGATGCAAACCGTCCTCAACGCCGAGTTAAAGCAGGCTACGCAGGCAGCCGCCCAGGCCGCCAAGGAACAAGCCGCTGCGGTGGCACAGGCTGCTGCGGCACAGACCGCCGCCGCGGCCCAGGCCGCCGAGGCCAAGGCCGCTGATGCCGCTGCCGCCCTCAAGCAGGCCATCGCGTATCAGGAGGTGACGGGGCACAGGATCAAGGCCATTGAGACGCTGCTGGCCGAGGGCAAGGCCACCGAGGCGTGGGCTGCAAGCTTTGTGGCCGGGGAGCAGTCGCTGGCCCGGCACGCCACACTTGAGGCCGATCTGATCGCCGTCAGGAAGACGGCGCAGACGCTTCAGGCCAGTATCGTCAAGGGCACGGGCGACGAGATCGTCCTGGCCAAGGAACTTACCCAGGTTCTGGCGCAGGAGGCCAACGTTACCAAAGCACTTGCGGCCAGCAAGGCGCAGTTGAACGCGGTGCAGTTGCTTTCCGCCAGGGCGGCGGGTGCGGCGGTGCCTACGATGGGGCCGGTGTCCTCGCTGACAAGCCTCCCTGGCGTGGGCATTATGGACAGCGCCGCCGTGGTGGGCGGCGCCGGCGGGGGCTTGACCGCTTCCGCCGAGGCGGCGCGGGCGGCGGTGGGCCGGCTTGGTCAAAGCCTGACCGGCGCCGGCGGCCTCAACGACGCTTTCAGGAGCCACACCGCCGTCTCCAAAGACCTGCACTCCGCCTATCGGGGCCTGGCGTCGGGCTTTGGCGCCATGTGGCTGACCTGGGGCAATGTGCTTCCGCTGCTGGCCGGCGCGGCGGTCTCCAACGCCGTGAACTCGGTCGTGCGCCAGGGCATGGAAGTGGACAAGGTGCTCACCGACATGGCGGCGCTGGCGGACTACAGCGCCGGCGAGATGAAGGTTTTGACGCAGGCGGTGCTTGACTTCAGCGGCGCCAGCACCTACGGCCCCAAGGAAGTGGCCGATGGCTTGAAGGTGCTGGCGCTGGCCGGCCTGGATGCCCAAAAGAGCCTTAAGGTGCTGCCCACGGCGCTGGACTTCACCAAGATTTCCGGCGAGCCGCTGGAAAAAGCCACCGAGCAGCTTGTGGCCATCAGCACCGCATTCGGATTCGAGGCGCACCAGATGTCCATCGTGGCGGACGTGATTGGCAAGACCGCCGCCAGCACGATGGTGAATGTGAGCGACATGGCCGCGTCGTTTCGCACGGCGTCGTCCGTGGCCCAGCAATTCAAGGTCAACATCAACGACGCGGCCACGAGCCTGGGCCTATTGGGGCAGATCGGCATCCGCGGTCAGGCCGCCGGCACGGCGCTGCGGCAGTTTTACTCCGGCCTTGTCAACGGCGGTAAGCATGCGCAGGAGGCGATGCATAAGCTTGGGATCACGCTGTACGACGTGTCCACCAAACAACTCAAGGCGCCCATCGACATCATGAAGCAGATCGTCGAGAAGACCAAGGACATGGGGGAGATGGCGAAAAACCAGTTCATCAACCTGCTGTCCAACGAGCGCGGAGGCAAGGTCATGGCCGCTTGGCTGGCTGCGCTGGATGAGCAGGCGCGCAAGACGGGCACGGGCGTGGCCAGCATGCTCGACAAGCTGAAAGACGATCTCGACAACGCTGAGGGGTACGCGACACTGAAGGCGGCCAAGATGAGCCAGTCTACCTCTGAGCAATTCAAGGTGGTTGGTGCCACGCTGCAAAAAGATTTCTTCGAGGCGTTTCAAACGGCCAAACCGGCCATCGACGACTTTGTGAAGGCGCTATTGGCCCTCGTCAACGACAAGGAATTCAAGGACGGGCTGGCCAAGATCACAACAGACTTGGTACGGCTTGCCAAGGTACTTGTCGATCACGCTGGGCTTATAGCCAAGGTGGCGGGGGCCTATGCGGGGTACAAGGCGGCTATGGCGGGGGGAGCCGCGATCATGGCCCTTAACGCCAAAGGCGCCCAGGCGGTCGATGCAGTGGTCGGGGCGCTGGGGCTGTCTGCGGCAAACACGAATAAAACGATGACGGGGCTGACAGGCGCTGCCACAGGACTGGCCAGCGCAACCCCTGCCGCGGCCAAGGGCCTGGCTGCGGCAGGGGGGGCCGCTGCGGGTGCCGCGAGCGCCTCGGGCGGGCTTACCAAGGTGCTGTCCGGCATCGGAAACGCTTTCTTGGGTCTGGTGCCTGCTCTTGTTGCCGCCGGGGTTGCGTACCTGGCATGGAAGGCTCTGACACACGACGGACGTAGCGGCTTGGAAAAAGTGGCCGATGACGCCGCCGGGGTGATAGCGCAAATAGAAAAGGAAAACGCCCGGTTGGCGGAAGTACTGGCCAAGCGCAAGCAGGGACTTAGCCAAAGCGAGGCTGAGGACGCAGTTGACAGAGAAGCTGCCCACCAAAAGACTCTGAGAGACCTGCAAGGTAACGCCATCCAGACTCAGAAGGAGTTGGAGGGCGCGCAGGCACGGCTTGCCGAAATTCTTGCCCGCCCCGCCAGCCCTGGCAGAGACGCCGCGGCGATGAAGCAAAGCAGCGTCATTGAACGGCTGACGCTACGGCACGACATGGCGATGTCTCTGCTGCAAGTCACGGCCATTGCCATCCAAAAACATCTCCTGGATCAAGACGAACTGCTGGCGCAGCATAAGCAAAAAACTGCGCAGGATATGCTGGACGCTGCGGATAGTATCAGAAACGGCGGTAAAGGAAACCCCAACGACCCCCTGAGCCTCGGCGGCAGTGGCCACTCCGAAAGCAAGCGTTGGGCGGAGAAACTTGTTTCGCTCCAGGAGGAGTTGGCCCTTTTGCGCCGGCTTGGCCCGGAGGCCGACAAGTACACCGAGGCGCAGCGCCGGCTCGACCAGATCAACCGGGAGCTGAAGACAGGAGAAAACGCGCTGGGCGAGACCCTGGACGCCAAGGCGCTCCAGGA
>Ga0209628_10000766_pt1 | contig 19974 bp, 18 predicted proteins | sample TergutCu122P4_FD_187285 | JGI IMG/M metagenome (GOLD analysis project Ga0209628, IMG submission 187285) | Cubitermes ugandensis P4 segment gut microbial communities from Kakamega Forest, Kenya - Cu122 P4 (SPAdes) (version 2) | ecosystem: Host-associated > Arthropoda: Insects > Digestive system...
ACAATGAATGACTATGGCGCTTTAAAAGAGATACATACTAAAAAAGAAGAAATTAAAGACAAAGAGAAAATGCTTGAATTTCTTGAAGCCCACGTTGTTTTAGAATACAACGGAGAACGCTGGCACGATTTGCACCCATTAATTTACGATTTCTTAAAAGACAAATGGTAGAATTGATTAACAAAGACGCTATTGAAGATTTTCAATTCGCTTTTTATGACGGAGCCATAGGGTTTTATATCATTACCGCCTCGCCCGGTATGCAAAAACAGATTTGCAATGCTTTTTCATCTAAAAATGTGGCTGTTTATGATTATTCCGGTAAAGAAAATACAGATACGTTTTCCCCCGGTAATATTATTTGTTTCATAGAGGACAACCCCGAAAAAGAGGTGTTTTTTATCTTGAATTTTCAAATACCTTTTTTGGGAAAAGAAGCCAAGACCACACAACCCGACTATTTTACGCTGAATATGTTTCGTGATGAACTTCACGCCTACAAAAAGAAAATTTTCTTCTTTACCTCCAAAGAAATGGAACGTAATATCTCGATTGCTGCAATGGATTTTTTTGATTATTGTTTTAGAGGAATTGATTTTGAAGACGAAAAGAAAGAAGAAATAGAACAGCAAATTAAAAGACTGAATGAAGATTATGATAACATAAATCATAAATCTGAAATAGAATACAGACTTAATCTTTACAAAGATAAAATTGAGGAATATCTGAATATTGATATTGATAAATATTCAAATATTTTTATTGAAAATGCAAAAATATTAACTCCTGAAGAAAAAAAATCCAAAAACTATTTATTGGTAGCAGCACGAGATTTATCCTATTTTGGTGGACTGTATGAAAAAATTGGGGATTTTGAAAAAGCATTAAAACTATACTACAAAGACCTTGAAATTTCCGAAAAAATACAGGGAGTAGAACATCCTAATACTGCTTATGGTTATATTGGTTATGTTTATCTTCTCAAAGGAGACTATTCCCAAGCATTGGAATATTTTCATAAAGCGTTAAAAATAGAAGAAAAAATATTTGGTAACGAACACTCAAGTGTAGCGATATTATATAACAATATCGGTAGCGTTTATGGTTACCAAGGCAATTATTCCCAAGCATTGGAATATTATCAAAAAGCATTAAAAATAGATGAAAAAGTATTTGGAAATGAACATCCTAATGTGGCAATAAGATATAACAATATTGGTTCTGTTTATTCTTCCCAAGGCGATTATTCCAAAGCGTTGGAATATTATCAAAAAGCATTAAAAATAGATGAAAAAGTATTTGGAAATGAACATCCTAATGTGGCAATAAGATATAACAATATTGGTTCTGTTTATTCTTCCCAAGGCGACTATTCTAAAGCATTGGAATATTTTCAAAAAGCATTAAAAATACAAGAAAGAGTATTAGGTAGCAATCATCCCGATACTGTAAATACTCGCAATGCTATTGAAAGAATCAATAATGAAAAGAAGTCAAATATGTCCGAAGGACTAAATATGAATAACCCCCAATGAAGCGTAGCGATTGGGGGGGTGAGATAACGAACCCGCAATAGTTTCATGAATAAGTATCGAAGTCGACATTATACCACTCGCAGCAACTGGCTTCGTGCCGCTGTGTTGGGAGCTAACGATGGAATATTATCCACCACAAGCATCGTTATCGGAATCGCTGCGGCAAATCCCGAACGGCAAGCGATTGTTCTTGCGGCATTGGCCGGACTTGTTGCCGGAGCATGCTCTATGGCAGCAGGAGAATATGTTTCGGTAAGTTCGCAAACCGATGTCGAAACAGGAGATTTGAGACGTGAAAAAGAAGAACAGAAGGAATTTCCGGAGTTTGAATTACAAGAATTGGCGGATATATACCGTAAACGCGGACTCGATGAAAACTTAAGCATGGAAGTCGCCAAGCAATTAATGGCCAGCAATGCTTTGGAAGCTCATGCCCGCGACGAACTCGGTATCAATGATATGACAAAACCGAAACCATTGCAAGCTGCGATGGCATCTGCCGCAGCTTTTATTTCAGGAGGTATATTGCCGTTTTTAGTAGCAATATCTGCTCCTGTTAAAGAAATGGTGTTTTTTCAATATGGTTTTGCTATTCTTTTCTTAGCCGTTTCGGGTGCAGTAGCTGCCAAAATGGGTGGTTGCAATATCAGGAAATCGATGCTCAGAATATGTTTCTGGGGAACGGTAGCGATGTTAACGACGGCAGCAGTCGGTTACTTATTCGGAACCACAATCAGTTGATGAAAACAGTAATTAATATAACCCTTTTCCTCTTGTGTTCACTGATAGCTGTAGCACAGGAAACAAAAGAAAAAAAGCTAATTTTTGAGCTTTTTTATACTGCCGAATTGCAATCCAACTTTAGCAATGGCAAGTATAATTGGGTAAATCTTATTGAGCCGCACTTTGGATACAAACCATGGAAAAACGGCTCATTCGATATAGAAACGCAAACGATATATAAAACGTATAAAAACCGCATTGCCGACGACCTCCAAGTTTTTTCCAATATCGACGAGGAAATCATGGCGTTGAATATATCCATGGGTGGTTATACGCATACTTTCAATAATTTTCTTATTTTTGGAGGGTTACGCAATGTGAACTTCGACTATTTCACGCAGGCATATACATCTGTCTTTACAAATAGTTCTTGCGGAATATTTCCTACAATTTCCGGAAATTATCCATCACCCAATTATCCTGTATCTGCAATGTGTATTCATGGAGAAATTATGTTTTCCAACGCTCTGAAACTCAAAACAAGCTTTTACAACGGTGTATCCCGCCAATTGTTTAATGATGAAGAACACTCTATTTTGGCAATAAATCCGAGTCGCGATGGGATTTTCAACATGACGGAGTTAGGATATACCAACAACAAAAAATATGCATATTACGGCTTGGGAATGGCTGCACATACTTTTCATATAAGTTATACGAATGAAGGCGAACCTGTAAGCCGTTTCAATTATTCGTTGTGGAGTTCGGTCGAACAATCGTTTTATCATTCCGGGAAAAAGGAGATAGGACTTTTGGCTCAAGCATCTTTCTCGCCTGAAGATCGCTCGTTGTGTAGCCAATATTACGGCTTGGGAACGATATGGAAAGGATTTTTACCTGCAAAAAAAACGACCAATCATATTGCAGTTTTGGCCAATTATGCTAAATTTGGCGAAGAAACAGAAACGCTTATCGAACTTACTTGCAGATACGGTATTTTAGATGATCTTTCCATACAACCTGTATTTGATTACATTTTAACCGGTAATGAAGTCAATTGCATCGGGATGATAAGGGTAAATTATGTTTTCAATAATAAATAACAATAAAAAACAATGAACATGAAAAAGACGATTTTATTTATCATGCTACTGGCAACAAGTTTTGCTATTCATGCTGTCGAGCCTCAATCGAATAACACGATTTCCGAAAAGGAAAAAACTGAAGGATGGGAACTGCTTTGGGATGGAAAAACAACCGAAGGCTGGCGCGGGGCAAAGTTGATAACTTTCCCTGAAAATGGTTGGATTATAGAAGATGGAATTTTGAAAGTAGTAAAATCAGGCGGTGGAGAATCGACCAATGGTGGTGATATTGTTACCGTGAAAAAATACAAGAACTTTGAATTGATGGTCGATTTCAAAATCACTCCGGGAGCCAATAGCGGAGTTAAATATTTCGTCGATACGGAATTAAACAAAGGAGAAGGTTCGTCTATCGGTTGTGAATTTCAAATATTGGACGATGATTTACATCCCGATGCTAAATTGGGCGTAGCCGGCAACCGGACATGTGCCTCTCTCTACGACCTGATTCCTGCTCCTGCCGATAAACCTATGAATAAGGAAGGCTGGAATACTGCCTTTATAAGAGTTAACGGCAACCACGTCGAACACTGGCTGAATGGCGTGAAAGTGGTTGAATACGAACGCTCAAACCAAATGTGGCGAGCCTTGGTCGCATATAGCAAATACCGCGATTGGCCTGCTTTCGGTGAGGCAATCGAAGGAAATATTCTCCTCCAAGACCATGGAGACGAAGTTTGGTTTAAGAATATAAAGATCAGAGAAATTTAAAAATCCGAACGCCATTTGCTTATATCGAACTCACGTTAATTTACATCAAACCCATAGCCAAAACGAAAAGGGGAATCTCCTAATTTTTCTCTTTCCTTATCTTCTTTTATCAGTTGTTCCGTACTTACAGGTAACATTTTTTTTAGAGGTATAGCATATACATTTTGCCTCATTTGGGGTACCTTTCTGTGTAATATTCAAAACTCCGTTTTCAAGCGTATGAGTTACATCTACAGTAGTAAAATCGCATGTAACCTCAAAATTATAGTACTTAATCTGCACGCCTTTATCAGTAAACTCTACATCTGCCTTCCTCAAAAAATAATCGCAGCCCGATTCAATTTGACATGGTGTAAAAATTACTATTTGAGATTCTATCTCTCGCCATTCCGCCAAGTTCTCAGGTTCTGCGCCACTCTTTGCATTTACCTCCAATAAGTTTCCGTTGCTTTTGTTGACAATCAGATAACGCCCTTGATTGGCTTTATAGCGAATGTAATAAACCCAACAGGAGTAATCGAGTTCGAGCATTTCTCCGGCAGCGGAGGTAATAATCATTTCTTTCTGTACATCTTCTTTGGCGTACACAGTATATGACTGTGTTTCCTTGTTCAGACGTTCTAATACAATACTGTCGGCTTCTTCCTGTGTGATTTGTGCAAAAAGTGCAGGAAGAAAAAATGTCTGAACTATGATTAATATGATTATTTTGATTTTCATGATTGTTAATTTTTATCTTTTAATTATCTTATACATTTTTCCATCAACGTTTATCATATAAGCGCCGGCATTCAGAAACGAAACATTTATTTGGCAAGCATCTTCTTCCGAAAGTGTTCCGGAAAAGAGGCGGGTTCCTTTTAAATCATAGATTTCAACACGAGCAGGTTTCCCATTGCATGGAAGAGTTAACCAATCATCTACAGGATTTGGATAGAGCGATTGCTTGTTTTCTTTTGGAATGGCAAAGCCGGAAGGCAAATTTACTGCCGACCATAAATCTAAGTTTGGAGCAAAATCATTCACAATTATCTCCAACAAACTACCGTTATCTTCTTTCACAAACAGGTATCGCCGTATAGCAGGTGCTACTACAGCCCATTCTGCGGCATAAGGCAAATAATAAACCCAACAGGCATATTTCGCCCTGACTGTTTCACCGGAAGAAGTTGTTATAGCAAAGCCGCCTTCATTCGGAGTATTGGCATCAACATATAACAAGAACGTGTTCAGCGGCACTCCTTCGGTTGGCGCCACCTCATTTTTTACATAATTAATCACAATTTCATCCGCTTGTTCACGCGTAATCTTTTGGGCAAATAGCGATGAGCTTCCAAAGATTGAAACTAATAAAAAAACTGAAATTATAAAATTTACTTTTTTCATGATTTCATCAATTTTTAATTATAAATAGATTGCTTCCCTTCGCTACGTTCAGGGCAGGCTGTGCCTCGCAATGACGAGGCTATAACCGCATCTTACTTCGTCAAAATCATTCGTTTGGTATCCACTTCTTTGCCATCGACAATTAGTGCATAAAGATACATTCCGGCAGCAAGTTCCGAACCGGAAATCAATTGCGAACCTTCGCCTCGTAGCATAATCCGAATTTGTTTGATTTGTGTTCCTTGTAAATTATAAATACAAAGATAAGCAGTTTTTACGTCTTCCGGCAAATAATATTTTATTTAAAGATTAATAAAGTGTTCAAACTTAAATATTTAAAAGTTAATACGCTATTTTTTTTGTTAATAATAATTAAATTTCTAAGCAATTCCTTTGCAAGTGTTCGAGCAATCTGTTTTAATCTTATCGAAGTGGTTGTTTGCACAGCCCACCAATTTCTGTCCAATTCATTGCCTGATTTTTTTTATAAAAAAAGTCGTTAGATATTTGTTTTTTAGAAAACAAATAATATATCTTTGTTGTGAAAGATTAAGATGAGATGAGTTGTTAAAAAATAATCATGGCAAAAAAAGATTTTTTGATAAATGAATTAAAGAAACACTTTGGCTTTGACACTTTTAAGGGAAATCAAGAGGCGGTAATCAAGAACGTATTAGACGGAAAAGACACATTCGTCCTTATGCCCACAGGTGGTGGAAAATCATTATGTTATCAACTTCCGTCGTTATTGTTGGAGGGAACAGCTATTGTTATTTCACCCCTTATCGCATTAATGAAAAATCAAGTGGATGCTATGCGCAGTTTCAGTGAAGAAAACGGTGTAGCCCATTTCATAAATTCATCATTGAATAAGTCTGCCATCGAACAAGCCAAAACAGATATTTTATCGGGGAAGACGAAACTGCTTTATGTTGCGCCCGAATCTTTGACCAAAGAAGAAAACATTGATTTTTTACGAAATGTAAATGTGTCTTTTTATGCCGTCGACGAAGCGCATTGTATTTCTGAGTGGGGGCACGATTTCCGTCCTGAATATCGCCGTATCAGACCGATAATCAACGAAATTTCCAAACGCCCGATTATTGCGCTCACGGCAACGGCAACACCCAAAGTACAACATGATATCCAGAAGAATCTTGGAATGATGGATGCCTCTGTGTTTAAATCATCATTCAACAGGTCTAATTTATATTACGAAGTACGCCAGAAGACCAACAATATCGATAAAGATATTGTCAAATTTATTAAATCTCAATCCGGAAAATCCGGAATAGTATATTGTCTCTCACGAAAAAAAGTGGAAGATTTTGCCGAAATATTGAAAACCAATGGTATCAATGCGCTTGCATATCATGCCGGAATGGATTCCCACACCCGAAGCGACAATCAGGATGCTTTCCTGATGGAATCGGTCGATGTGATTGTAGCAACAATTGCATTTGGAATGGGCATTGACAAGCCGGATGTGCGATATGTAATCCATTACGACATCCCTAAAAGCTTAGAGGGATATTATCAGGAAACCGGTCGTTCGGGAAGAGATGGCGGAGAAGGTAAATGTATCGTTTTCTACACTAACAAAGATTTGCTGAAATTGGAGAAATTCATGCAAGGAAAACCTGTTTCGGAACAAGAAATAGGCAAACAATTGTTAGAGGAAACACGCGCTTATGCTGAAACCGCTGTTTGTCGCAGAAGATCCTTATTACATTATTTTGGAGAGGAATATGCAGAAGAAAATTGTGGAAATTGTGATAATTGTTTAAACCCTAAAAAACAAGTGGAAGCGAAAGAGTTACTTATAACGGTATTAGAAACTGTTGATGCTATTAAAGATAAATTCAAGTCCGATCATGTGATTAATATCCTTTTAGGAAAGGAAAATTCCGAAATTACGGCCTACGAACACCAAGATTTGGAAACGTTCGGAACCGGTACGGATGAAGATGAACAAACATGGAATACGGTTATTCGTCAGGCATTGCTTGCCGGATATTTGGATAAAGATATAGAAAATTACGGCTTACTGAAATTGACTAAAGCCGGACGTGAATATTTGAAAAATCCGACATCTTTCAAAATTACGAAAGATAATGAATTCGAAAATGAAGAAAACGTCGACGAAGCACCGATGAGAGGCGGAGGTGCCGCTTGTGTCGATCCTGCATTATTTTCTATCATGAAGGATTTGCGGAAGAAAATGGCAAAAAAATTAGACGTTCCGCCTTATGTAATTTTCCAAGATCCTTCACTGGAAGCCATGGCTACCAATTACCCCGTAACGATAGAAGAATTGCAAAATATCCCCGGAGTAGGTGCAGGAAAAGCCAAACGATACGGTAAAGAATTCGTCGAATTGATTAAACGACATGTAGAAGAAAACGAAATCGAGCGTCCGGTAGATTTGCGTGTGCGCACCGTTGCCAATAAATCCAAGATGAAAGTCTTTATCGTGCAGAGCATCGACCGCAAGATAGCCTTAGACGATATTGCCGTAACCAAAGGCTTGGAATTCAATGACTTATTGAGCGAAATCGAAGCAATCGTGTATTCCGGAACAAAAATCAATATCGACTATTTCCTCAACGAAGTGATTGATGAAGACCATATCGAAGACATCTATCAATACTTCAAAGAATCTGAAACAGACGATTTGGAAGAAGCAATCAACGAATTAGGAAACACCTATACAGAAGAAGAAATCCGCTTGGTTCGGATTAAATTTATTTCTGAGTTGGCAAATTAAACGTTTTACAAGTTATTTCACATTCGCACGTAGTTCCCTTTTAAATAAAAAAATGTACCTTTGCAGTCGAATTTTAAATTTTTGGTTAAATGGACGACGACAGTTATCCCCCCATGACATTTTAACAAAATTTATACGAGTCTAAACATCTTGCTTAATCATCGTATAAATTGTAAGTATTAACTTTATAAAAAATAAAATGCGATGATTAAGTATCTGGTTTGTAAAAACGGCTATTATGAAGTGCCGGAATATTGCTCAAAAGCATGGGTACGTGTTACCAATCCTACTCAAAAAGAAACTCAATTTTTAATTGAAACGTTTGATGTTCCGGAATCCTTTTTCAATGATATTGAAGATGCGGAAGAGCGCCCGCGTGTAGAATATGAAGACGGTTGGCGAATGATTATTATGCGTTTGCCATATAAATCGGAAGAGTCCGAAAGTTTCTTTTCGACTATTCCGCTTGGGGTTTTGACCAATGGCGATACTTTAATCACCATATCTCATAAGCATCTCGAAATGATAGATGATTTCATCTCCCATTCGAGAAGAAAAGCCTTTCCGGAAAAATCAAATACAGATTTGATTTTACATTTGATGTTATCTGCGGCGGTTTGGTTTATGAAATATCTGAAAGTGATTAATTTAGAAATTAAAGATGCCGAAATTCAATTGCAACGTTCTATCCGGAATGAAGAACTTTTGGAGTTGATGCGCATAGAAAGAACTTTGGTTTATTTCATTACTTCCCTAAGAGGGAACGAAATTTTAATTCAAAAGCTTAAAATTTTGTTTAAGCAAAAACGAATGAAACATGACAGCGATTTGCTTGAAGATGTGGAAATTGAAATGCAACAGGCACGGACTATGGCTAATGTTTACAGCGACGTTTTAACCGGTATGATGGATGCGTTTGCTGCAGTAATCTCAAATAATGTGAACGTGATTATGAAACGTCTCACTTCGTTTTCGATTGTTTTGATGTTCCCAACACTTATTGCAAGTTATTTTGGGATGAACTTAGAGGTTCAGTCACGGATTTGGACTCCTGAATTTTTTATTGTTATCGTGGCGTCGATAATTTTTTCGGTGGCCGGCGTTTATTTTTTCAGGAAAAAACAGTGGATGTGAACAATAGATTTTATTTTTGAGCCGAAATTTAATATATATTCGCACAAAGTTTTTTGCTTTTATGTTACTACGTCTTTACGAACAAAACATCAACGCCCGGGAAGTCGAGAAGATTATCCGGATATTGCAAGATGGCGGGATTGTTATTTACCCTACCGATACAGTCTATGCGATGGGGTGTGATGCGTTGAATGTCAGGGCAATAGAGAAAATTTGCAAGCTGAAAAACATAAATCCTCAAAAAACCAATCTGTCTATTATCTGTTACGATTTGAGCAATATCAGCGAATACGCAAAAGTTGATAATGCGACATTCAAATTGATGAAGAAAAATCTTCCGGGACCCTTCACGTTTATTTTGAATGCAACTAATAATCTCCCTAAAATATATAAAAACAGAAAAGAGGTAGGCATCCGTGTGCCCGATAACAATATAATTCGCACGTTAGTAAAAGAACTTGGAAACCCTATTTTGACGACATCCGTTCACGACGACGACGAGGTGATGGAATATTTCACCGATCCGGAATTGATTCATGAAAGATATGAGAATACGGTCGATGTGGTGATTGATGGCGGTTATGGCGATTTTCAACCCTCCACAATAGTCGACTGTACATCATCAGATGGATACGAAATTATTCGCCAAGGCAAGGGAATCTTGGAAGATTGAATTCACTTGATTATCTTTGCACCTTAAATTAATATTATGAGCGATCAACGTTATAACCAACGCGGTGTATCGGCATCAAAAGAAGATGTACACAACGCCATCAAGAATATTGACAAAGGAATATTTCCCAAAGCTTTCTGTAAAATAATCCCCGATATTTTAGGCGGAGACCCTGCGTATTGCAATATCATGCACGCCGACGGAGCCGGAACAAAATCATCTTTAGCATACATCTATTGGAAAGAAACCGGAGATTTGTCGGTATGGAAAGGCATCGCTCAAGATGCTTTGATTATGAATATCGACGACCTGTTGTGTGTCGGTGCAACCGATAATATCTTACTTTCTTCCACAATCGGCCGAAATAAACACCTGATTCCGGGTGAAGTCATTTCTGCAATCATCAACGGAACCAACGAATTGTGCGAAGAATTATCTGCTTTAGGCGTAAATATTTATCCGACAGGTGGAGAAACCGCAGATGTAGGCGATGTAGTGCGTACAATTATTGTAGACAGTACGGTTACCTGCCGGATGAAACGTTCCGATGTAATCGACAATGCCAACATTCAAGCCGGAGATGTGATTGTCGGCTTATCGTCTTACGGACAAGCCAAATACGAAAAAGAATATAACGGAGGTATGGGTAGCAATGGCTTGACTTCTGCCCGCCACGATGTTTTTGCTCACTACTTGGCCGAAAAATATCCCGAAAGTTACGATGCTGCCGTTCCCGCAGCATTGGTTTATTCCGGAGGGAAAAGACTTACCGATAAAATAGAAGAATTAGGCATTGATGCCGGAAAATTAGTACTCTCCCCTACCCGCACTTATGCTCCGGTTATTAAAACCATATTAGACCAAATGCGTTCCAATATTCACGGAATGGTGCATTGTTCCGGAGGCGCCCAAACCAAAGTGTTGCATTTTGTGGATAATCTGAAAATCACAAAAAACAACTTATTCCCCACTCCTCCGCTTTTCCGGCTGATTCAAGAACAATCGGGTACGGATTGGAAAGAAATGTACAAGGTCTTCAATATGGGACACCGTATGGAAATTTATCTTCCCAAAGAATTTGCTCAGCAGGTAATCGACATCTCCGAATCGTTTGGAATAAAAGCTCAAATTGTCGGATTTGTCGAAACATCCAACCAAAAAGAAACAACGTTCGGCGGTAGCCAACTGATCATTGAAAGTGAATACGGGCGGTTTGAATATTAAATTTAACTTTATTAATGATAGCATGAAACGTTTTGTTATCTGTGTTTTTTTATTTGCGATGACAACCGGCTTAACCGTATTTGCCGGTAATTACGATGGATTTAAAGTGGCGGTTTATACCCGCGCGTATGAAGTAGAAAAGATGAATCTTTATGTGATGACTATTCCCGAAAATTTCGGTAATCTAGCCAAAGAAGGTGTCGATAAGATAACCGATTTGTTATCCGGAACAGTTATCGACAAAATGCCGAAAGACAATACGCCTAATACATTCAGGTATCGTTTCAGAATAGATGATAAAAACAATGTTTTTGAAGTTACACTTCCGCCGCATTCATACAGATTATTCAGTAAATAAAAAGTGACCTGAAATTGCAAATAAAAAGTAATTATTTGATTGATTTCCCATAATAAATAATTACTTTTGCACGTTTTTCGTTTTAAAAAGAAAGATATTCTATAAAATGGCTTTCATATTATCAATCAAATAAAACACCAATATCATGGCAAAAATGACAAAAGAAGATGCGCTCTTGTATCACTCTCAAGGGAAACCCGGAAAAATAGAGGTTACCCCTACTAAACCATATAGCACACAACGCGATTTATCTTTGGCATATTCTCCCGGAGTTGCTGAACCCTGTCTCGAAATAGAGAAGAATCAGGAAACAGCTTACGATTATACCGCCAAAGGAAACTTGGTGGCCGTTATTTCAAACGGAACCGCGGTGTTAGGTTTAGGAGATATAGGTGCCTTGTCGGGAAAGCCGGTAATGGAAGGAAAAGGGTTGCTATTCAAAATTTTTGCAGGAATCGATGTGTTTGATATTGAAGTAGACGAAAAAGACCCGGAAAAATTCATTCAGGCTGTTAAAGCGATTTCTCCTACTTTCGGTGGAATCAATTTGGAAGACATCAAAGCTCCCGAATGTTTCGAAATTGAAACTCGCCTGAAAAAAGAATTGAACATCCCTGTTATGCACGACGACCAACACGGGACTGCTATTATTTCTTCCGCAGGAATTCTCAATGCCTTGGAATTAGCAGGTAAAAAAATCGAAGACGTGCAGATTGTTGTAAACGGAGCAGGTGCGTCTGCGAATTCTTGTACCAAATTATATATTGCTTTAGGTGCCAAAAGAGAAAACATCGTGATGTGCGACAGCAAAGGTGTTATTTCTGTCAGGCGTACCGATTTAAATGAGTCTAAAAAATTCTTTGCTACCGAACGCAATGTTAACACATTGGAAGAAGCCGTTGCCGGAGCGGATGTATTCTTAGGATTATCTGTTGCAGATGTACTTACAATCGATATGGTGCGTTCGATGAATGCAAATCCGATTGTTTTTGCCTTGGCAAATCCTAATCCTGAGATCTCTTACGAAAATGCAAAATCTTCACGCGAAGATTTAATTTTTGCGACCGGTCGTTCCGATTATCCCAACCAAATCAACAACGTATTGGGATTCCCTTATATATTCAGAGGCGCATTGGATGTAAGAGCAACTACCATCAACGAAGAAATGAAATTAGCGGCTGTCAAAGCAATTGCAGCCTTGGTTAAAGAGCCGGTGCCGGATGTTGTAAATGCAGCATACGGACTTACAAGCTTATCTTTCGACCGAAATTATATTGTTCCGAAACCACTTGATCCTCGCCTGTTAATACAGGTATCGACTGCAGTAGCAAAAGCTGCTATCGATTCGGGCGTTGCCAAGAAAATCATTACCGACTGGGACGAATATGCCGAAAAACTCAAAGAGTTGATGGGTAACGATAATAAATTGATTCGCCGATTGGCAGATACAGCCAAACGCAGTCCTAAGCGTGTCGTATTTGCCGAAGGTAGTCACGAAAATATGTTGAAAGCTGCTGTTACAGCCAAAAATGAAGGTATTTGTCATCCTATATTACTCGGAAACGATGAAAGAATCGAAAAATTGGCTGCCGAATTGCATTTGGATTTGGATGGTTGCGAAATCGTAAATCTTCGTCACGACAGAGAAGAAGAGAGAAGAACTCGTTATGCAAAAATCCTTGCAGAAAAAGGAGCGCGCGAAGGTGCTACATTCGACGAGGCCAAAGACAAAATGTTTGAAAGAAATTACTTCGGTATGATGATGGTCGAAACCGGAGACGCAGATGCTTTTATCACAGGAGTTTACACAAAATATTCAAACACAATTAAAGTCGCCAAAGAAGTAATCGGTATTCAAAAAGGTTATTCTAACTTTGGCGCGATGCACATCATTACAGGTAAAAAAGGTACTTTCTTCCTTGCCGATACACTGATAAATCGCCATCCGACAACCGAAGTATTGAAAGATATAACCCGATTGGCACACCACGCTGTATCGTTTTTCAATACCGACCCGGTAATGGCGATGCTTTCGTATTCAAATTTTGGAGCAGACCAAGAAGGAAGTCCTGCAAGCGTGCACAAAGTGGTAAACTACATACACGAAAATCATCCGGATATGATTATTGATGGTGAAATGCAGGTAAACTTCGCTTTGGATAAAAACCTGAGAGATGCCAAATATCCGTTTAGCAAACTCAATGGGAAAGATGTTAACACGCTTATTTTCCCGAACTTAAGCTCTGCAAACATTGCTCAAAAATTGTTGCAGGAAATGGGAGTTGGAGAAACAGTCGGGCCAATCCAAATGGGATTGAATAAGCCGATTCACTTTACCGATTTCGAAAGTTCGGTGCGGGATATTGTAAATATCACTACGGTTGCTGTTATCGACGCAATCGTTCAAGATAAGATGAAAGAAGTCAAATAAATTTTGACAGAAAGGCCGACAATCGTTTCTTTTCGGGATGTCGTTTGGAATACAATCGCAAGCACAAAAACAGCAACAGCGAAACCGACAATCCCGACAAGAAGACGATAAGTAATCGCCAACCCTTTGCCGTGAAAAGACCAATGGCTGTAAATACAATGAGATGTACGGCCATCACAAACCAAAACGAACCTGATGCAAGTTTCTTTGTTTTCATTTTCAATTAAAACTCCAGATAGAAGTCGATATTTTCTTGCGTTAAAATATCAATGGGAGTATAATGATTAACCGGCTTTATCTCTTTTTTGAACACCAAATGGTCGGTTAATGCCCTAATCCCTTTGTATCCTTGTTCTTCAGGACGTTGTGCGATTAGATAAGAAATCGTATTGTCTTTCAGCCGGACTATATTTTTATCCAATAAATCATAACCGATAAGTGTAATATGATTCAAATTGTGTTTCTTTAAAAAATCGGCTACAACATAAGCTCTGGAAGAAAAGATAATAGCCCCATCGATTCCTTTGTTTCCAAAAAACAAATTACGCATTGTTTCTTCATTTTGGTCGGAATTTTCTGCATCTAAAGTAACACGATGCAATTTGCATCCGGTACGTTTTTCCATTACATACTCACTAAATCCGGCCATACGCATACTGATTTGATTAGAAGGCTTTTGTCCCACATGAAAAAAACTAAATACAGCGATTTCCTGTAAATCCGATTTTTGCGTGAACAACAATTTGGCTCCCAAATATCCACTTTGATGCGAATGTTGTCCGAAATAAGCCAACGGATGTGCCTCCTCTACAAAAGAATCTACAAACACATAAGGAATTTTCTTTTGGTCTAATTTACGAGTAAATTCACAAGTAACCGATTTTAAAGAAGGAATAAGCAACACGCCATCGGGAGATTTTTTGAGCACCTTCTCCATGGCTTGGCAAAATGAATCTATTCTATATTGGTCGAAATAAATAATCTCGATAGATACCCGAAAATCAATAATTTCGCGGGCAGCTCTTGCTATGCCAAGCTCCATTTTTTCCCAATAATCACCCGACAGATACTTCGGCATAACAACCAAAAGCGAAAATGTTTTTTTTGAAGCCAAAGCACTCGCATACACGTTAGGCGTGTAATCGATGTGTTTCAGCACTTCTTCAACTTTTTTACGGGAAACTTCTGATACGTTTCCCCGGTTGTGTAATACCCTGTCGACAGTTCCGGGAGAAACCCCTGCTTTTTCGGCAATGTCTTTAATTTTTATTTTTTCAGGAATAGATTTCATTAGATCCACAAGACAGTATAGTATTTCACAAATGTACAACGAATTTTTTAAACCGTTTAAGGTATTAAGAAAAATAAAAAAACTGCCGAAAGACTTTTAATCAATCGGCAGTTTTTTCTTATTTACTGAATATCTCTATTGAATACTCTTACTCTGCAATTTCTTGTTTGTAATATCCCAAAGAATCTATATTGAAGTTATTGATGAAATCTTGAATTTTCTTCAATTCAGCCTCTCCATAATTGATATATACTTCGGCAGAACGATGGAATAATTCAGGAGCTTTGTTGCTGTCTAACAACAATAAATAACCTAAAATGGTGTATCCGGCTGCCTCAACTAAGCGACGAGCTTGGAAATCGAGATATTCGTTATCTTTGGTCTCAACTACTTTAGCGACAAGCGATTCGTAAACATCAGTCATTGCAATCAAGCGTTTTCTCAAAGCCTCCAATTCAGGACAAATTTGTTCGGTTTCGTAAGCACGCATTTGAGACAGGTATGTACCAGTGGTTACGTGGCGAATGGCTGCAACTACTTGTAACTGAGTTGTCCCTTCGTAAATATTCGTGATACGGGCATCGCGGTAAATGCGTTCGCAAGCATAATCTTTCATAAAACCGGAACCACCGTGTACCTGAATACAGTCATAAGCATTCTGATTGGCATATTCGGTAGTCATTGCTTTTCCAAGCGGAGTATAAGCATCGGCTAATTTTTTATACTTTTTGAGTTCTGCTTTTTCGTCGGCATCTAATTTGCGTTCTTTTTCGATGTCTTCCAATGTTTTGTACATATCTACAAAGCGGGAAGTTTCATACAAAATTGTTCTTGATGCATCGGTTTTTGCCTTGATGTTGGCAATCATTTCGTAGACAGCAGGAAATTCAATAATGGATTTTCCAAACTGTTTACGGTCTTTAGCATACGATAACGCTTCGCGGTAAGCAGCTTCCGAAAGTCCGGTTGCTTGAGCCATGATACCCAAACGAGCACCGTTCATCAACGACATCACGTATTTAATCAAACCGAGTTTGCGGTCACCACAAAGTTCTGCTTTTGCATTTTTGTAGGTTAATTCGCAAGTCGGAGAACCTTTGATACCCATTTTGTTTTCGATACGACGAACATTTACTCCACCATCTCTTTTGTCGTAAATGAACATAGAAAGTCCGCGACCGTCTTTGGTGCCTTCTTCCGAACGAGCCAAAACCAAGTGGATGTCGGCATCTCCGTTGGTGATAAAACGTTTTACACCGTTGAGTCTCCAACAATTTTCTTTTTCATCGAAAGTGGCACGCAACATTACCGCTTGCAAGTCGGAACCGGCATCTGGTTCTGTTAAGTCCATCGACATGGTTTCTCCGGCACAAACGCGAGGAATGTATTTTTGACGTTGCTCTTCGTTTCCGAATTCATACAATGTTTCGGCACAATCTTGTAATGCCCAAAGGTTGCAGAAACCGGCATCGGCACGCGACGACATTTCTGAAGTCATGATAAATCCGACCATCGGGAAATTTAATCCGTTGTAACGGCGCGGCATGGAAAGTCCCATTAAACCGGCTTGAGTAGTTACATCGAGATTTTGTTGTGTTCCGGAAGCGTATTTCACACGGTTATTAATAACCTGTGGGCCATCGTGGTCTACACCTTCCGCGTTCGGGGCAACAATGTCACCACAAACTTCTCCTGCTATTTCCATTACTTTTTCGATGCTATCCATTGCATCTTCGAAATCGATAGGAGCGTAATCGTATTTATCTTTTTCGGTATAGTTCCGTTCCTTTAATTCCATTATGCGCTTCATCAGCGGATGCTCTAAATGATGTTTCAGAGCAGGATTATCTGTAAAAAAGTTTGCCATATTACTTGCTGTTCTTTTTATAATATTTAATCATCTTAGGAATCACAGTTTCTACTTCGCCTGTAATCACATAGTCGGCAACAGTATTGATAGGTGCGTTCGGATCGTTGTTGATTGAAATAATCATCGACGATTCTTGCATACCTGCAATATGTTGAATTTGTCCTGAAATACCGCAAGCGATATATAATTTCGGTCGAACAGTAATTCCTGTTTGTCCGATTTGACGGTCATGGTCGGTAAAACCGGCATCGACAGCAGCGCGAGAAGCACCAACTTCAGCACCGATAGTATTTGCCAAATCATGTAAAAGTTGGAAGTTTTCTTTCGAACCCATTCCGTAACCTCCGGCAACGATAATCGGAGCGCCTTTGATATTTACTTTCGATTGTTCGACGTGGCGTTCGATAACACTTACGATAAAATCGGTATTGGAAACATATTTTGCCACTTCATGTTTTACGGTTTCTCCTTTATAATTGGCATCGAGGATTTCTTTTTTCATCACGCCTTCACGAACGGTAGCCATTTGCGGACGACAATCGGGATTGATAATCGTTGCAACGATATTTCCTCCGAAAGCAGGACGAATTTGATACAATAAATCTGTATAGTTTTTATTGTCTTTCTTTTCCTCATGGTCGCCAATTTCCAAAGAAGTACAGTCGGCAGTTAATCCGCTGTGCAAAGCCGAAGAAACGCGCGGGCCTAAGTCGCGACCGATGCTGGTTGCACCCATCAAAGCGATTTGCGGTTTTTCTTCTTCGAATAATTTAACCAAAATAGAGGTATGAGGGAGAGAAGTGTAAGGGAAAAGTCTTGCATCATCAAAAAGGTGCAATTTATCTACTCCGAAAGGGAAAACTTGTTTTCCGATTTCATCTAATTTCGAACCAATGGCAACTGCTTCTAATTGGCAGTTCAAACGATTGGCTAACGTGCGGCCTTTGGTAAGAAGTTCTAAGCTAACTTCTTCTACTTGAGAGCCTTCTAATTCTAAATAAACAAATAGATTATTCATAATATTATCCAATCGTATGATTATTAATTAATTCAACCATTAATTCTTCAATATCCACATCCGAAGAATCGAATGTTTTGCTTTCTTTGGCTTGGAAAACCACGCTTTCGATTTTCTTCACTTTAGTTGGAGAACCCGAAAGGCCGCAATCTTCTATATTCGCGCTAACGTCTGTAACGCTCCATTCTGCGAGGTTCAGATAAGGACGAATGCTGTACAAATCTTCGTAGTCGACTGCCTCGGCTTGTTTTTCCGTAACCGTGCGAGCATGTTTATATTTTTGCAATAATTTGGCGTTGCGAGGACGACATTCGGGAGCAGAACCGTTTACGGTAACCACCATCGGCAGCTTTCCTTCAACGATTTCGATACCTCTTTCCAAACGACGTTTTACTCGAATAGTACCGTTTGTAATCGATTGAATCTCTTCGGCATAAGTGATTTGCGGAATACCCAATTTTTCTGCTACTTGCGGCCCTACTTGTGCTGTATCGCCATCAATCGCTTGGCGACCGGAAATAATTACATCGAATTTCTCGATTTTGCGGATAGCCATCGAAAGGGCATAGCTGGTAGCCAATGTATCGGCTCCTGCGAAAGCGCGGTCGGTCAATAAATAACCTCCGTCGGCTCCTCTGAATAAACCTTCTCTGATGATTTCTGCTGCACGACCCGGTCCCATGGTGAGGAGAGTAACTGTTGAACCCGGATGTTTGTCTTTCAAGCGTAAAGCTTGTTCCAAGGCATTCAAATCTTCCGGATTGAAAATAGCGGGAAGGGCAGCGCGATTCACTGTTCCATCAGCTTTCATAGCGTCTTTCCCGACATTGCGTGTATCCGGCACTTGTTTTGCCAACACAATAATTTTTAAGCTCATATTTTGTGATATTAGTGTTTTTAATGTTCAATATCGGCTGCAAAAGTAATAGATTCTGTTAAGGTTACAAACTTTTGAAGGTAAAAATTGCACACTTTGTTGAATTTTGAGCAAAAACTGCACCGTTGTTTTCATTGGTTGCCGACATCATAGAATTTTGCCCGTTATCGGCTGGCGATTTCAACCGTTCTTTTTCTTTTATTTTGTCATTCTTTTACAATTTTCTTCATTACGATACCTTTGTCCGTTTCAATCTTGACAACGTAAATTCCTTGCGACAATGTCGAAACATTAATTAGATTTCTCGTGCCGCTGAACTTGTAAATTGTTTTGCCCGACAAATCTGCTATTTCAACACCATTAATTCGTAATTGGTTACCGCCGAACGCTGTTTCTGCGCTTTCAATTCTCAACTCGTCTTTTACAGGATTTGGGGAAATTAAGAGCGAATTTGAAATTTCATTTGGTTTTATGGAATTTTCATAAGAAATATTTAATCTTACAAGTCCACTGCCTCCTACAATAAATTGATTGGAAGATTGCTTTTTCATATCACTAATGGAAAGATTTTCAAAAACAAATGAGCCACTATTATTGAAATTATTATCCAATGTTCCGTTGTTATTAACGCTAATAATTTTTTTGTCTTTTCCGATTAAAAATGTATTCCCATTTTGTAAAATTGTCTCTCGCGAGTTCGAGTTGTCATTATTGTAGTAATAAAGTCCATTTGTTCCAAAATTCATATTGATTGTCCCATTGGAATTAAAGCCATAAATAAAAGCACGGCGAGCCCCTCCCGATTCAATAAGCATACCGGTAAATGCAAGA
>Ga0209628_10000767_pt1 | contig 19964 bp, 17 predicted proteins | sample TergutCu122P4_FD_187285 | JGI IMG/M metagenome (GOLD analysis project Ga0209628, IMG submission 187285) | Cubitermes ugandensis P4 segment gut microbial communities from Kakamega Forest, Kenya - Cu122 P4 (SPAdes) (version 2) | ecosystem: Host-associated > Arthropoda: Insects > Digestive system...
TAAAGAAGAATATGAAACGTTAATGGCTTCTAAATTATAATAATATGCAACAACAAGAACAAAAAATTGATATCCATTTAAGCGAAGAAGTAGCGCAAGGCGTTTACACAAACTTGGCAATTATTACTCATTCACATGCCGAATTTATTTTGGATTTTGTGTCGCTCATGCCCGGGCTTCCGAAAGGAACCGTGCGGTCGCGGATTATTGTAACCCCACAAAATGCAAAACGTTTGCTGTTTGCATTGCAGGATAATGTGCAAAAATTTGAGCAAAAAAACGGTAAAATTGTGGATAGTCAACAGGAAGTAATTCCTATTTTGGGTAACATCGGAGGCAAGGCGTAATACATTGTTACGCCTTCTATATCTTTACAATAAAAAGGGCTGCCTTCTATTTATAAGTATGTCCTGCTTATTCTACTTGTTTTTTTGTAACATATCAATCGCTTTCTTAAATTGAAAATAATAGGAACGCGAAACGGTATATACTTTGGAATCTATATACACAAGGTTTTTTTGGATTTTATCTACAAAATTAATGTTGATAATAGTCGCATTATTAATCCGAAGCAAATATTCTGAAGGAAGTTTCAAGGCGGTCTCTTTTATTGTTGACTCATGAAAATAGAGTTGGTCGGTTGATGTTTCTATGGCAACTAATTTATTTTCTTTAGTAATGACCTTAATGATATTAAATTTAATCTTAGTAGTAATTCTTTGATAACGAACAAAAAAAGAATCATTATCTTTCATTGTTGATAATCTTACCGGTTTGTAAGCAATTGGGTTTTCGGCCACCATAGGTTCAAAGTGCACATTGCTAATATCTGAAATAACACGAAGAATTTTATAAATTTTTCTAATCAAAAGGTCGTTGGAAAATTGTGCGGGAATTACATCAAACAAACCTTTGTCGAGCCAAAAGTGGGGGTTATCTTTATTAGAGATGATGCCCAAAACAATCGGAGGTTTATGAATCATCTCTAAAATTTCAATCTCACCGCTTTTGTAATAAGAAAGGTCAAGGATTAAGACTTCAGGCCGAAAATGATTCATTCGTTCTAAAAAGTCAACACGTTGGTTAACAAATCCAAAAAATTGAATAGATTTAAATTTTGACAAACAGTCAATTACCTTTTTTTCAAGGTTTGCGTTTTGAATAAACGCGAAGCATGTTACTGATTTCATAATATTTTTATTTTAGTTAAACTGCGCTGCAATAATAGAAAATTTTATTGTTTAAAAAAACATGAATGTTGTTTTATGGCACGAAAATGTCATAAATGTTTTTTTTGGTCAACAAAACGCAAATAATTTCTAAAACTTTACAATTCTTTAAGTTCTACTGGTTGCTGAATGTTTCTACTCCCGATGATAAATTGAACCCCTTCCGGCGCAATTTTGTATGTTAATGAGGAACTTTTCAAGTTCATAAAATGAGAGATAATAGTTTTAATGTTAATGCCTTTCGAACAGAAAATCAATTCATTAATTTGATTTTTTTGGATACAGTTTTTAATAGTATCTGAAGTATTATTTTCTATATTTAAAACTATTTCCGGTTTTTGAGTGCCTGCTTGTGCAATCAACGCTACCCTTTCCGCTTCAGCAAGCGTACCCACAATAAGCACTCTTCTCTTTCCCGAATGGGCATATTGATAGCCTTTTAGTTTGATAGAATGGAGCAGATAGCGCATGGCATTCATAGCGATGGCCGTCCAAACCGCCCCAAAGATAGTAACCGCGCGTGAAAACCTGAATGTTTCCGGAAGTATGGCATAAATGAGCAAAATAACAATCGTGCCCAAAATAATCCCTCGGTTGGTTTTAAACGAAGAATAGGGTTTATGGTATCCTTTGTTGATGGCCACAGCAATAAGCCAAATCAATATATAACAGGGAATGATCAAATAGAAATAAAAATCCGGGAAATGAATGGTTCTGTTATACAAATCAGAAACTTGAAACTGCCAATAAAAGGCCAATAAAACCATTCCGCCGTAAATAAATGCAATATCTAAAACAGGTAAAAGTAAAGAGGAGGCTACCCTTTTGCCAATGGCTAAGGAAGCGCGCAGCCAGATTGCCAAATTGAGAAGCCACGTTAGAATAAACGATTTCTTATTAGTAAAGTGTTTTTTGGCAAATATTTGCATCGCTTTGTAAAACACAATCACATAATTGATGGATCCTTTTTTGGTGCTCTCTCCTTTGTAGTGAATAATTCGGGTGGTTGGCAAGTAGTAGTTTTTATAACCGCCTTTAATGATTCGATACGATAAATCAATATCTTCTCCGTACATAAAAAAAGTTTCATCCAAAAACCCGATTTCATCCAGCACTTTTTTTCGGATAAACATAAAGGCACCGGAAAGCACTTCCACCGATTGGGTTTGATTGTTATTCAAATAGGTAAGATGATAGGATCCGAATTTTTTCGAGCGGGGAAACAGTTTCGACAATCCGAATATTTTGTAAAACGCCACAGAGGGTAGGGGGAGCGCTCTTTTTGATTCCGGCAGAAACTCGCCGTTTCCGTTAATCATCTTTACCCCCAGCGCACCGGCATCCGGCGTTTGTTTCATAAAATCAATACATTTAATAAAAGTATCTTCTTCAACCAAAGTATCAGGGTTGAGGAGCAGAATAAACTCCCCTTTTGCAAGTTTAACCGCCTGATTATTAGCATACGAGAAACCTGTATTTTCTGTATTTGCGATAAGTTTTACCCAAGGGAACTTTTCTTTCAGCATCTCTACAGAGTTATCGGAAGAGGCATTGTCCACAACAAAAACCTCCGCTTCAATATTATTAATCGCTTTTTGCACCGATTGCAAACATTGCAGCAGAAAATGCTTTACGTTGTAGTTAACAATAACAATACTGAGTTGCATATAGAAAGGTTAAGAGAAATAAGCCAAGTGGGTAATTTTTGAGGTTACTTTATCATTCATTTTAATATTAATTTTTGCAGAAAGGGGTAGAAAAAGATCCACCCGTGAACCAAATTTAATAATTCCCATCTCGTTGCCCTGCTCAGCAATCTCCCCTTTTTTTGCATAACTAACAATTCTGCGCGCCATAATACCGGCAATTTGACGGAACAAAATCTCCTCACCATTTTTATGTTTCTGCACCACCGTATTATGTTCATTATCTTTTGACGCTTTGGGTAAACTTGCCACAAAGTGTTTCCCCGCATGATATTTAACATAAACTACTTCTCCATCAACGGGGTAAGTGTTTACATGCACATTGAGCGGCGACATAAAAATGGAGATTTGCGTTCTTTTGTCGTTAAAATATTCGGTTTCTACTTCTTCTAATATTTGCACAATCGTTCCGTCTGCGGGAGCAATAATGGCATTTTCATCGCAATTTGTTTTTCTATAAGGTACCCTGAAGAAGTAAACAACAATCAGAAATTGCACAAAACCAGCGGTTTTAAGCAATAAATGCAACAGCAACGAAACTTTTAAATAGTATAAAACAATCCAAACTGCTACCACAGCAATTAGGAATGCTACAATGATAGAAACAACGCCTTCTTTGTGAATTTTATAATATGTCATAATGGGTGCAAATTAACAGTTTTTTTTCATATTGTTTTTTATAATTCTGCTTTGGATAAAGAAATAATAATATTTTTGCCGCATCTTTGAAGTCGCGAATGAAAAAAAGGCTCCGTAGCTCAATGGATAGAGCAATTGCCTTCTAAGCAATAGGTTACTGGTTCGATCCCAGTCGGAGTCACTGAAATAGTTTTAAAGTGTTGTATTACAGAAAGTTGTAAAAATAGTTACCAATTTAATTCAGTTCATACGCTTTCAAAGTATTTTTTAACAAACAAGCCATTGTAACAGAACCCACGCCGCCGGGCACGGGGGTTATGGCACTGCATTTTTTCTCCACCTCGTCATATTTTACATCGCCGCAAATTTTGTAGCCTTTCTCAGTAGTTTTATCTTCCATACGATGAATGCCTACATCAATTACTACGGCATCTTTTTTAACATACTCGGCGGTGATAAACTCAGGTTTTCCGATGGCTACCAACAAAATATCGGCTTGTGCGCAAATCTCTTTCAGGTTTTGGGTTTTGCTATGACAAATGGTAACCGTAGCACCTGCATTTGGAGTGTTTTGTACTAAAAGTAATGCCAGCGGTTTGCCCACAATATTGCTTCTTCCCACTACCACGCAGTTTTTACCGGCAGTTTCAATTTCATAACGTTTCAACAATTCCATAACCGCGTGTGGTGTGGCAGGCAGGTACGCATCTTCGCCAAGAACCAATTTTCCCATGTTTTCCGGATGAAAACAATCAACATCTTTTTGGGGATTTACTTTTTGAATAACTTTTTGTTTGTCAATATGTTTTGGAAGTGGAAGTTGAATGATGCACCCGTCAATTTCATCATCCTGATTGATAAAATCAACAGCTTCTATCAACTCTTTTTCGCTGACTGAAGCAGGGAACTGATACACGGAGCAGAGCATCCCCACTTCTTTCGTGTTTTTTTTGATGCTTTCCACGTATGTTAAAGAAGCGCCGTCGTTGCCGGCAAGAACTACCGCCAAATGGGGAGCATTTTTGCCTGCATCAATCAAAGAGGCTACAGTTTTGCTTATCTCTTGTTTAATTTCTTGGGATAGGGTTTTTCCGTCAATGGGAATCATAATTGAGATTTGTAAATTATTTTACACAGTTTTACCACGTTTTGATATTATCGCTAATTACTTCTATTTTATCTCCTCTCTGCTGAATAAGTACAATTCCTTCATCTGCAGCACGCGCTCTTATTGCTTCAGGAAACCGAAATGAAGCCAAGCATAAGTAGATTTTATAATTTTTATCCATTGGATAATTGGCACGATATGAATTTAATTTAGAAAACATTTTTCCAACATCATTGATTCCTGCTTTGTATTTCATTTCAATTAAAGCAACAGAAGTGCCATTTCGTAATATCAAATCGTATTCATCGTCAATTACCGCAGTAAGTGGTCGGTGGTATTCAAGAACACGATCAAACCTCTCTCCAAAGAGTGTTGGATTTTCTTTAAAACTATTAATGAAATATTCTTCACAAAATTCTCCGTTGCTTTTAGAAATTCCTTCAATACGTTCATTACTGTTGGCAATCATCTTTTCAGTGCGGGTAAATTTTTTATCTGTTTCTTTCATCGACACCGCCGTTTCTTTTAAAATCAACTTTGTTTCTTTATGAATTTGACGAATTTCTTTTATTTCTTTTCTGTGTTCCTTTTTCATTTTTGCGATTTCGGCATTCATCTTTTTGATATCATTCCACGAAAGTTCTTTTTGATTTTTCATTTTATCTCTTTTTTAGTTAAACATGCGGCAAAAATATAATTATTTTAATACAAAAATAGTGTTTAAAAAAAATATTTTTCTATAAATCAACGTGTTAAAAAAAACATAAACTCCATAAAAAAATGCATACAAAAGAAGAATTTGTACATATAAGAGAGAAATAAGCAAAAAAAAAGGGATGCTGAACACAACACCCCTACAAAATTCAACAAAAATGAATTATCTATCCCTATACACAGTATGTAATTTTTCAAACTCTTGCATGCAAGCCACCAATGCTTCTACACTTTCGATGGGGCAAGCATTATAGATAGATGCACGGAATCCGCCTACAGAGCGGTGTCCTTTAATACCTACCATGCCGCGCTCTTTAGCAAATTTCATAAAATCTTCTTCTTTGGCTATGTAATCTTCTGTCATTACAAAACAAACATTCATTAAAGAGCGGTCTTCTTTGTCAGCAGTGCCCTTAAACATCCTGTTTCTGTCAATTTCATCATAAAGAATACCGGCTTTTCTCTCATTGTGTTTTTGCATAGCTTTTAATCCGCCCATCTTTTTAACCCATTTTAAGGTTTCTTTCATCACAAAAATAGAGAAAACGGGTGGGGTATTAAACATGGAACCTTCAGCAATGTGTGTTCTATAATCCAACATAGTTGGAATAGAACGAGTTACTTTTCCGAGCAGTTCTTCTTTTACAATGACGAAAGTAACGCCTGCTGGTCCCACGTTCTTTTGCGCACCACCGTATATCAAGCCATATTTTCTAACGTCAACGGGGCGGCTCATAATATCGGAAGACATATCGGCAACCAAATACACGGGGCAATCCATATCGTACTTAATTTCCGTACCATAAATGGTATTATTGGTAGTAATGTGGAGATACTCGCATCCTCTTGGAACTTCAAATCCTTTAGGGATGTAGCAGAAATTTCTGTCTGCGGAAGAAGCTACTTTCATTGCTTCGCCAAAACCTGTTGCTTCTTTGAGAGCTTTTTTTGCCCATACGCCGGTTTCCAAATAGGCTGCTCTTTTCTCCATCAAGTTGAAAGGCACCATGCAAAATTGCAAACTTGCGCCACCGCCAAGGAATAATACTTTGTACTCTTCCGGAATTTCTAATAGTTCTCTCCACAAGGCTTCGCATTCTGCCATCTGCGCTTCCCATTCTTTTGAACGGTGTGAAACTTCGATAACCGACATTCCGGTTCCGGCAAAATCTTTTAGCGCTTCAATAGCCGCATCAACGGCTTCTCTTGGTAACACGCAGGGTCCTGCGTTAAAGTTGTGTACTTTTTTCATAAAAAAATAATTAAATTAGGTTATTAAATAAGGTCAAATTTTTCGGGGGCAAATATAGTATTTAAATGTTACAAAAAATCTTACAATCAATTCATATAATTTTTTTCTACTTTCGCCAAAATTTCCTCTATTATGAAATTCCTCCGCCTCTTCAAAAAAAGCATCTCCCTACGTGTTGTCAATTTTGCGGGATTGGCGATTATGTTTGCCTGTTTGCTCATTTCGGCAAGCTACATTAAAGAAGAATTGATCTACGACCGGCACCACGCCAACGCCGACAGAATTGTACGCATGTCCATGCAGTTTGGAAATGAAGTAGTGGATGCGCGGCTTCGCGATACAAAAAACACGATAGAACTTTTACGGCAAATTCCGGAAATTGAACGAATGGTAAAGATGTTCAAAATTCAAACGGCATTACTAACTTACGAGGGAAAAAAAACAGTAGTGAATGAATTTTATGTGGTAAATCGCGAGTTTGTAAATGTATTTGATATTCAACTTTTGCAAGGCAATCTCAAAAACGCTTTTCAAGAAAACGGACAAGTGTTGCTAAGCGAAAGTTTTGCAAAACAATTATTTGGTAATATAGACAATGATGATTTTCAAACATCAAAAATTGTTATTGAAGGGCGGCAAGTAAGAGATACGGTTTTTGTTTCGGGGATATTCAAAGATTTTCCCAAAACTTCACATTTTAGAACAGATATATTGTTGTATCATTCAGATAATTACGATTGGTTTAATTATGTGTATCTGTTGCTTAAAAATGATACTGATAGTAAAGAATTGGCAAGCAAAATTGATCAACTTATTGCTGAAAAAGAGTTTTATGCTGAAGATACTGTGCGTACGCTCCTAATGCCGCTGACTGACATTCACTTACATAGCCATTACAATAGAGAAATGGGAGTAAATGGCAATATTTTTTACATTTATCTGATTATCGGCGCAAATGCTTTGTTGCTGATTGTGGTTTTGGCTAATTTATGGTTGAATACAAGTTTGATTTTTGCCCGAAACCGCCGCTATTACCAACTCTTGCGTTTACACGGAACGACCTCAGCAACAGTGTTTAGAGACGAATTGCTGTCGGCGCTGTTTTTGGGAATTATTTCAATTTTGGCAGGAATACTGGCAACATTTTATGGCTCCTCGTCGGGATATTTTCCGCTGCAAATTTCCGTTTTTTACACCTTAATTTTGGGAACACTGTTTTTATTAACCATACTTTTTGTTTCTCTTATTCCTGTGTTGAAAGATATTTCCTTAACGCAGTTTTTGAACACCGGCATAGATTTGAAACCTGTCCGGTTTTCCTATTCTAATGTAAAGTACATGTTAATAGCGCAATATGCAGTGGTAATGTTGGTGGTAACGCTCGCTTTTGGTATCAATAAACAGATGAATTTAATGAAAGATACCCAAGTAGGTGGAAACGAACAAAATATCCTTGTTTTGAAAGAGCAACCCGATCCGGTAAAAACAAAATATGAGGTATTGAAGTCTGAGTTGTTGAAACATAAAGAGATAGAAGCAGTATCAGCATCTTTTCAATTGCCGGGAGATGCCATAAGAGACCAGATTCAGGTAAGAAAAGAGGGGGACTCGGAGTGGTATTGGTTGCCCTTAATGGTTGCTGATGAGAATTTTCTTCCGTTTTTTAAGATTCCGGTCATTGCAGGTAAGGTGCCTTCTCCCCAAAAAAACGATTTTCAAACGGAACTCTCTATGGCTTACGATTATTGGCTCTATCAAAAAAAATCTGATGATGTGGAGGAGTATGTCATTAATCGTAAAGCATTGACAGTGTTGGGTTTTAATACACCCGAAGAGGCGATTGGGCAAATGGTTCATCTTCAGCATAATATTGACTATATTAACAAAGGGATTATTGTGGGAGTAACCGACGATTTCAATTATACCGGTTTGTATGAAGAAACCGCTCCGATGTTTATCATACAGCGTAATTTGTTCTTACACTGCATTATGGTACGATTACATTCCAACGATGTTCAACAGGCACGCACTGTTTTTGAAAATGTTTGGAATGAGGTAAATCCCGATTATCCGGCGGATTATGTTTTTATGAACGACCTGTTTAACAAATTGTACCGCAACGAAATGAATGCGCAGTATTTGGTGTTTATCTTTTCGTTGTTGTGTTTAACGGTTACCAATTTGGGATTGATTATTTTTATGGCGTTTATTATCCGAAGACGCACCAAAGAGATTGGGTTGCGGAAAGTGCACGGCGCAACTGTTGGCGAAATTCTAATAATGCTGAATGTGGGTTTTATTCAATATGTTGCGTTGGCGTTTGTGCTCGCCGTGCCGGTCGGCTGGTATATCATGCACCGCTGGTTAGAACGTTTTGCTTACAGAACTTCGCTCGATTGGTGGATTTTTGCCCTGGCGGGCGTTTCCGTTTTGTTCGTGTCGCTGCTTGCGGTGTCGCTGCAAAGCTGGCGCGCAGCCACAGCAAATCCGGTAAATGCGATAAAAATGGAATAAGAGATTCGTTTTTTTTAATATTTTTGCCACTTATATAAGAAACAAAATATGGCTATGCAATTAAGTGAACAAGAAATTATTAGAAGACAGAAATTGCAGGATTTTACAACGCTCGGCATTGATTGTTATCCTGCGAATTTGTATGAAGTAAATGTCAATTCTGCAGAAATATTAGAAAATTTTCCTAATGACAATACCCTTTACCAAGATATTAGTTTTGCCGGAAGAATTATGAGTCAGCGCATTATGGGGGCAGTGGCGTTTTTTGTGCTGCAAGATGCCGTGGGGAAAATACAAATCTACGCCAAAAGAGACGAACTTTGCCCCGATGAAGATAAAACGCTTTACAACAGTGTATTTAAGAAATTAGATATCGGCGATATTATTGGCGTGAAAGGGTTTGTGTTTACTACCCAAACCGGTGCTACCTGTATTCATGTTAAGGAGTTTACCATTCTCAGTAAATCCTTGAAACCCTTGCCGATTGTTAAGGAAAAGGAGGGCGAGGTGTATGATGCCTTTCAAGACCCAGAACTGCGCTACCGCCAACGTTATGTGGACTTGATTGTGAATCCGCATATCAAAGATACTTTTATCAAACGCACTAAGTTGGTAAACACGATGCGTAATTTCTTGAATGAGAAGGGATATTTAGAAGTGGAAACGCCCATTTTGCAACCATTGTACGGCGGTGCAGCGGCCCGCCCGTTTAAAACCCATCACAATAAATTGGATATGACACTCTATTTACGAATTGCCAACGAGTTGTATTTGAAACGGTTAATTGTTGGCGGATTTGATGGCGTGTATGAGTTTTCCAAAGATTTTCGCAACGAGGGGATGTCGCGTTTTCACAATCCTGAGTTTACGCAAATGGAACTTTACGTTGCCTATAAAGATTATGAATGGATGATGAATTTGGTGGAAGAGATGGTTGAACAAGTGGCATTGGCACTGCATGGAACAACGCAAGTGCAGGTAGGTGAGAATGTTATTGACTTTAAACGCCCGTGGAAACGCTACACCATGTATGGTGCCATTGAACATTTTACCGGTACGGACATTTCCAATATGGATGAAAAAGAGATGGCGGCGTTTGCCAAAAAATGCGGCGTACACGTGGACAACACGATGGGGCGCGGCAAACTGATTGACGAAATTTTCGGAGAAACCTGCGAAGAACACCTGATACAGCCTACATTTATTTACGATTATCCGATTGAAACCTCGCCGTTAACCAAAAAGCACCGCTCAAAACCAAATCTAACAGAACGTTTTGAAGCGGTTTGCAACGGAAAAGAGATTTGCAACGCCTATTCCGAGTTGAACGACCCGATAGACCAGCGCAAACGTTTTGAAGAGCAATTAGAACTCGGCAAGCGCGGCGATGAAGAATCTATGGTATTAGATGAAGACTTTTTGCGCGCGCTGGAATACGGAATGCCCCCCACCGCAGGCTTGGGCATCGGAATTGACAGACTATCTATGATTATGACCAACTCTAACTCAATACAGGATGTGCTGTTCTTTCCGCAGATGAGACCGGAGTAGGGGACAGTAAATATATTAAAAAATAAACTAAATTTTTAATATCTAATTTACTTTTTTCTAATTTCGCCGCCCAAAAAAAATCATGCCCTGTTGTGTAATGGTAGCACCGCAGATTCTGGTTCTGTATGTCTGGGTTCGAGTCCTAGCGGGGCAACAAAAATAGTGGTTAGTGGTTAATGATTAGTGATTAATCATTAATTATAAAAACCTCATTTACACCTCATTTTAATAACAAAACAACCTCAGTAGCTATGGACATTTCAACGAAGTACGACCCCAAAGAGATTGAAAATAAATGGTATAAATATTGGGAAGAGAACCAGTTTTTTGCTTCTGTTCCCGATGAACGTCCTCCATACACCATTGTCATTCCGCCGCCCAACGTTACCGGTGTGCTGCACATGGGACATATTTTGAACAATACCATTCAGGATGTGCTGGTTCGTCGTGCAAGGATGTTGGGATTTAATGCATTGTGGGTACCCGGTACCGACCATGCCTCCATTGCTACCGAAGCTAAAGTGGTGGCGCTGTTGAAAGAAAAAGGAATTAAAAAAAACGCGCTAACCCGTGAACAGTTTTTGGAACATGCCTGGGAGTGGAAAGAGAAACATGGAGGAATTATCTTGCAACAACTTAGAAAATTAGGTGCCTCATGCGATTGGAACCGCACTAAATTTACCATGGATGAAGATTTATACGATTCTGTGATTGATGTGTTTATTGATTTATATGAAAAAGGGTTGATTTACAAAGGGGTGCGCATGGTAAATTGGGACCCGAAAGCGCTTACCGCCGTTTCGGATGAAGAAGTTATTTATCAGGAAGTTCAATCAAAATTGTATTATATTCGATATAAAATTGAAGATACTGAAAATGAATATGTAACGGTTGCCACTACCCGTCCCGAAACGATTTTGGGCGACGTGGCGGTATGTATGCACCCCGAAGATGAACGTTTCAAACACTTGAAAGGCAAACGTTGTTTGGTGCCGTTGATTAATCATTCTATCCCCTTAATTTTTGATGAATATGTAGAACGTGAATTTGGTACCGGTGCGTTGAAAATTACTCCTGCTCACGATATCAACGACTATCATATCGGAATTACGCATAAGTTGCCTTCTATCAATATTTTTAATGATAATGGAACACTGAATGAAAATGCGGAGATTTTGATTGGAACTGATAGATTTGAGGCGCGTAAACAAATTATCCCCTTGTTAGAAGCCGAAGGAAACTTGGTGAAAATTGAAGATTATACGAACAAAATTGGCTTTTCTGAACGTACTAGTGAAATAATTGAGCCGAAATTATCTCAACAGTGGTTTTGCAATATGGCGGCGTTGGCGAAGCCTGCATTAGAGGTTGTTATGAACGATACGATTCGTTTCTTTCCCGATAAATTGAAAAACACCTACTCGCACTGGATGGAAAATGTGAAAGATTGGTGCATCAGTCGCCAACTATGGTGGGGACACAGAATACCGGCTTTTTATGCTCCGAATGGAGAGTTTGCGGTTGCGAAAACTAAAGAGGAAGCGTTTGAAAAGTTACGAGTTACGAGTTACAAGTTACGAATGGAGGAGTTGAGGCAGGATGAGGATGTGATGGATACGTGGTTCTCTTCGTGGTTGTGGCCTATTTCGGTGTTTGATGGAATTCGTTTTCCTGAAAATAAGGATATTAAATACTATTACCCGACGAATGTGTTGGTAACTGCCCCCGAAATTATCTTCTTTTGGGTGGCGCGTATGATAATGGCAGGTTTGGAGTGGCGCAATGAGATTCCATTTCACGATGTGTATTATACCGGCATTGTGCGCGACAAACTGCGCAGGAAAATGTCGAAATCGCTTGGAAACTCGCCCGACCCGATTGAACTGATGGACAAATACGGCGCTGATGGTGTGCGCATTGGCATGTTGTTTTGCTCGCCGGCAGGAAACGACCTTATGTTCGACGAATCTTTGTGTGAACAAGGCAGAAATTTCAGCAACAAAATCTGGAACGCTTTCCGTTTGGTAAAAGGCTGGGAGGTAGCCGGAAATATTCCCCAACCGGAACATACTAAAATTGCAATCGAGTGGTTTACCAACCGTTTAAATGAGGTTACCCGAAGGTTAGATGACGATTTTAGTAAATATCGTTTAAGCGAAGCCTTAATGAACATTTATAAATTGGTATGGGACGAATTCTGTTCCACTTTCTTGGAAATTGCGAAACCGCCCTACCAACAACCCATTGACACAAAATCACTCACAGAAATTATTGAAATTTTCGACCAAATATTGAGGCTATTGCATCCGTTCATGCCATTCATTACGGAAGAGTTGTGGCAAAGTTTGAAAGTAAGAAAAGAAAAAGAGACCATCATGTATGCTCCGATGCCGAAATTTGATGCAACACCGGACGAAGTTTTATTAACCAATTTTGATAACACGTTAAAAATTGTAGAGCAAATCCGCAGAATCCGCGCCGAAAAATACATCCCACAAAAGGTAGCACTGAAACTCTTTTTAATAGCAGAAACCTCAGTAGCAGAAAAGCAGAAAAGCATAAAAGCAGAGGAATCTTACGGGCTTACGGTCTTACGGTCTTACGGTCTTCAAGTCATTAGAAAACTCTGCAATTTAGAATCCATTGAATCTGTACCGGAAAAACCCACCGGCAGCATTACATTCATAGAAAATCAAATTGAATACTGCATTCCGCTTACTGATACTGTTAATGTGGAAGAAGAATTGAAGAAGTTGAACGAAGAACTGAAATACACGGAAGGATTTTTGAAATCGGTGGTAAGCAAACTGTCGAATGAGAAATTTGTGGCAGGGGCACCGGAGCAGGTGGTTGCCAACGAGCGCAAAAAGCAAGCCGATGCGGAAGCCAAAATTGCGATGCTGAAAGAACAGATATTAGTGATTAGTGAATAGTGATTAGTGATTAGTGAATGGTTATTCTTCAAATATCTCTTTCAAATCTATTTCTAAACCGTCGAAAATATGTACGGGTGCTTTTTCGTGGCAAAAATATACCGTACCTTCATCATATTGACCATCAGATTGTAACAAAAACACATTGATAACTTTTTCTTTGGTATCCACAATCCAATATTCTCTAACCCCTTCTTTTTCATAAAGATTAAACTTTTTTATCCAATCTTTTTTTGCGGTTGAAGGCGATAAAACCTCTACAATCAAATCCGGAGCGCCGATGCAACCCCTATCATCTAATTTTAAAAAATCGCAAACCACACAAATATCCGGTTGTACTACGGTATATACCTTTTCATCTTCGGTATGACCTTCTTTTGGAAAACGCACATCAAACGGTGCGTGATATATTTTACAATTTCCTTTTCGTTTTTTAATGAAAATACTGATAAAAGTGAATAATTCTGCAGTGATTTGAGCGTGTATCCTCGCCGGCGCTGACATTAAGTGAATAAATCCGTCAATGAGTTCTCGCCTCACATTATCCACCCAAGTAAGATAATCTGCATACGTGTAGCGTTTGGATAAATCTAAATTCAATGCAGGATAGGTAAATAATGGTTCTTCAACAACGGTGGGTTTTTCTTCCAAAAATTTGTAAGTTACTGATTTTTTTTCTTTTGTGTTCATATATATTTTTATTTAAGGGATTTTCTCTTGTTTTTTTAATCACGCCGCAAATAAGCATGAAATTTTCGAATTACACACAGACGGATAAAAAAATATCAGGGAAAAATCATTATTTAAAAAAAATAACAAAAATTGATAAACTAATTTATAAAATTGCGTTGCTTCATTTTTATTCATTTTATTTTAAACAAAAGGCTGCCTTTTGCGACAGCCTTTGAAAAAGATATGAAATTGAGTACGTACAATTTCTGCAATAATTCTTAGACTTCTTATTTCTTTATGACTTTCATCGTTTTCCCGTTTATTGACAAAAGATAAATACCTGCAGAATACCCCGACAAATCTATTTCCGTATTGCGAATCTGCTGTAGCAGCCTGCCGTCTAATGAGTAGAGTTTAAGTTCTGGGATAATGCCAGTATCTGTTTTGATGTAAGCAATGTCATTTGTAGGATTGGGATAGATTTTGAAGTTTGGTAAACAGTTTTCGGGAATGTTACCGGGTATAGGCGTACCTACATAATATGAAGCAAATGGTATGGCAGCATTGTTCAGCCATACTTCATAGTATCCTTCCTTTATAAAAGTAATGATGCCATTAACGATACTGTAATCAACATCTATTATGGCTTTTTGAGTATTTTTACATACGCTGAAAACAGTTTCTACGCCCCCAATTATTTGTTGTGAAGAAAAATCGAGGGTCATGCCATTTTTTAAAATTCGTGCAACAAACTGGCTTCCAAATATTTTTACACTTTGTTCATTCATCACCAAATGTGCAGCATATAAATCTGACAAAGGAATACTGTTATACCAACAAAATAAAAACATTAAATCTGAACATCCTTCTAATTTTAGACTGCTTATTTGAGAATATAAAATATCATCTACAAGAGGACAGTAATAAAAGTATGTGAACTTACAATCAGTATTGGAAGCGGCAATGGTTACCGTATATTCTCTTTCACAATCACCATCATACACGTGCAAAAGATGAATATTTGCTGTATCTAAACCTGTTTTGATTTCAATAGGAGTGTCATCTCCCCAGTCTATAGTAAATGTTTCTCCTTCAGTTGCTCTAATAATTAATTCGTGGCCCCCTTCCCAAACAAATGTTATCTTGTCTTGGGCTATTGACGCATTACAAAATAGTAACACTACAATGAGCATAATGCTTATTCTTAATTTTTTTTGTACAATCATATTCTTAATATTTAAAAGTTTAACATTCTTAATCACAGGAAGGAACTATTTCAATATTCAAAATACTCCCTAATTGCACTTCAAATTCTCCGTCTATAGTAACCTCCTCAGCATTGATAAATAAAGCGCAATTATTTGAACCCATAATATCATTCCATGCGCATATTTGTTCTTTTGTATATCCCCAACTCAATAATTCCCAGTATGTTGGATTATCAGCACAACCTTGGCTGCAATTTGCTGACGGAGTAGAACTTTTGCAACAATTTTGGATTACATGTCCTAAACCAAAAAGATGCCCTACTTCGTGATTTATAAGCTTATAAACATAGCTATGTTGCCAAGTGTTATTTTCGTCAATTGACATTTTATATCGTTCATAAGCATTACCTATCAATGTTTGCTGACTGCTGCAATTACCAGCAACCCCACCACCAAATTTTTTCGTTATGTAAATATTTATTACTTCGCCAGAATTTTCAATAAAAGAAGGCCAAATAGGAAGTTTGTTGTAAACAAAGTGGTCATAATCAGTTGTATTTTTATGAAAGAACACACCGCATAGTTGATATTGAATTTTTTTAGGCAGAGCCGGAACGGGAGGATAAGGCATGTGTGTAAGAAGGATATTTTGATTCCAATGGTTATTACACCATTTTACCATATCTTCAGCATAGAGATAGCCATTATAGGGTAAATTAGTGTAATTATCGCTTGTTTCATTAAAATTTCCTGTTCCATCATCTTTCAACAAATAGTAAAAATTGACACGAATTGTTTTAACCGGACCATCCGGATCATACACATAATTTGAGATTCCTTGTACGCGTCGTTCCGTATCATCAGGAGGGGTAAAACATTCTCCTCCTTCTTGAGCATTTAATAAAATATTGCTTAGCACGATGAAAACTAAAAATATTATTTTTTTCATAATCGTACTTTTACTTGGTTAAAATCATCGTTTTGGCATCGCTGGCTTTTCCATCTGCTATTATCACGTAGGCATACATTCCATATTTTCCATGTAGCCATAGTTGGTCAGAATCGTTTGTTCCATATTCCCCAATCAACACATTACCACTTTCACCGGAAAATTTACCAAAATCACCAAAAGCAAGTCTGGAACTGGCTGCTACCGGGTTTGGTCCAAAAATTATAGCAGATAAGACATTTTCACTGTCTTGGGTTGGTGTTGGAGGGACACCAATAATAAGTTTTCCTCCCACAACATGTAGTTTCCCTACCGGATTAGTAATCCCAATTCCAGTATTGCCGTTTGATAAAACTTTAACTTGTCCATGTGAGTAGCCACAAATAACTATCAATGCAATAATTAATAAAAATTTTTTCATAAGATTTTTTAGTTTAACGTCTCACTTCCTTTCAAGCAGACAAAAATAATAAATTAATTTAATGTTCCTTCTACTCGTTTGGTTTTTCGTAGGAAATAATCCACCCGCTTTAAAAATTATCGTTCTTAAAAGCAATTTTTGTTGTATCATGGAGGTTTTTCAGTGGTATAATATTCAATTTCTACTTGAAAATCAATAGTTTTCATTTTTTTGGTTTATTGTGTTTGTATTTATACTTTGTTTTTTACAAATACCGTGAAGCTATCGGGTAAATTTAATTCTCGAAGCACATCTTTATCTATCTCTATTGTTAAAAATACAGATTGCGGCTTTTGCGGTGAAGGAGTTCGTTTATAATAGATTTCATTTACAAAATCTAAATTCAAAACATCCGAAATTTTGATTAACCTTTCCGTATCAATACTTTTTCGTTTAAAAATATCATATACGGTAGTTCGGTCGCAATTAATTCTTGCAGAAAATTCTTTTATGGTCATGGAACTTTCTGATAGTTTTTGTTTTATAATAGGACCAATGTATATATCTTTCATAGAAATTTGCTGTAATTATAATTTATTCCTCTTATTTTAAGTTATCTTCTACTTCCATAAAAATTCCGCTCTTTTTTTGGCACAAAAGTAAATTCATTTTACGTATTTCGTTCATTTTCAGCGTTGGTTTATTCAACAAATGCGTGGAAATAATAAACATCCTATTTACGAAATAGTTAAAATAAAAAAACGTGAAAATATTTTATCTGTCACTGAGGTACTACCACATACCTATCCCACAAATAAATATTTCACGCCTAAGCATGATGCGATTCTTGTGGGATTGAAAAGTGGTAGTTTTCGTGACAAGAATAAAAGCAAGAACGCTTTTTATGGTTTATAATATTCGCTTTTTATGTCATAGTTAATATTTTATTTTTAATTTTTTGCTGCAAAAATATATAAAAAAGAGGATTTTTCCAAAAATAATTACAAAAGACTAGAGGAAAGATAAAAATTTTGTCTTACTCCTTTTTATTTCATACAGGCGGCTGCCAAAGCATACGTTTTGTACCCCCCCGAAAGATTTTTAACATTAATAAAGCCGTTTGCTGTTAGTATTTTCAGCGCCAAGTACCCTCTTAAACCTATGGCACAGTAGGCAATAATCTCTTTATCTTTAGGCAGTTCATTTAAACGATTTCGAAGTTCGTCCACAGGAATATTTACAGAGCCGGGGATAGCGCCTGCTGCGTGTTCTCCTCGAGTGCGGGTATCCAGCAAGAACACGGTATTGGGGTCTGTTTCACGCACTTGTCGCCAGGTAACCACCGGCATTGCGCCGCTAACGATATTGCTTGCCACATAACCGGCAATGGCAATGGGGTCTTTAGCAGAAGAGAAAGGCGGTGCGTAGGTGTGCTCTATTTGAGTCAAATCATAAATAGTGCCACCATTTTTAATCAACAGTGCAATTTGGTCAATCCGCTTATCTACACCATCATAGCCCACGCACTGCCCACCGTAAAGTCTTCCGTTTATGGGGGCAAACGTAAGTTTTAGGGTTAAAGGAAGCGCTTTGGGGTAGTAGCCTGCGTGTGAGGCGGAATGCGTGTTGGAACATAAATAAGGTATTTCCATCTGTTTCAATCTTTTAGCCGGCAAGCCTGTGGTGGCAACGGTCATATCGAACACTTTAGCAATAGCCGTACCGATGGCACCCTCATATTTTGTGGTGTTAGCAAAAACCATATTGTCTGCCACAATGCGTCCCTGACGGTTTGCCGGATTGGCCAAGTAGTTAAGCCAGGGTTTTCCCGTTAAAGGATGCGGAAACTCGATAGCATCTCCCACGGCATAGATATCTTTTACAGACGTTTGCAGAAACTCGTCCACCCAAATGCCACCAGTTTCTCCAATTTTTAATCCGGCCTCTTTTGCCAACTTTGTTTCCGGACGAACTCCGATAGAAAGGATAACCATATCTGTTACAATAGTTTTCCCTGATTTAAAACAGACCACAATTTTATCGCCCTGTTTTTCAAACCGTTCTACAGTTTGTTCAAGAAACAGTTGCACTCCTTTTTGCAAAAGATGATGATGCAGATGTGTGGCAACAGAGAAGTCAACGGCGGGCATAAGTTGGTCTCCCATCTCCACAATGGAGACCGTTGCCCCTGCATGATGCAAGTTTTCAGCCATTTCCAGACCAATAAAGCCTGCGCCCACTACCACAGCGTTATTCACTTTTCTTGAAGTGAGAAAGTTTTTGATGCTATCGGTATCCTCCACATTTCTCAACGTAAAAATGCCCTCCAAATCAATCCCTTGCAACGGAGGTTTCACCGGTGTGGCACCCGGCGACAGCAGAAGTTTGTTGTAAGACTCAGCATAAACCGAGCCATCTTTGCGTTTTACCTTCACAGTTTTTGCCTCAGTATCAATGGCAATTACTTCATTTTCAACCCTTACATCCACGTTGAATCTTTTGCCAAACGAGGCGGGTGTTTGCAAAAACAGGTCGTCTCGTTCTGCGATGGCACCGCCGATGTAGTAGGGAAGACCACAATTGGCATACGAAATGTACTTGCCTTTTTCTAAAAGAATGATTTCGGCAAATTCATCAGCTCTGCGAATTCTTGCCGCGGCCGTTGCGCCTCCCGCAACCCCGCCGATAATAATGTGTTTCATAATGTTAAATATTATTTATCTAATTGTTTCATAGCTTCTGCCAAACGGATAAACTCGTGGCGATACCCCATCTTATCATCTCCTAATCCTTTACGTGCCAATATGATAACATCATCGTAAGTAGCAGTCCCTTTAAAATCGGAATTGCGGAGCAACTGTCCAAACATCGCCACTGCAGATGCAAAAGAAAAATCAACACTTGCAACTTTGTTCTTATCGGAAATTAAAACAGGAATTTCCATCATTGTGCTTTTTTTGCTTTCAAGATTTTTATAACGTAATTTTACCGTCATCATCTCGTTATTTTCTATCAATTCCGTTTTAGATGGTGTTTTTTGATATTTCAGTTCATCAACGCCGCCGTACTGATTTTTTACTCCTACCGGA
>Ga0209628_10000768_pt1 | contig 19934 bp, 17 predicted proteins | sample TergutCu122P4_FD_187285 | JGI IMG/M metagenome (GOLD analysis project Ga0209628, IMG submission 187285) | Cubitermes ugandensis P4 segment gut microbial communities from Kakamega Forest, Kenya - Cu122 P4 (SPAdes) (version 2) | ecosystem: Host-associated > Arthropoda: Insects > Digestive system...
AAAAATGGAAAAATGAAGAAAAAAGCGAAAAATTAAGATCCAAAGCAAGAAAAAAGAACAAAAAAATATCAAAAAATCAAACCGTGACTATTTTGCAAAGGTCTCATTTTATGAATGTCAAATAATTGTTAATTTAATCTTAAAAAACTGCACAAAACAGGAAAAACAAATGTTATGTAAACATCCATTTTTATTAGCCGAAAAGGCTACGTTTATTAGCGGATTGCGCTACAAAAATTAGCGTTTTTCGCTACTTCTGTTTTGTTCTATTTTTTTATTTATAAAATCGGAATGATAAGCAAAGAAATTAGTTTCTAAAGCATTCTCTTTCGATAATCTGCCCGTTTTTATAGAGTTTAGTAATTCCCGTTTCATCCTCTTCCAGAATGCGATACAGATCCACATCCACCGGACGGATTAATATTTCGTCTATGGTGGTTTGGTAGTCCTTACAGTTGGTTTTGGAGATTACAAACCGTGTAGGAAAGGTTCTATCTTTAATAAAAAATTTATAGGTTATAAATGCCCAATCTCCCAACAGCACAGGGTTTCCCATATCTCTACATCTACCTTCTGCCAGCGGAAGTTTCTCTCCGGTAGTTTCATCAAGTTGATTAATAAAGAGCAACCAGTTCAATTTATCCTGTCCATAATTTTTTCCACCTATATAATACCAGAAAGAGAGTTCATATTCCCTGTTTTCATCCAGTTTTCCGGGAGCAATCTCTGTAAAGATACTGTACTTTTCTTCCTTAGGTTGTTCGTACGCCCCGTTTCCCAGAAATTTATAGCGGGAAGAATTTTCATCAAAAGAAAATAGAAACACGGTTGAATCGGGTTTGGACAGAAAATAACCATTTTGTTGAGTGAGAAATCCTCTCTTTTGATTAAAATCATCCAAGTACGGGGCAGTTACAATTTCTGTAAGTTTTTCTGCCTCAATTTCCCAAAAATCAACCTCTTTTGCCTTAAAAAGGAACGTAGCTTTCTGTAAAAACGCCTGTTCATATTCGGTTAAATCACCAGGAATTGAAACAATTAAGAATTTTTTTTCGGAAGGAATATCATCTGCAATTAATTTTTTATAGTATTCGGGAGCAAACATTTGGATCAGATTTCTGCTTTCCCAAATACTTGTTCTTGTCATGTGCGAGGCTGTAAGGGGAAGTTTTCCATGATAAGCAAAAATGGCAGAGTAATAATGAATAGTAGCAGGCGCATTTTTAGAAAAATTGTCGGATCCCTGATAAAAAGGCAACGGAATAAGAGCTTGATATTTTGCAGGATATATTTTCTTTATAGCTTCTTGATATTCATAATCAAGATTTTGAAGTAAAAACACATTTTTTATCTGAAACAGGTGTTTATAGGCAGATTTCTGATAAGGAATCCCTTCAAGCATGGTTATGAGTGGCGCAGCAATGAGAACGAAATAGATCAGGATTTTACTTTTCCACTTACTATGCACATATTGATAGATTGCATACGCTGAAAAAGTAGTAATCACATAGTAAAAAACCCACGCAAAACGACCTGTAGCCCGGAAATTTTTAATAAAACTCAATACATCCAACAAAGAGTGCAATCCTAATTTAAAAATGAATCCCATGGAGAACAATAAAAAGAGTATGGCTGCAAAAAGAGCAGGGGCAAACATGTCCATGTCATAGGGGAGTTTTAGCCACTTTTTCTTTCTTACATAGCGTCCCCACAAACGTTTTAAGGCAAAGATGAGAAGTGTAAAAAAACAGATGGTGGCAACCACTCCGACATAAGAAACCCCTTCCCATTCCTGATGTATAGTTACCGGAACTATACTTTGAATGAATTGTTTTCCCCAGCCTGCATAAGGCAAAAAGATGGATTCTAAATTACTGTTATAATAAAAAAATCCCCATGGGTTTGTGGTTCGTCCGGTATGAATATCAATTACAGTGAGGTAGATAAAAAAGATGGCAAGGGGCGCTATGGATTTGAGAATACCCCAAAAAAACTCTCTCTTATTTCTAAATTCTTTACAAAACAGCCACTGGTAGAGGTCAAAAAGAAAAGTAAAACCGCAAGTCATTACCCCTAAATAGGTATGGGTGCCAAGCCAGAAAAAATTGGAAGCCAACAACAAACTGCCATACAGTAATTTTTTATGAGTTTGATAATAAAGCACGATCCAATAGAAACACAAAGGGATAGCCACGCTGTAAGATAACGACAGATGCCCGCCCAGCCGGTCTAATTGCGGTTGCAGCAACATAATAGCAAATGCCCACAGCAAAGCATACCATTCCTCTTTAACAAATCGCCGGATGAGCAGAAATAACACCAAATACGTAAAAAACAGATTGAGGAGCATTAAGGTATTTAAAATGCCGATAGCATTCTGTTCTGTGCCGGGGAGTATTTCATTTACAAAGTGCAAGGTTCTTGAAAGAAAAGGATGGCTGTCGGTAAACAAATAACTTTCGCCATACGGATAGTTAAAAGAGAGTTGATTTACTGCGCCCTGTTCCGAAACATTAGTAAGATAGGCATAGTAATTTTTTAACCCATCTCCGTCGCTTACAGCCAAAAGGTTGTTCGGATTTCTCAAAACATGACCAAACATACCCCACAAGTATAAAATACCGGTAAAAAAAAGGATGAATAAATATTTTTGTTTGTTCAGAGCCGTATAGAGAGATTTCATTTTTTAAAATATTGCTGATTTCAACAGATAACACTGAAGAGATGGCTAATATGAGATAAGAAAAATTCAATCATCAAATTGTCATCATCTCTTTCTCTTTCGTTTCCATCATCTTGTCAATTTTTCCGATACAATCATCAGTAATTTTTTGGATGTCGGTTTCCAATTTTTTTATTTCATCTTCGGGAACGCCGGATTCTTTCAGTTTTTTTCCGGTTTCATTAGCTGTTCTGCGCAAATTGCGAATACTTACTTTTGCCTGTTCTGCCTCCTGCCTTGCTTTTTTTACCAGTTCTTTTCTACGCTCCTCGGTGGGTGTTGGAACTACAATACGGATAAATTCGCCGTTGTTTTGCGGAGTAAACCCCAAATTGGCAGCCAAAATAGCCTTTTCAATCGCAGGTAACATATTTCTTTCCCACGGTTGAATAATAATTTGACGTACATCGGGAGTGTTAATACTTCCCACTTGTTCCACGGGGGTCGGATTTCCGTAGTAGTCTACTCTTAAGCCCTCCAACATTTGAGGTGATGCTTTTCCCGCATGAATTTTTTGAAGTTCTTTATCAAAAAAATTAAGTACGGTATTCATACTCTCTTTGGCGGTTTGTAAACACTTGTTGGTTTCTTCATTCATAAAATATCTATGATTTAAAGTTTAGGTTACAATTTTCCTTGAGCCGGGTTTCACAATGGGAATGGCTTGTTTGCAAAGCGGACAATTTTCCGGTTCCCAACTCTCAATATGTAATGTAACGGCATCGAAAACGGGAAGCCCTATATTTCCTGAACTGCGATTGACTATACATGCAATTCCAACTATTTCTACTCCATATTGTTTTAGAGCGTCCATAGTTTCAAACGATGATTTTCCGGTAGTAACAACATCTTCAGTAATTAGAACGCGTTGGCTTGCATGTACTTCAAATCCACGGCGCAACTTCATTTCACCATCCTCACGTTCTGTAAAAATAGCAGGGAGCCCTAATTGGCGACCTAATTCATAAGCAACGATAATCCCGCCCATGGCAGGTCCAACTACCACATCAACCGGGATATTTTTCAACTTTTCGGCTACAACCGATAACACTTTTTCTGCCCTTTCAGGATATTGTAACAATTTTGCACATTGACAATAACGATTACTATGTCTTCCGGAAGAGAGAAGAAAATGTCCCTCTAACAAGGCCTCAGATTGTATGAGTTGTTCAATTACCATAAATTTAAGTTTTTTTAAGGCTTAAAAGATTTTAGACCTTAAATTAAAATTAGTGCTTTCCGCAAGCATGCGGACAACACTTTGGCATGGTTTTGCACTCTGCCGGAAGTTTGGCGCGCGCCTGTTCGTTTGCTTTTACCTGGTCGGCATTAAAACCTAATTTTGAAATCGCAGCACGAATAGCGTCCGGATTCGTTTTTTTGGGGTCATAAGCCACCGCTATTTTATAGTTCTTTTCATCGTACTTATAATCTTTTACCCCTTTTAAAAATGGCAGATTCTCTTTAAAAATCTCGTCGCTTTTGGCAGAATAAGCATTGGTTTGAATTACCACTGTTTCCGCGCCTTTTACTTCAAGTTTCGGATTTTGATTGTTTTTGGCATCAGCAGAGTTACATTGTTGTGCCATTGCCGTAAAACTAAAAATAGTTGATACAACTATTACAAGAATTTTTTTCATTTTTTTTGTTTTTGTTATGTAAATAATTATTTAAGGCTGCAAAAATATTATTTTATTTTTAATTCTAATGTTTAAGAATTCTGATTTTTTTTCTTATCTCTCTATACAGATTTTTTATTTACGTCGTTATTAGGTAAAAAAAATTTTCTTATCAGTAATCCAATATAAAATTATGAAAAAAATCCTCTACACAATTCCACCTTCTGTGCAAAGTTTTTTTGCAAAAAAAGCCATTGCAATCGTATTATTTTTTGCAATACTTTCAATTTCAATAACTTCTTGCTACACTACCCAAAGATGTCCTGCTTATGGTCATTATTCACAGGTAGAAATAAAAAATTACGAATGAACTTGAGATAACTACTACTAATTCCTATAATTATTATGATAAAATATGCCGACATTATCGCTGCGCAGCAAACTATGCGCGATACTATTAAAAGTACTACTTTAATGCCTACCAAAACTTTTTCAAAATTGGCAGGTACTAATATTTTGATGAAACTGGAGAACTTACAAACTACGGGCTCTTTTAAAGTACGCGGTGCATACAACAAAATTTTTCATTTAACGGAAGAGGAAAAAAAATATCCTGTAGTGGCGGCTTCGGCAGGAAATCATGCACAAGGGGTAGCTTTTTCCGCTACTAAATTAGGCTTGAAAAGTACTATTTTTATGCCTACCTTTACGCCGCCTACAAAAGCCAACGCCACACGCTTCTACGGCGCCGATGTGATTCTGACAGGCGATTCGTTTGACGATGCTTACGCTGCCTCCCAGGAATATTGCCAAACACACAACGCTACTTATATTCATCCTTTTAATGACGAGAAAATTATCGCCGGACAAGGAGTAGTGGGATTAGAAATATTTCATCAGTGTTCCGACGTGGATACTGTGATTGTTCCTATGGGCGGCGGCGGATTGATAAGCGGGGTTGCCATTGCAATAAAAGAAATGAATCCGGCAATTAAAATCATTGGCGTTGAAGCCGACAACTCAGCCTCTATATTAGCCTCTCATCATAAAGGCGAAATTGTTGCACTCTCCTCTGCGCCCACTATTGCCGACGGAATTGCCGTAAAACGTCCGGGACAACTCACTTTTGATATTATTGAAAAATATGTGGACGATTTTATTACGGTAAGTGATAACGAAATTTCTCATGCCGCTTATTTAATGCTTCAAAGAGGAAAATTGCTTGTAGAACCCTCCGGAGCTGCAGCATTGGCAGCCGCTATTACGCGCAAATCAAAATATATGGGAAAAACTGTGGTTACCGTTATCAGTGGCGGAAATATTAATATGAGTCTGCTGCAGCAAATTATTGATCAAGGTATGTATTTGGAAGGACTACGCACAACACTTCAAGTGATTGTTCCCGATCAGGCAGGTGAGCTACAAAAAATATTGGCAATTTTAGAAAGCGTAAAAGCCAATATTCAGGATATCGTTCATGAACGTTCTATTAATTCAGTCCCTGTAGGACATGTTATGATAACGGTAACTATTAATTTACAACAAGAAAAGCAGTTGCATACAATCAAAAAGGAATTGGAAAAAAGAGGATTAACCTGCAGAATTATTCACTAATACTAGTTTTAAGGAAAATATATTACTTTTCTGCCGCCTCAAGCTGCTTCCTCTCAATAAAATCGAACAAAGTTAACTTTCTGACTTCATAATATTTTGACCAACTTTTTTGCAGCGTTTGAATGTAGTCCATCTGAGAACGATCTTTTTCGTTTTGCGCTACAGAGTAATCCAAAAAACCAATTTTACCGCTCAGATAACGTTCTCTGCTCATTTCGTATCGTTTTTCACTTAATTCTATCGTTTTTTGAACTACCTGCAATTGGGTTGATTGAATATTGAATTGGTTTACCGTATTATTTATTTGTCGTTTAAAATCTAGTTTTTCCTGTTCAATAGTGAGAGAAATATCCAATAATTTTAATTCTGCTTGTTTTCGCTTTATTTTGGCAATCCCCCAATCTAGAATGGGAATGTTAAGATTAAGCGTTACCTGTTCCTGATTCAACGGATTTTTATACGCTTGTTTCAAGATGGACGTACTTTGAGATAATCCGAAAGAAGCGTATAAATCAACAGAAAAGCCATTGGCAGATTTTACTTGAGCCACCTCTCTTTGCGCTTCTAACAAACGGCGTTGGTGCGCTATTTCCTGCGAACCATTAGCAATGGCCTGTTCGTAGGCTTCTTCTCTTTTAATGTTGGATATCGGCAGTGGCTGAGGTATTTGCAAAATAAATGCAGTGGACGGTATATTTAAAAAATCAGCTAAAGCAACTTGTTGGTCTTGCAGGGTATTTTGAAGCGTTTCTGTCTGATAAACAATATTTAACAGATTTACTTCAATCTGCAACACTTCATCTGCTGTTATTTTGCCTGTTGAGTAATTTTCTTTGGCTATCTGCAGAAGTGTATCGGTATTGAGTTTATTTTGCAAATTGAGTTTTAAATTGGTTTGGGTTTCTAAAAGAGAAAAATAAAGGTCAATGGCTCGCAAAGCAGCGTTTTCAGATGCTTCAATATAACCTTGTTTAGCTTCTTTATAGTAGAGGGGCTCAATTTTTCGTTCCCATTTATAGGGATTAAACAATGAAAAAGGTTGCCGAATCCCTATATTTATCAAATTAGCAAGATAGGATGAAACGGTACTATCCTGATAAATATCCAATCGTTGCAAACCGGATGAAACAAAAAACTGACCTCCCATAAATGGAATAGGTTGGGTAATAGAGATAGAACCTGTATAGTTTCCGGTGCTTTGAGAGACAAATTTTTCTGTTCCGTCCGGCATGGTAATTTTGGAAATAGAGCGGTTAAAAGCAGGTAAGGTTCCTGAAAGACTGAGAGTGGGCAAGTAGGATTTTTTATAAAGTTTGTATTGATAATTAGCGTATAAGAAATTGTTTTGAGCATGTTTGGCATCGGGAGATTGCGCTTTGGCAATACGGATACAATCTTCTAAAGTTAAAGTTATTTGGGCAGTGGAAGTAAAGTGTAAAAAGCAGAAAAGCAGAAAGCAGAAAGCAAAAAGGAGTAATCGTATATAATTTGTGAAAATCTGTTTTATCCGTGTCATTTGTGTGCTACTTCTTTATCACCGCCTTAATCGGATTCAGAAACTTATCCAGCAGCCGTAAATCCTCCGTGATAATCTCGGCACTGCCGGTCATCTCCTGACTGAACGTTAACTCTTTACCATAGTTGGTTTTCAGTTTCTCCGGAAACTCCACTTCCAGCATATATGCCTTTTGATTGTTTTCCACGGTGACAGGAACTAAGGAGATATTTTTGATTTGCCCCCGCACCATGCCAAATTCCATGTAGGGAAAGTTGTCAAACTTTACGTTTACCGGTTGCCCAACTTTCACTTTGCCGGCGCCCTGCGGAGGAAGCAAAATCTTACCTGTAATGTGTGCCTGCTCTTTGGGAACCACCGTAACCAAAACTTCTCCCGCATTGATGTTCTGATTTCTTTGCCAGTATTTGGTAAACGTTGCCACACCGGAAATGGGAGCCGCAAACAAATAGGTTTGTTCCCAGGTTTTAATCTGTGTTTGCAATTGCTCGTACGCGCCGGTAAGGGCAACTTCCAGATTGTTAAGTTGCTCGCTCCGTTGCTGCTCCATATCAAAAATGTTTTGCTCCAATTGTAAAATACTCATGTTTTGATTGTCAATACCGAGTTTTGCATTTTCGTAAGATTGCCGCTGTTGCAGATACATATTTTTAGAGTGTTGATATTCGGCATTCGACAACACTTTTTTCTCATACAGATTTGAATCTATGGTAAATACCTGATATGCTGCGTCTAATTGCTGGCTACTGAGGGCTAATTGAATTTTTGATTTTTGTAAAATAAGGTTTTGTGTTTGAATCTGTTTTTCTATGACTTTTATTTTTTTGTGATGATAATCGGTTTTGATAAAGTATTGATAATCTTGCTGCGCCTTGACAAATTGCCGGTAGGCAGGCTGGAGTTCTCCAAGGTTGAGGTTGGCAGAAGGCAGAAAGCAGAAGGCAGAAAGGGAATGGGGCAGTTTGTTATAATTCGTAATTCCTAATTCATAATTCTTTACCGTCATCACATCTGCAAGATTCGCCGGATTTTCAATAAGAGCAAGTAAGTCGCCCTGTTTTACTTCCTGTTTTTCCTGCACAAAAAGCGTATCAATTCTGCCGGTAGTTTTTGCCATTACGCCGGCGGGCAAGTTTTCGGTGGTTACGGTAATGGTGGCATTAATGACATCGGGGTATTTGAAAAAGTAACTGCCTATAACCAATCCTGCCACCACGATGAATATGATGGAGATTCCCCAACGGATAATCCACTTCGGCGGGCGTCCGAGAATCTCCTGCACGCTCTCGCTGCGGAGTTCAATATTTTCGGAAGTAATTTTTTCTTTTGCCATAGTTTATTGTTTTTATTTTGAGCTTCCTCACTTGTTCGAGTTTCCTCAGTCGCTTTGCTCCTTCGGAATGACACTATATCGTGTCATTCCGAAATGTAGCATAAGCGGAATAAGGAATCTCGTTCATAATTTAATTCCCCAATTCCAACTGATTCTTCACCAACTCATAATACACCCCTTTCAACTTCGTCAACTCCTTATGGGTTCCCTGTTCCACTATCTTTCCTTTTTCCAGCACCACAATATTGTCTGCATTTTTTACCGTACTCAATCGGTGCGCCACCACCACCACCGTTTTGCCTTCAAAAAACGCATTCAAATTTTCCATAATCACTTTTTCATTGTTGGCATCCAATGCGTTGGTGGCTTCGTCGAAAAAGATATAGGCCGGATTTTTGTAAACCGCGCGGGCAATAAGAATACGCTGGCGTTGTCCCTGGCTGATCCCCTGGCCTTCCTGCCCCACTTTGGTGTTGAACCCCAAGGGCAACCCCTCTACCATTTCCAAAATATTGGCCACTTTGGCAGCGTGAAGCAAACGTGAAGTGTCTATAATTTCATCACTTACGGCGATGTTGCGGGCAATGGTATCCGAAAAAATATAGCCGTCCTGCATCACTGCGCCGCAGTGTTCCCGCCAAACTTTTGTGTTGATGTTTTGCAAATTGTATTCGCCGATTTTGATTTCCCCCTTTACAGGTGGGTAAAAGCCTAACATTAACTTTACTAACGTTGTTTTTCCGCTGCCGCTCATCCCTACAACGGCAGTAACTTTTCCGCTCGGAATTTCCAAATTAACATTATTTAACACCACCTCACTATGCGGACCATCATATTGAAAGGTGAGGTTTTGAATGGAAACAGGTGGAAAATTTTTCTCCTGCCTTCTGCCTTCTGCTTTCTGCTTTCTGCTTTCTGCTTTCTGCTCTATTCCGTGCAACAGAGTAATTTTATCAACAGTTGGATCTTCCTCATCCTCGCGGTTATGAATTTCGCCCAACCGTTCCAAACTGATTTTGGCATCCTGCGCCGACTGCACAAAACCAATCAATTGGCTGATGGGCGCATTGAGCTGGCCGATAATATATTGCACCGCCATCATCATCCCCAGTGTCATATTTCCGGTAATAACCGCCTGTGCGGCGAAAAACGAAATGATAATATTTTTGGTTTGGTCAATAAAAAACGCTCCGGCCTGCTGGTACTGACTGAGCGCCAATCCGCTGATACTCACTTTAAACAGTTTTGCCTGAATGTTTTCCCACTCCCAGCGCTTTTGCTTTTCGCAATTGTTGAGTTTTATCTCCTGCATGCCGGTAATGAGTTGATACAAATTGCTTTGTTCTGCTGAGGCTTGAGCAAAGCGCTTGTAATCCAATTCTTTTCGTTTTTTTAAGAAGATCACAATCCAAAGAACATACAAAACGCTTGCAAACAGGAAAATACCGAGTATTTTTAAGTTGTAAAGTCCTAATACCACAGAAAATATAATGAGGTTGACAAAAGAAAACAGCGTATTTATACTGCTGGAGGTCAAAAAGTTTTGTATTCTTGAGTTATCGTGAATCCGCTGCATAATATCCCCTATCATCTTAATATCAAAAAAGCGGATGGGCAATTTCATTAACTTAATCAAAAAATCGGAAATCATGGATATATTGATACGTGCAGTAATGTGCAGCAGTATCCAGCTCCGGATAAATTCCACCACGGTTTGGCTGGTGAATAAAATCAATTGCGCAATTAAAATGAGCGTAACAAAACTCAAGTTTTGATTACTAATTCCATAATCTACAATACTTTGTGTTAAAAACGGAAAGATGAGTTGCAGCAGCGAACCCAGCAACAAGCCCAGAAAAAGTTGAACGATATATCTATGGTAAGGCTTTAAATATCTAAAAATGAAAGAAAATTTTGTCCGGTCGCTTTTTTCACCTTCCTGTTCGTAAAAGAGAGGCGTAGGCTCCAGCAGCAGGGCAACGCCTTCATCTTCCCCCTCTTTTTTGGTACTGAGCCAGTGGTTGCAAAACTCCTCAATGGTGAATTTGATTAAGCCATGCGCGGGGTCTGCCACACGCACGAAGCCTTTACTTGCAGAAGGCGCGAAAGCAGAATGCAGAATGCCATCCTCCCCCTTTCTGCTTTCTGCATTCTGCTTTTTGCTTTTTCCTTTTATGGAAATACCGTAAACAACCACAAAATGCTCCTGTTTCCAGTGCACAATGCAGGGGAGGGGGGCATCTTCCGCTAATTTTTCAAAGCTCAATCTTGCGCCCAGGGTTTTAAATCCTAATTTTTCCGCCGCATCGCTGATCCCCAGCATGCTTACGCCTGCGCGCGTGGCAGAGCACATCTCCCGAAGTTTCTGCACCGTATAGTTCTTGCCGTAGTGCTTTGCCACCATGGCTAAACAGGTGGCGCCGCAGTCCATCGCATCGGGTTGGTGAAGGTGGGGAAAATATTTTGTCATTATCTAATTTTTAAACTAATACTATTTAAAATATTTTCATAGCGTAATCTATTTCATTTTATTCTTTGTCTTTCTTCCTCTATGGAACTCTCTTGCAAAACCCATTTTTGATTAAAATTAAATTTATATAACACGGTAAAATATAATACATGCTGCTTGTTTGCAAAAAAATGATAAATTTGAATATTATTATATTGCTGGGTGTATTTATTTATAGAGTTGTAATCATAGTAAATTCCTAATCTTAAAGCTTTATTGAGAAAAAAATATTTCAACCCTATGCTCAAATTAAATTCCGGCTCTAAAATAATATAATCATACTGCATTTTTGGATGATATCTAAATGAGATGTCTGATAGAAAATTTTTTGTAATGTTAAGTATATAATTTAAAGATAGATCAAAGTTCATTTTTGGAAATTTTAAAGTATTTATATAATTTGGAAAACTAATAAATGATTTTGACAAATTTAGTGTCAAATTTACCCTATGTCTTGAACGTTCCATTGAAAGTGTTATGCCAAAATTTATATCTTGTTTTTTAAAATTTTCATATTTTGCAATAATAATAGTGTCTTTTGATGAAAAGGCTAAATTTGAATAGTTTCTACTATTTGAATATCCTATTAGAAAATGTAATAAACCTTTAAAAGCATATGATAATGTTAGAGAATTAACTATTTCCGGTTTAAGATTAATATTTCCAATTCTATACAGATATGGGTTTAGATAATAACTTTCCCCAGTGATATAGTCGTATGCTTGTCGATTTATGTTTCTTGAATAGTTAAGTATCATAATATGATCAGTAGAAATATTGTACCTAAAAGATAAATTTGGAAAAAAATCCGATTTTTTGATTAGATGAGCACTATCTACATATATAAGATCATCAACTTTTTTATAATAATATTCAAAACGCACACCACCTGAAATAGTGATTTTATTGATTAAAGTGTTGAATTGAAAATAGGTAGCTGCCGATTGCTCTATTAAATTATTTTTTTTGTTAAATATATCGTCTGCAAAAAGCACATTTGGGATACTGATAATATTATTTTCTGTTCGAAACAATTTAAATCCAAGCGAAGCATTGGTTTTTATCTTTGTAATAGAAAAATTGTATTCACCCTTAATAGCATAAATATTGTATTTTTTGTTAGAATTTATTATGTAATTTATTTCATTTTCATTAATATCCATTTTTTCTTTGCTCTTTTGTAAATAAAAATCTACAACAAAAAATAATTGTCCTGCTTTTGGCATTTTGTAGGAATAATTAGCAGATGCTTGAAAACTATAATTACTGCCTGTTTCTACTGCTTTATTGAAAAAATAGGTTGAATCGCTTATCACACTTTTTGAAATAGAAGGATATTTTAACTGGTTGAAATATCCAAGCAGCTGAAGTCCAACATATTGATTTGAATCAATATCGTAGTTAATGCCATAATATAAATTATTTCCATTATCCATACCCGTAGTTTGAATCTCAATACTCGTTTTGAAAAAGTTGCTTCCATTAATAAAAACCTCATTATTAGAGATTTCTGTTTGTTTGTATTTTCCTAAATAATTATTAAACATCAACGATTGCTGTATTTTATTTGTATTAAAGGATAGATATAGTTGAATTTCATTTGCAAATGCTCTATTATATGTTAAACGATCATAAATCTGAGCCCCAAAAAACTTTCTTTTTTTTATTGTAATAATATTTATAGCGTATTTTTTTGAAGCATCTATCTTCGCATTTGCAGTTACTAATTCTATTGTTTTAATGTCTTCAGGTTTCAGTGCTTTAACTTCCAGTTGAGAAAAAACTTCTTTTCCATTTATCATAAACTGAGGGTCAGCATCTCCAAAAACCTTTATCCCTTCCGACGTAACAATCACTCCGGGTAAAAATTTTAACAAATGTTCAATATCTTCAACATATTTTAGTACAGTGTTCTCAATATTTAGAGAAATATTATTGTTTTCGTTTATAGTAATAGTTGGTTTAGTGGTAGTAATATTAATTGCTTCTAGTATTTTAGCATCAGGGGCTAAATTTGCTGTAAGTTTTAAGTCTTTAAGAGCATCTTGACTTATAGACATACAAGTATCTTTATACCCAAGGTAAGAAATACAAAGTTTATAATTGCCTCTTGCAATATTTTCCAAAGAAACAACACCATTTATTGAGAAAGCACTTGTAATTATTTTTCCATTATGATCATACAATACAACATTAGCATAAGAAATAAACTCTTTATTTTCGTCAAAAATATTTACTTCTATCTTATTTTGGCTGAATAATACAAAACCATTGGAATGTAAAAATATAATAATAAGTAATTTACTTACTTTCTTCATTATTTTTTTTTTTGTTCATAGTATTCTTCAAAATATCTTTCTAGATTCATTTTGGCAAAATAACATAAATTATCGGTTTTGTTAGAGGAAAAAATTATCACAGTCAGAGGAATATTAGACAGAAAAAAAGGAGACTCAATGTTTATTCTTTAATATTTATGCAAATAATTCTTTTTTACCCACTCCCAACACGGGTCTATTCCATTTTTATAATCTTCAAATGTTGTTGGAATATATACATCAGGCGCTAAATAATCCTCATTGCATTTACTTTCATCGGGTCGGGTAAAATATTTATGGCTAATACCCCCGGTTGTTTCAGTATTGGGTAATTTCCAAAAAAGAATATCCCCATAGTTACAAGGTTTGTAGGTACTTTTTTCTCCAATAATCATACCTGTCTTGTTGTCTCTGGCTTCAATCAGCAAATCCCCTGCAGAACTGTATGTTTTTTTTCCCTGTATGAAAATAGTTCTCCCTTTAAAGACTAACGAAGAATCACTGTTCATTTTAAAGTATTTATCCTTAATCGTTTTCTCTTCAGTAGAAAAATCATCATTACTGTATAATTTTCCTGTTTCAAGTTTTTTGGGATATATTTTGCATAAGAAGTCATATAATTGAGGGTAATATTTGATAAAAAAGTCAGATATGCGAATGAATGAGTTAGATTCTTTAATGTTCTCAATATTTGGAATTAAATAAGATAATAATTGGCGACAAAGTTCGCTATTTCCACCGCCGTTATTTTTTACATCAACAATTAAAGTAGAAATTTCTTTTAATCTTATCTCGTTGAACATAGAGAGAAGTAAAGTGTCAAATTTTGGATATTGTTGAATTTGTTCCTCTAATTCTGGAGGAAAATTTCCACTTTCATCAATGTATCCCAAGTTCTCATAATACCACCGAACAGAATTTTGGTCTTCGCACTTATTAAATTCCAAGTATGCCAATCGTTCTTTCTCTAATATGGTAAAAGAAAAAGGAACACTTTTATGATGTGTTATTCCGGAATTTTGACTTTTCTGTTCTACAAACACAACATCTTTAATATCAGATCTATTCTTGGCCTTAATATCTATAGAAGTTCCATCATAAAAAGTAAGATGTATTAAAGAATCATTGTTGTTTTTATAAATATATTTCCAAATTTTAGGTGATAACATCCATTCTGTTACTTGATTTCTAAGAAAATAATCATTTTCTGCAACTAACACTTTTCCAAAATTGCTAAAAATATCGACAATGGGAAATTCGTTTATTGATATTATTTGTTTACCTAAAGCTGTTTCATGTTCTTTTTCAACAACTTGCAAATAAAGTTTATCTTCTTCTAACCATACTCGAAAAGGAAATATTATTTTTGTGTCGTCTTCATGAAAAAGCGTAATAAAAGTATGACCATCTTTTAAAGGAACTAATTGTGAAGAAACAAAAAACTGAAAATCAATTAAATTAATACAAGATTCTAAGTGTTTATATCCTTTATTTGTTATAGATTCAGCGTCGAACGGTTGTCTAATAGTAGGTGTAAAAGCCGGATGTGTCATCTTTAAAAGATCCATTAAAAGCAAAAAATCTTTTTGATAATCATTCCCTTTCTGATATTTTTCAGTTTGCATCACTTGTTCATTAATATATTCAATGTATTTATAGTCCTGTGCCCATAAGGAGGACGTTCCATAAAGCAAGATAAACATAATAATAATTTTTCTCATCTGTTTATTATTTTGTGAACTTAATTTAGTTTTCTAAAAAAATTTTTGCAAAAATACTTAAAATATGTAATTAGAGATATAATATTAATGACATCATTGTGTTTACACCTCTCTCGTTTTCATTTCGTAATGAATTTCTAAAAAATCTTCTAACATTGATTTTGCCGGAATACAATAATTTTCATTTTTTTCTCGCATATCAAAACATCCGCTGTTACATGACGGAAAAAGAACACATTTTTTACATTCTTCATCAAATAATCCTTGTTTTAACATACAATCTGCAACGTAATCTATATTAGTGAAAATATTTTTTTCGAATATCGTTCCTACAATTTTTTCTTTATTGCCAAGATGATGCCAACATTTATACAATTCCCCTTCCGGCCCAATCAAAAACCCGTTCAAATGATTAGCCATACAACCTTTTGACTGTATAAAAGGATATATTTCATTTGAATAGATATTATGCTTTTCAAAAATATTTTTTAGAAATTGGGCTTTTTTAAAGTCATTATAACAATCTTCAACTTTACAACCACTCACACTATCATTATTAAGTCTCACGAATCCGGGATACAAAGATACTTTCCCTTTAAATCGTTCTTTACATGTTTTGTATAAATTAAAATACTCATTAGCATTGGATGCATCCACATTCATTCTTAAATGAATATTTATCTTTTCAATTTGTATCAACTGGTCTAAATTTTTCATTATCTTATCAAAGGTCTTTTTTCCACCCAACAATGGCCTTCTCTGATTGTGAGTTGATTCGCAACCATCTATTGTAATTTGAATTCCGTTAATATCCAATTCTTGTAGAAAAGGAATTGTTCTATCAAGCAAGAATCCATTTGTAATAAGAGTAGATGAATAATTTCTTGTTATTTGTTTTATTCTTTGTGTTATTTTTTTTATGATTGGCAATTCTAATGTAGGTTCGCCGCCATACCAAGTCACGCCAATACTTTCAATATAATGATACCTTTTAAGAAAATTTATTATACCGTTTATAGTTTTTTGATTCATTCTAATTTTGGCTCTGTCTTCCTCGTAACAATAAATACAAGCAAAATTACATGCCCGGGTAGGCGCAATGCTTAAATTCAATCTTGTATTATTAAATTGATTGGTAAGATTAGATAGAATAATTTTGTTTATTTCCGTTTCATTGGAATTGACAAGAAACTTTCCTTTAACAAAGGTTTGATATTTCTCATCGCCCATGTTAATATTTGTAAAATTATTCTCTTTTAATGTCATTAATTCTTGATATGATTCTTCATCTAATTCTATTAACATATTTGTCAACGAACTATACAATAAATAAGAACCAATTTTTTTTGAAAAAAATAGATGATTATAGATACTCCATTCCATAGATTATTTTATTAAATTATTTTTACAAGAGAGGCAATTAACAATGTCTTCACAAATAACTTTTTATACTATAATAATGTATCTGTGAAGACATTGTTATCATAAACTGCAATAATGCAATTGATTATTAAGGTATTATTGACCCATTATTATCTCCTTCAGGAGAATCTGGGTCAGATGGGGGAGAAAGACTTAAATTAATAGGACAAAATGATATCCAATTTGTAATGCATGCATTTGCGCCACATACATTAAACCAGCAACTATCTGCAGCACACGCTTGTGCACCACATACTGATACATTGCCACCGACTATATCAATTTGTTCATTACTGGACAATTTATTTTTGTCCAAAATTCCATATTCAATTATTTTCATAGAAAAAAAATTATAAATTAATAAAAAGATAAAAATTCACTAAACTTCTTTTTTATTATCCCAAATACAGAAACTGCTATCACACCCACATGCTTTAGCACCACAAATATCTGGTTGACAAGTTGCACCTACACCACCTGCTATTTGTAAAGATTCTAATGGTGTAAGAGCATTAAAGTTAGTAGTTTTTTGCAGAGATTTCTCAAAAATCCCATTGTCAATGATTCTTAAATTTTTCATAATAACTATTTTTTAAATACGCCTACTCTATTAGCTTTTCGGCAACCGCTATTTTATTTTTTACAGTATGTTTATTTTCAATACTTTCGTACTCAAAATAGATTTGTGCCACCTTTTGCCATACTCACAAACGATGTGCATTATCTGCAGCCTTACTTTTTTCCCTCTGCCAACAGGCGCACACGATGGCAGAGGCAACGCCCATCGAAGTTGTTTTTGTGTAAATACCAGATGTTATGATGAAGTAGACGAGCGAACGGGTGGACAAGTGGACAAGGAAACAAGTGAGAAAAGTTTATTGTAGAGACGGGGTGTGTGTTGTACAATAAAATCTTCCTCGCAAAGATGTTGCACAGGGATGAGAGGATTTTAGTGTACGGGGCGGGGTTCATAAAGATATTTTAATCGAAACATTCATTATAAAATAGAGTAAGAATTTTTCAAAAATTGCTCCATGCAAAAGTGAAAAAACAATCTATGTAGCTACGGAGAAACATGGACAAAGTATGTCCGTTTTTATGTACAAAATGCCGTATAAATCTATAAAACTTAGAATTTTTGTCCGTTTTTTACCCCATTAAAGATTTTTCATGTTAATTTGTAGCCTAAATTTTTTCAAAAAAGTATGAATATTGGCGATAATTTAAGAGTGTTGCGTACCAAGCAAAATATCTCACAACAAGAGATTGCTGATTTTCTTGGAGTGGATCGTAAAACATACGTAAGTTGGGAATCCGGAGAGAGTGATATAAAAAGTTCGTATATTCCAAAATTGGCAGAGTTTCTGCAAGTAGAAATTAATGACCTGTTTAAGGAAAAAGTGAGCAACATAATGATTACCCAACATAATTCAGACAATAAAGATAATTCTATTAATGGCGTTGTACTTTTAATAACCGATAAAGAGGCTGTAGAACAAGTTATGGATATTATTAAGAAAAAGGCTGAGAATCTGTGAATTTGCTTACGCCTGCGCGTATGGCAGAAGAATTGTTTTTTGTTTATTGCACAACCTTTGTTGCTGTTAATATATCTCTCGTTTTAACATTCCCATACTCATTCTCGTGTCAAAAAATGTAATTATTTGAATTTCAAAATCGTCAAATTGATAATAAATGGTCGTTTGCTTTGTTACAACGCAACGGTGTACGCTTGTTTTGAAAGTACTACTTGTCTCATTACCGGTGTTTATTGATAAATGTATCATAATCGACAGTATTCCCATTCGCAATATCAATAATACCTAATTCAATGTCTCTTTGTTGTTCGCTACTCAATGTTGTCCAAAAATCAATACTGGTTTTTTTTTCCATACTTCTTTTTTCAAAAATCCCTAATGAAAGGATATAATCCAATGTTTTTCTTGCCATTATATTATTACTGTCATAAACCAACTCAATATTTTTGAGTTTTGGTTTTCTTGTTATTGGTCTTGTGGCTGTTGCTAACATAAATATCAATTTAATCTATAAGTTCATAATCGGCTGCAAAATTAAACAAAGTTTTTAAAGTTCTCAGTCAGAGTTTCACTTCCCGGGCTTTTGTTCGGATTTTCTTGTTCTTTTTTTTTAATATCTTTCTCTATCCCGATAATGGGTTTATTATTCAGGGAATCCATTTTAACTTGCAAGTTTTTGTAATGTTCCGATTCTAAAACCGATGTTCCCTGTTCCGCTCCATTTACCCAATGAAGTCCCGGTTTCCAATCCTGAGCTTCAGGACAAGTATAACCTTCAAACTGCCTCATAGAGTTATACAATTCTTCTCTATTCTGAAAATCAAAAGTACCTAAGCCTCCGGTACTATTTCCCCATGTATATATGCGTCCATAAGGATCAATAAGTTTGTATTTCCTTTCCCTGAAGTATATAGAGTTTTCATCATCAGGGAGATCAGAGTTAATTAAAAAAAATATGGAAGTGGACGTTGCATTAATTGCCGGAATCCCTCTATCTTTAAAACGCATTGGAAGAACATTACCATACTCTACATTCCCCCAATCAATTTTTTCCTCACCCAACGTTCCTCCTTGATATACAATAAGTATTGTATTTCCAGCCAAAGAAGGGTCTCCTTTATAAACTTTTTCCACTCTGTGTTCAGCAATAGTATAAATGTCGTCAAACTTTCCTTCTCCTTTGGTGTCGTAGGTGGCAACCACTTTTATAAAATAACCCTCAAATACAAGGTCAGATTTTGTAAAAAAATCTTCATTGGTAAGCGGGGCATTGTTGGAATTGTTTTGTGCGTATATGAATGCTACACTAAACAAGGTAATTAAAAATAATAAAACTTTTCTCATAAGAACAGATTTTAATGGTGTAAGAATAATAAATCTATAGAAACAAACACACTTTTGTTATAAATTTCGCAACAAAAATAGGAAAAATTCTCTTGCTTTCGCTAACAGTTACCGTAATTTTTCCGATAAAAATCCGTAAAAATTCCGATATATACAAAGTGCTCAAAACAGTAGGCTGTGCCACTACATGGCGCGAAATTGAAAAATTAGAATCTCTTGCAAGAGAAGAAATTGAAAAAATGACCGGACAGCAAAAATTGTTTGGTTTCTCCGTAGAT
>Ga0209628_10000769_pt1 | contig 19927 bp, 13 predicted proteins | sample TergutCu122P4_FD_187285 | JGI IMG/M metagenome (GOLD analysis project Ga0209628, IMG submission 187285) | Cubitermes ugandensis P4 segment gut microbial communities from Kakamega Forest, Kenya - Cu122 P4 (SPAdes) (version 2) | ecosystem: Host-associated > Arthropoda: Insects > Digestive system...
TGTACAGTATCTGTAAGCCTGATGATGGCTCTCATGAGCCGAAACATGTAGCTTCATGCTCACCGTTATTTTTAATAAATAACAGTATCTTGTTTCATTGTGTGTGATTGACGATTATTTGTACTAGTTTATATTCACCACACACGGGGATGTCCCACATAAAGATTAATTTTTTATGTTTGTATGAATCAGGTACGGTTTACTGACTGCATTTCTAAGCCTGTTTTGAAGATTTACACTGTGTTCCTTTCGTCGAGAACAGCTGAACTGCCAAGAAGTGTCTAATATTTCTGATACCGTCAGAGCGCAGCGGTGGCAGAAGTCTCCTACGGAAGCCACAGCCATTGACGAAGAACTTCCCTATTGCAGGACAAATAAGTTTATTTTGAAAAAACAGGAATATGTAGTAGCTACAGGAAGTTTGTTTTGATTAAGCATTACCTAGGAATAAACAAATGTGTAGGTACCGGACGGTACCTAAATTACACACCGGGGCTAACCTACATTTGATAACGTTACCTGTAGCCAACAATACGTAACAATTTTATGTTCCCCTTCAGAAATGACTTCAGTTATGGCTAAAATCGGCCTTATTTTACATACATTCTTGCAATTCACTGTGGCCGATAAATTGTTCGGCAAATTTAGAACCATATCTGCTGTTTGCTTGGCTTCACTCAGTTGTCTGCCGTTCCACAGTTCGTACTGTAATTCAAACAAATGATAATTAACTGACTTAAGCCCTTAGTAACCGCCATTTCAACACGGATACCAGGTTTCTTTACTAAGGCAGTGCAAAAACGTTTGATGCGAAAGGTTTTAATCATTGTTTTTATGCTTCCCCTTGTTCGTAGCTTTCCGCACATTATCCGTACTCATCACGCACACCGCATACTGTTGACAGCAGAAGGTGTCTTTAACCATCGTACTTAATATAAATAAAATTAAGTCATTTTAGGTTAGGTTTCGATATGGCGACCGCCTGAATATCGATTCGATCATTCGAACGCTACGTGAGGTGACTGGAGGTGCACATTCGCTGCTGATACCAGAAGCCAAAACTGTGCGCTGTGCCCGGCCACTGTCCCTGTGTCACCTCGCATCTTTACAGTTAATCTCACTGACATTTAACTCTGTGATATCCTGACATTCCTGCACGCTGTCAGCATTCGCAGTTTAAATTACACCACCACTCGTCCAATAGAAGTTAGACATTGTCATTCCACAGTACGTATCTCGAATATCTTTCAGTGCGTGCCTATCAGCATTCAGACCGTCTGTACTGTGCTGTGTAAATATCATAGAGCTCCCTGTGGCAGTTTCCAGGTGTTTGCTTCTCATTGTTACTTCCTGATAACTTTCAGTTCTGGTACAGCGGCCGCAAGTTCTTCTACATACTTATCACACACGCTACGACAGTACCCCAAACACAGTTGTCTCAGGTGTGGCAAATGTGAAGGCACTAGTACCAAGAATTCACCTACAAACACAAGATAAATGTAACGTTTCAACATCACCGTTGCATAAAAATCATACAAGGTTTTATTTGACTTGAAGCACGACATTTTTCTAGTGGACTGACACATCACATACATAGAATAAAGTAACTCTGATTTTGATATGAACTATTACAGTACCGCTATTGTAATAAATGTGTGGAAGGTAGGAAATTTATAATTTAATAATTCACATGACAAGCATTTATGTCCCTGCCTTGAGGGAGCCCTGTGCTAACACTTATGATTGGATGAAATGGATATACTTGGAGTTTGTAACTGCCCTCAAATGAGGTGCAATGTCAATCACACAGTTAGCTGATGCAAGCCTATGCCAACGGTCCTCTGCAACAAATTGTATGCAGATGGTCATGTACACCACTGTTGTGATTCTAAAGATCCCAGCACAGTGCAGTTGCTCATAGACACTACAACTGTATTGCAGTAAAGGCTTAGTCCAAGTGCTTCACTGAGCACCAAAATATGAAAACGTATGGGGGCAGGAGGAATGATTCAATGCATATTCATGCATTATGTTTGGTACCAGTTGAAGGTGACATTGGAAAGAGGGAAACAGGACCAAGTACTCATAGACAGGAGGCTGGGTGAGAGAGAGAAAGAAATAGTCTTGAAGCTATGGAGAGAGGAAAATTATCTCTCTTGCCCAGAATCAAACCCCCTTACTCGATAAACCAGCCATTCACTTTGCTACTACTGTGACTGAGCCAGTCAGCACACACTATATAAAGGAATCAAGAACTTTCAAAAATAGTTTCTTTAAGGATTATAAAATTTTAAAGAAAATAACACAATCTTTTTTTTCATGTGGATCACTGGTGCAAATAACTAATAGAAAATAACAAAGAGGAGAGGAAAGCATCTTCTCGGAGAGGAGTAGAAATTAAAATGTTAAGATCAAATAAGGACCGAAGATATTAGTGGGGAACTAGAGAGAAATTTACAGACAGTCTGAGGTACAAACAAAAAATAGGGAAGATGAAAGAATTCTCAGTTAAATTTTGCAAAAGAAGAGTAATGCGGGAAGGCCAATAAAAATATACTGCACTGACTACAGGAAACACGACATGTCACTGCCCAAATCCTTAAAGATGTGGATTACGATGATGAGGTGTTTTTGTTTACAGCATGGTATACAATAGAGGATTAGAGAAAGGGTTATGAAAATATGAGCTGAATTATACCGGCTCACAATAGGGTCCAGTTGTTTGCCTTTGTGGTCAGTGTTGAAGCTGCTGTAAGAATATCTTACACCATAGATTCATAAAGAAACGTAAATTCGGGGTCTTCGCATAGTGCAAACATACCTGTAATGTAATGTAGATCCCACAAATTCAGTACGCGCAGCTGATTGCAGTTGCATATTACCATGCTGATACCATCATCAGTTATCTCTTTGCCCCTACCGATTGTCAATTCTTTCAAATGTATGCATCTGTAAATAGAAACACAATGATAAACTCACCTCACAGCCACACACAGACACTTGCACTTCATGTTCAAGACAGACCGCTACATTCAGACATGTAAATATGTTAACTTATTGCACCTTTCTGCAATTCCTTCCAACCCTTCATCATCCAGACTGTAGCATTCTGACAAGCTCAACAGCACTATGGAAGCCATGGAAGGTCGATGAAGAAACTCGGTCAATGCTTCGGCACTGAAACCGTAACAACCAAGAAGTTGCAAAGATGTAAGTTCATGCAGTGGCCCAATCCCCTCCAGCAACCCTATGTCTGTCATTGTGCCATTAGATGATATTTCCAGTTCATGAAGTCTGCAACAAATCAGTATAATGCTATGTCAGCGAACTCAGAATGACAGCTGAATTTCTGCAGCCTGCTGATGTATTGATAACGTTCTGTAATACTATTCTGAAAACAAGCTCAGTTTAGAGCCAGAATAGTGGATAATATGATTTGTAATGGAATTCATCAGTTGTTCCAGACAAACAAAACACAACAGTAACTTCAAAGGCAGTAACCACCTTCTATATCTTATCAACTCACCAAGTCTTCTTATCTCATTCAATGCTATATAACTTGTAAAACGGTACAGTATAATTAACTAAATACAAGTTATTTCCGTTTTCTTTCCCAGTTTAGTGTATAAAGATGTTTGTGATTTATATGTGGCAAGGAAAGTGAACTTCTTACATCTAAAGTTTCCTACTAATTAGAAGTGGTGACAGCCATTTTCATTGCTCCAGTACTGCATGACGTACTTCAGGTTTACTGTATGGCCTTTGGAATTTAAGGTTTCTGTTGCATCTGAGCAATATTCACTTTAAATTCCCACTGCTGACGATTTCCCGCTTCGATGAAAAGGATGTACATTTAAATGGACAACACTGTCCCATCGATTCACTAAAGGTGAAGGAGGTACATGCTGCTGAACATCTGTTACATAGGTCCTCAGTGATTCATAATTTCATATTTCGAGATTTGAAATCTTGTAGAAACTTAGAAATGTATAGGTGGAAGCAACTAGGTCTGTTTCCACCATAAAGGTGGAGAAAATTACCACTTCCATCTTCATGATAGAAAAAGAAGGGATGATAAATTTCTATCAGTCTACGTGGTGTCACAACCAAGATGACAGCTATCTTTACAGACACTGCTATGCTATGAGAACCTCAAATATCACTAAGAGGTTAAGCATGCCACACGTATCTCTTCCTAAGTCAATACGAAAGATCCTTTTTTCAATTTTGTTCATTATTTTAAAAATAAAAGTAATTTCCTTTACGTAATAACAAAAACAGATTACGAGGATGTGTTTTCTGATGTTTTTCTCTCAATAATTCTACATTGCTGTACACATAAGGAATACACAAGAAACAAAAAAAATTCTTGCATAAAATGTTACTTCACTTTTTCTGGTGGCTCCACATCTTGCTGCATACAAATGCCTAAAATTATATTCTGGTGGAAAGTGATTTCATGCTGTGTGATACACAAGTTCCTCCAGAACACTGGTACGTTATCTAGCAAACAACATCACATCTTATCATATCACACAAGCCATAGAATGGCTCTCAAATTACACCAACACCAGAATATATAACATACGAAGCAATGAACACACATAATGGCCATTCAGGTGTTTTCCTGACTGAACAAACGTCATTCACAAATACATAAAAACTGCACAGAAAACTGAACCACATAACATCACATTACCTGGGACAATTACTAAGGTATGAAAATGCATCATCCCCGATATTATATCCATCCAAGACCAGGGTTGTCAACTGCTTTCCAAGTCTATCGATAACATGGATTAGATCATCATCATCAATCTGTACCACACAACGCAAGCTCAGTTTTTTTCAAGTTCTGGCAACTGTCCGCAATTAGGCGGATTTTTTGCCCACTTAATCCCTGTTGAAAAGAAAATATCTCTTTTACTCCGACTACTCATACTTATGTTAATTACTAGGCATTACACATATAACTGCATAAAATTAATGCAAAATAAGGAGGTATTTTAAACCAATTTCCCTTTCTGCTTTATCTTCAGAACCAGGCAGGCTAAGTAAGTATCACCTAACAATGAGTTGCATTTGTGCAACCAAATTTGCAATAAAAGAGCAATAAATGTTACGTATTCCAAATTATTGTTGGTACCCATAAGCTTCCAATATGCAATGCGCACGCTCCATACTGTCATCTGTGACCTGTCCGGCTCTACTATATTTTCCAACATAATCTCATTAATGGCACGATTTTTTTAAAACAAACCCTAATAATCAAAATGAAATTTCTCGTTTGATTTTCTCTTCAACTTTTGTTTGAAAAATTTCTCATTCTAAGAATAGCTGAGTGAGATATGATAAAAAATGTTTATTGATCTTCACGTAATGAACCTGTTATTCTCGTCGGAATAATTAAACTTGAACGTTCTCAGCAGATTTTCCAAAAAAAAATCATTAAAGAACGCCGAATGGGAGCTGAGTCATTCCAGGCGGACAGACACGATGCAGGTAAGAGTTGCTTTTCACAATTTTACGAATGCACATAATTACTGAATGAATTGTAATGAATATTTAATGACTTGGTTTGTAGACATTTTCCACTCTCTAGTACGCCCCCCAGAAAAACATTATTTCAGTACCTGGAACTGTTTTCATACTGCGGTAAGAGGTTCTGTAGGCACATACTCAGCTCCACGCCTGAGAATCCGCTATTCTTAGCGACTGAACATTTCACTATACACCTACACATCCTGCCTCCTGAATATGGCAACAGAAACAGTAAAGAAACACAGTATAATTTTTATCTTTTCAGGACTATTTGATTCACATATTCCAGACACTAGGTAACACGAAGTGCAGAATACCGCTATCAGAATTCTTTAGGAAATAAATTTAGATATTTGAGTTTTTATTAATCGTTTGGAATAACGAAAGCTTAGTTGATATAAACCAAGCCAGACCTGCCCTGGGGCCCACCCAGACTCCTATAAAAATGGTACTGGTTCTGTCCCAGTGGTATAGCGGCCAGGGTATGGTGCTGACCACACATCCCCTTCTAGCGCCGAAGTTAAAATAGAGAAGAACTCTAAATCTACTTTGCCTCTGGACCTTTGTGTTCTGTCAAGTGTAAATTTTAAATTTACCTAAATACTTTAGTTCCAGAATTACATGCCCTTTGGGAGCTGCTGGCAACTGGAATTTAAATGGCAGCCACATAAAGAAGGCCATTAAATGCCAGTATCGTCACGTGATGCAGAGCATTTTGAGTATCTCACTGTATGGTGTATACACCTGACATTAGGTGCAAAAGGATTAAGAGTACGAATTTAATGTCAAACGATACTGAAACCACTCTCTATTTTACATTAAGACCAAATCAAATACGCCACATTTCCCAAAAAACAGCCCACTGTACGACAAAAGTATGTACTTAACATAAATTATATATCTCCTTATGATCCATTTTTTTTTAAATGTTTCTCCAAAATCATGTACAAACGAATATTAAAAAAAACAACTTTCTGTTTAATGCAGCTACTGCTTACGTATACACAATTTGGGTATCTGTCTAAATTTTATGTATTGCTGATATCACTTTCCAGCAGTGCGTTGCTATATATAATAAATGTACCTCAGTACCACTGACAGATGCACACCTGCAAAGAACATGTTCAGAAATTGTGTACACCCAACCTCAATCGTGTGACTATAATTTAAATATTTCATGAACAGTCCCATTTTCCCGAAATCGAATATTGACTTCAGCAGCAGCAGCAGCAGCAAAGTGTTAACCTTTATCCTACCAGGGAGGGTATTTAACTTTTAGCACATGCTTTATGAAAAAACAAATTAACAAGTTCAGTTTACGACTTTACTGTTGAAGATGTAGAATACATCTATAACAAACTCAGTATTTAGACTGAACTTGTTATAGATGTATTCTACATCTTCAATAGTACAGTCGTAGACTGAACTTGTTTGTCAATTTTTGTTGTCATAACGTTTCCATAGTAACATATATCCGCCATCTTGTTGTTGTCATAACGTTTCCATAGTAACACATATCCGCCATCTTGTTGTTGTCATAACGTTGCCATAGTAACACATATCCGCCATCTTTAACGGTTACGTTTACGCTGTGACGTCATCGACTTCGCGTGCAGACCCCCCTCCGATCAAACGTAACTATAGATGTATTCTACATCAAAATGTATTACTTGAACAGATCATGATAAAATTATGAAATAAATGCCATTCATATTATGCAGCATGACTTAAAGCTGCAGAAAATTTCCTTCTTGCCTAAATAATAAAATGTATTTTAGGGGTGTCCTACATGCTTCACGTATGCAAACATGCGTCTCTAACTGTTTAACATGAAAATAATCTACCTGACAGTTTGAAAGGTTCAGTTCAGAGAGTTTCTTCAGGCGCGGGATGAGAGTGTAACCATCGGATGTAAGTGGATGGCAAGACTCGAGTGACAGGCTCTCCAGATCCGGGTACAAGGCCACCATGTTAGATAAGAGGGCTGTGCTATTATCACCAAGCGAGCAATTCTTGACAGTCAGTTTCCTGAGATAACCACGGTTGCGAAACAGAAATTCCAGAATACGTGGCGCATCATTACGCTGACGGATGATAAGCGAGTGCAGTGAGTGTGAATTTGTTAACACCTGTAAAGGAGTGTTTAATCAGCACTTTATTCTGTCCATCAATAAAATAAATCCCATGAACACATTCAACAATTCTTGTTATCCATAAACTAAAGATTCCAATCAGCAGGGATGTTACACACACAAGACTGCTACATACTAAAGGAACAGGAAGTTTCAAGCAACATAAAGGTTAAGCTACTGTAGACAACAGTCTTTCTAGCAGTGATGTACGGCTGCAAGGGATAGAAGATAAGAGATTGATGATACCATGGAGAGTAAGAAGGATGAATTCTTTAGTGACTGACCAAATTATGCCCCAGCACTCTCTAGAAACTTTTGTCACATTCAGAAAATTGAAATATTTTGGACATAAAATACACAGCTCAGATTCTATAATTTTTTTTTCATATTACGACTGACAGATGACATCGGAAAATAAGTTAGACAGTGTACAAGATGATGAGCAGAAATATGAGAAACTGTGTTGATGAACTGGTGGAACATCTTAACGGCCACGCAAAACAGAGTGCAATGGAGAGATCTGATATAAAAGGCCATGAAATAAGGAAATTCCACGAAAAAAATGGTAGCAAGACCAGTACTTCTTGCTAACATAATCCAATAAGATCATCAGGGGTCATTTGACACCTAAATGCGCTGTTGCTGCTGCTAAACCAAATGACAGCTTTTCTAAACACTGGTTGTACATGCTTCACATCATACAGAAAATATGTAATTATTACCAAGGTATTAAAATGTCTCCATTTATAGCACAAAATTCATATACTATAATATTAATCATTGCTAACACGCAGTAAGTTCATGCTTCAGGTGAGTAAACAACAATGATGTAGGTCAGTGGTATACACTTGAAACCTACAAAACTCATTATTACAGCCACACTACACCAAAGACAGAAATTCCAATATATATATTACAGAATAAAATTAATATTATAAATCTCTGCCCACAGAAGGAACAGAATCTGCAGTGAAGGTTGTAACATAGTATTAACACAGCAATTACCGGTAACAACCACTTTGTTAACACAATGTAAGCCTTTAGAAACTTGTCTTACCTCACTCAGCATGGAAAGAGGCCCAACTTCTGAAATGCTCTTTAAGATTTTGTACATTTAAAACAATGGATGGGGAAAAATTCGTAAGCTAATTAGCCGTAAAGCCTAACAATGCAGTGGATCTTACCTCCTTAATATGGCTGATATCAGAAGAATGATCACAGGTGTAAGAAAGTGTCTTTCGGAGTGCATCTTTTGCTAAAATATTCAATCGTTCAGAAACTTTTGCAATGAGGCATAAGTCCTCTGTTCCAAAATATGATAAGATGTGCAGTAGGATTTCATCTGGTAGGTCATTCAGTAACATTGGTTCACTTGTGATTACTGATGTTTCAAAACAAACATCCTTTCTCCTCTTATAAGTTGATACTTTCTGCTCCTGATAATATAGAGGTTAAGAGATATTGTAGCACAAGTAGATACATCATTTATTAGTAACTATACCTAGGCTACATTGAGAGTAACCGAATGAACTGCAGCTGGGCACATGACAGCAATTTTCGTGTTTAACTACAAATGTAAATTTAATTCAATTATGCAAATTTCTGTAAAGCACACTGCATATATATTATTCGCACGCTATGCGGACAGACAAAGATACAGGTAGTGTGACCAGAACTTTCTGCAACAGTTCAGTAAACACTATAACCCTCATCGCATGTGATCATTTTCAAACCGCGAAGGTCTTTATACAATTGTCCTAGTAATAAATATTACAACAGACAGAAACGACATATATTTGGTTTGTTGGGTTTCTACTTTTTGTCTTTCAGTCACGCAACGTTATTGATTATTTGCAATACACAAAATTTTATTAATTAATATCCACTCTGCATTATATACTGGACTCCTAACACATGATTACAAAACAAAAACTTTTAATTGACGACTTCTAATTTTCGTTGAAAAAGTCGATAATATTTTCGAAATTGTATCCACGTTCGGTAGCACTACGGTAAGCACCATCCAGTTCTAAATTTAATGTACATTTCCGCCTACCGCGAAATATAAAAAAGTTTATAAAGCATGGAGTGTAACTTCACAATATTATGAAGCAGATGTGATGTTAATTATACTGTAAAGGCAGATCATTACACAGGAATGTTAACAAAATCATTACATTTACGTTTCGAATTTTTACTATCTGTTCTCCAGGAAATATGCTGTTTTCTAGAATGTCACCCAACATGCCACTACAGAATACTATTTCTACGTTTTCTTGATGAACTTTATTGTTCTGTGTGCTTACAAAACCGAGACAATCTCGTATGCAGAACTTCATCAAACTCTTCACATTCCCACTATTTCATCAACACAGATTACCAGAAAAGGAAGAAATTCGTAATAATTTTTGAATATGAGCAAGTCTCTACAAAACTATATAAATTGAACTTTTGTTCCACTGTTATTAGTTGATCTGCCATTAGATCCCAATTCCTTTTCTCTGCTTAATCAGTAACCTGTAAAATCTTAAGCTTTATGATTGTTCACCTCAATTACTACCATGAAAAGATGTTAGACATGATCCTGTACAAGAAATTTCTGCTTACTGAATTTCGTAGGAGGTTATCACGTTCACAGAAGCTTTCCAGAAATTCCTCTAATGACTCAAACACACCCATTCCAAAATTACAGTTTCATTTTATTAATACAGACTTTTGTATTACCTTCAAATCAGTACGAGGCAGCACAATCAGTAAAGTGATAAGAATATACACAAGAATATTTGTGCACAAATCTTGGCAGGAGCAATATAACTATCTGTTTTCCAGAACATCCAGACCAGCTCCAGCGCCCACTCAGCCTCCAACTCCATGTTTTCTCTAGCAGTAGAGTGGCTAGGGCAGACAGCCTGACCGCTCACATCTGTCTAGAACGAAGTTTCAAAATCATTGTAACTATACCTCCACTCTTACTGTCTGCCGCCATATCACACAGTGGAACAACTTTATTATACCATAATCCCCTACCTATGTACATATCTCTCAGCAGGTCACATCCTTTCTGCTCTTATTAAGGAACCCTTTTATACATTCTTTACCCCTTACATGCACACTACATGACCCATTTATTTCATTTTCGTTGATCCGATTACATTAACATTGTGAACTGTTCCAATTACAAACCACATTGTATAATTTTCTGTGTCCTATTATAAACTCCCTCTATAAGACAGATATTCTCCAGATAACTTTCTTCTCACAGCCCCTCAAAACACGATATTCCTTCAATGTGACAGGTTACATTATAATCCCTTATAAAATGAAAAGAATATTTGATTTTTGTGGATGAATCATTCCACTGCAAGTGGAATGCAGTGAATCACAAAATAAATATTTCTTTTCCGTAAAATTGCTCAAAATCCATTCCCAGTCAAATATTTGTTTCACGAGGACACACTGATACAGGGGAAGACCAATTTAGATACGGCTCACAAGAAATGTGCGTAACACTCACCACAGGCCCACCACTTACATTAGGTTCCAGCTTTATTGTTGGAATTGTAGTCTCTTGATCCGATACTTCTGATATATCCGATACTCTCTCAGCTTCTATACTAATCAATTCATGTCCAATAGGTGTAGGTGTTACACGCTTATCGTCAGAGGAACCAGGTTCACCTATCAGTAAATCCATGCTGTTCTGTAAAACAACCACACTAATCACAGCTGTCCCCTCTCATTACATGAACCAGTGTTCTATCAAAAATATTTTACTTACTCCAAAATTAAAACTACTTCTTGCAGGTTTATTTCGCTGCAAATTTCAAAGTCACCGAAAAGTTTTTCTGAATATGCCGGTAATTACTGCTCTATTAGCCATGCACTCATCTGCCTCTTACACAACCTTAAGGAACATTACAATGTTCAGAGGAGCTTCCTACACCTTTCTATCAGAAACCAAACAAACCCAATCCACATTTCGCACTGTATACAAGTATATAATACTAACTTTCAAAAAATCCTCTGATGTAGGAACAGCATAGTAGTACATGTCTTATCTCTCTTACGTGATCAATCATTAACCCTTAATCTACCAACGACGACTATAGTCGCTCGGCCATTTAATATTATTAAATGGCAAGTGAAATTTAATCCGTTAGTCTAAGGGTTAACAGCAAGCTACAAGTACTCATGCTAATGCCACTAATGTTACCAAGTACATTCAACCGTACGGATATAAAAAATCGTCCTTAAAATCTGAGACCACAGGAAATGAAAAGTAACAAAATTCCTGGAAACCTTTTTGTTCTTTCAGCCGTACAAATCCTCAGAAAAAGATTATATAATTATTTGTCTGCACACAGGAACACAAAACTTAGCATGACTTCTCTTAAAGGAAGAAATTTTTCTGCAACGCTCTGTAAAACAATTACTCGTTTCAATGTTGATTTGTAAACTAACAATGTGTTCATCACTCATGACTGTTTTCTTATGAATGTGGTTCAAAAAAATTTGGTGATATGGACTCAAAACCTCTGACAGGATGTTTCTAAACTGGAATATTTGTCTTTGTCCTGAAAGAAATAATTTATTGTGTCAATTCAACATACCGTAATTTATGAAATTTATATTTCTAAATGGACAATGGGAAAATTAACTGTGCATTTGCATATACTATCACTTCAATTGTTTGACCACACAAAATCAGTTCCCCAACATCTGTAATAATGAGACTAACAACTGCATGTCTAAAATATGGAGGACAAACAGATTACGTAAATCAGTAATTATTAGAATGATAAGCCTACCATGACACAGTCAAATGATTAGAAGAATAGTAATAAGAAATGCCATGAAGTACTGTTTGAGTAAAAAACAAAAGAGCACAGCAGCAATATGAATGACATTGCATCTGCTTTGACAATTTGCTGTAAAAGTCGTAGAGAGCACAAGTGAAAGTCACTGACCCAAGGCATGTTCTAATGTGTGTACTGAAGTGACACTGTACATAAAGCATCACTTGCTAACCGTCAGATTACATCTGATTGTTGTGGGCAGCACTGCACAATTTCAGGCAGTAATTTAAATGCTGTATGAAGCTTAAATAAGGAAGTCACTGAAAACCGGTACACTCCTGACCATCATAACACTGGACACAACCAGTATACAATTTTCCTGGAAGCCAGTGGTTGCTCATTTTGTCAAGATATTCCCCATTTTATGTGGGTAAAGTAAGGGAAAAGGATATACTAATGATATTTCATCAGAAAATGTGCACGTTGTGTGCGCTGTAAATACAAAATACATGTTCAGTGTGGATGTAGATGCAAAATGTACATGTTTTCAGTGCCTGCAGCTACAAACTGTATGTGATCAGTATGTCTACCAATAAGCTCAAACTGACACCAGCACAAAAAACAGCAACACTTCACTCTGACACACACTGTAACACCCCTACTGATATCATCTCCACCATTCCCAGCCCCATGCCCAATTGTATCCCTTCACCAGACCGTCACATACATCTTAACACTCACAGACCCTCAGATGACGTTTCATTCGTCTACATTCAAGATAGTTTTGAATACAACAGTGAATTTCATATTATTTTATTACATTCCTTTTTTCCATTTATCCATTAAAAGGTACAAACTAACGATGTGGAAATAGTCATAATATGTTGTGCAATATATCTGTTAAATAACAGTTTTCAAATGACAGAGTATAATTATGATACAATGATTAAACGATAAAATATTATTTACATTAATAAATCATTACAATGAAGAATGTACATAATTTATTAGCATTAAAGTCTATCAACAGAATAAAATGAGTTGTCAAGAAATCACTTAAGGTCTTTTTAAAAACTTTTAATTCATTTGCTAATTTTTTTGTCAGTTGGTAGGAAATTCAAGATTTTCATTCTTGTATAATGGGTACAGTTTTGGTATATAATTAAATTAGTAATAGGTAGATAAATATTTTTAGCAGCTATAGTATCATGGTTATAGACTTATAAGTTTCTTGTAAATAAATAATATTTGTCCACCACATCCATTAAGAGAGAATAGAAAGGTAAAATTTTTTAAACAGTTCTCTTTTACAATCCATTTTCTTTGCCTTATTAATAAAAATAAACACATTTTTGTGTCTTAAATATATTAACACCATTACCGGCATTTTCCCAAAATATTATTCCATATGATATGATAGAAAAAACGTACGAAACATATAACATTCTTCACCACTTCCTTGACAACATTGCATTAACAGCTGTTACTGCATAACACGCAGAGTTCAATTTGGAAATTAACTGATCAATATGTTGTTCCAAGTTACATTGTCACCAAACAACAAACCGAGAAATTTTGATTATGGAAGATTAGCAATATTTTTATTGAAATATTTGGTATCTAATATATTGTCAATGTAATTTTTTGTTCGAAATTGTAACTAATATGCTTTATTGAAATTAAGGTATATGAAAACGGCTTTAATCCATAAATTTATATCGAAAAGAGTTTTGATTAATGTTGTTTGAAGTCTCTCTTGATCAGAGCTAGTTATTATAATTAGTTTTTCATCCATTGAAAATATTAAGGATAAGGTAGTATGTTAAAAGCAATTTGTAGTAAAGTTCGGATTAACAAATACCGGTCTGATGTACAAATATATCTTATTAATCTAATCTGAAACAAGATGGCGCTTCGTCACTATTTTCTTTCAAATGTAATTTACTGTAGCGTTAATAAATTTTTTCGTCCGCCCCCTCTCGACTGCCTAAACATGTCATTTATGAAGATAAAGTACTTTATTTCCAAATTGTTGATTTGTGTATGCGAATATATTTGCATTACTTTTATTTAAATTAATTATTTTTAAATATTTTCTTTTATTACACATCATTTTAATTGATACAATTAGTAACATTTCGGTAAATATTGGCGTTGTATTCAGTGTGTTTCTTTGACCTGATAAACAGTTGCAAAATTTGGCTGTTCGGTTGCAGTGTGGACAGTGATAAGCTAAGGTCGTGTGTTCACTACTTCGAGGCAGTTATATACTTGTATGTTTGACAGCAAATTAGTCACCCTACTGAAACCACATTCAGCCAGATAAGATGTGGGTAAAGCAACAAAATGCCACTTCACCTTCAGTGCCACAGCAGATGCAGCACAGAACGGAACATGGAGTTTTATATTTTAATTACATTATTTAGGCAGTGAATTTGCGCTGGCCCAATCAAACTTTACTCTGTCCCCCTAATATTCCGTCAGTCTGCTGTCGCGCGTTATAAATTTTTTTGTTGGCCCCCTAAGGAGATTTTTAGCCAAAGATTAGCCACTGATTTAGTATACACGGTTAGACAGGTTCGAGCAAACTAGAAGGTTTAGAATTCGATGCGATTTAGTTTGTCGTAAACTTTACTTAGGTTTAGAGCATGGGAATGCAAACTTTTGTGGCAAAGAGTCACATTTGTATTGTGGGCCAACAGGTGACACGCACGATGAAAAGTAACACATTGGTACACATAACTGCCTAAATCACTGTTCAAGTTTATAGTGTAGAGACAATTTACAAATGTGGCAGCGGGAATTTGAATAGAGCCTGGAGTGCAGGAGATTAGAGACTTTTGATTTAGAGCCACCACGAGATTGTACTGCAGACCAGGCTAGCTTAGTCACAAGTCACCAATCACTAGACTATGTGATGCATTATCAGGGATTTGAATCTTTCAAGGGAAGAGTTACATTCTCTTTCCGAAAGTTTAGAATGTCTGTAGGGTGCACACAGACAGTTATCCTCTGGGTACCGGTTTGTGTTTTTATATATACATGTAAATAAATAAGTATATATATGTACACACTTTAAGTGTTAATTACATATCACAACTTTGTTTACAAGTTGTTTTTTCTTGCATTCGAAATTACATAAAAAGCAGAGGAGAAGATGAACTTTGCACGCCGTGTGAAGACATGGGGGAATAAATGTATTACAGTTCCACGTATTCTAATATTCACCACTAGATAGATTTAAGTGCTCAGTTAGAAGTTCCGGCCACGTTAACCTTTTAAAGCCTAACGTCATATATATATATGTCGTACCGCAGCGCTAACCTCCAGACGCTTCATTTTAAATATTTATTCAACAAATATACGTACATACTGAATATTTTAAACATGCTGCATAATCTCCTTCTTTTCCTCTTCAAAATGCTGTTCATTTCATAATGCTACCCTGTTTGGTTCCTGTATTATTCGCATTTTACCTACAGGGTGTGCTAAAATTTAAATGTAAGATTCCGACTCCAAAAGATTAAGCCTGTCCCCTCAACACTGGAGCAGGAGTTACACGTATTTCTTGAGAGGAAGGCTGGGAGGGCCGCAGAGCCTGTCGGCAGACTTTGAATGAAAGAAGAGAAAAACAACAACAGAGGGTTGATTATTGCGCCATTGTGTGGGCGTTACGTACAGTTAGCTGCAGTATGTGGACAGCGACCTTGATCGGTAAATACCTTGATGCTTAAAGTTACAAATAGCTGGGCAGGTAAATAATATGAGGATAAATACCTTGAGTGATGGACTGCTTGATATGTCACTGCACCTTAAGCGTTGGGACGATTCTTCTTGTCACTTTGTCCAATAGATAAGATTAACCTTCCCAAGCTCGATAAATACAAAATTCTTCTAATCTTCAGACGTCTTCAACAGTCTCAACTGAATGCCCGCAAAAAGCAGCCACAAGACACAAACTGCACTTGGCTTCTGAAAGGACGTCGGACATCAGAAAATAGAAATGGGTGAGAGTTTGTTGGAGACGGAGGTTCATCGCAGTTCATCGTAACCAGCCGCTTAACGGACCGCTATGTGTTGCTGAATTGGTTCATTGGCCGGTACAGAATGTAATATCTACGTACAGTTCCGATCTCAGTGTACACAAGAGTCAATGAACCAATTTAGCAACTCACAGCGGTCCGTTACAAGTGCTGGTTACGATGAACTGCGATGAAGCTCCGTCTCCAACAAACTGACAAACATTTCTATTCTTCAGATTCCGACGTCCTTTCAGAAACGAAGTGCAGTTAGTGTCTTGTGGTTGCTTTTTGCGTGCATTCAGTTGAGTGTGTTAAAGACGTCTGAGGATTAGAAGAACTTATCATCGGGCTGGGGAAGTTTAATCTTATCTTACTGACAGAATGACAAGTAGAATCTTACGAATGTTGAAGGTGATGTGACTTATCAAGTAATGCATCACTCAAGCTGGTTTTCCCACATAATTCCTCTGCCTGTTTTGGGCCGGGTAGCGTATTCGGTATAGCGACTGCCTACGGGCTAGACGGCCGGGGATCGAATACCGTTAGGGGCAAGATTTTCCGCACCTCTTGAGACTGGACCTGAGGCCCATGCTGCCTCCTGTACAATGGGTTCCGGGTCTTTCCTCGGGGGTAATTTACGGCCGGGGCGTGATGCTGACCACTCACCTACCTCTAGTGCCTTCGTGCCCTATAAAAGGGTAAAACCTACCTTATCTGCCAGTTATTTGTTATTTTAAGTATCAAGATATTTACCGATCAAGGCCGCTGTCCAAATACTGCAGCTAACTCTACGTAACGCCCACAGAATGGCGCAATTGACAACCGTCTGTTGTTAAGTTTTGTAAATTACAGTTTTCTTTTAAACTAAAACGAAATTTTGTACTCTTATAAAAAACCGGTAAGGGTCAGACTGTCGCAGTTGATAATTGTAATTAAAACAGAACTAACAATTGAAGTTAGAAATTTTAAGCATATTTTAACAATTCTAACTCCTTTGATTTTCACGTTTATTAATCCCCAAAACCTGAACAAGTTACACACAGGTAGCTTCGTTTAGAAAGTGCCGCTCTGGTTGACAGTTATGTAAACGTTTGTTCGAAAAGTTGTGTTTGTATGTCCATACATTTTGTGTTATCTCTATACATGTGTGGAATTGCAAATATATATTTATTTCCCCCACCTGTATTAAGAACTTCAAATATAGAAAAAATTGATATCATGTAAACACACCCCAGGCAATCACAGTGGTCATAGAATTAAAGGTTTAGGTTGCAACTGCTTGATTTCTGAAATCGCAGGTTCGAATCCTGCTGATCGCATGAATGCTCGTCTTGTGTGTTTTCTTTTGTGTAGTGAAGGTAGCTGCCTGTGCGACTTGCTGATCACTGGTATAGAGGAGTCCTACCGGTTGTGTGTGTTTTCTAGAGCTTAAAAAACGGGGTTTCAGTCACCGTGGCAATTCCTGAATCTCACACAAAACACTTGTTGTTCCATGCACAGTGCTTCCCCTCCTATCAGCTCGTCTCTTCACCCCCTCCCCAGCAACTAACAGTAATGTGGTCACTGCTGCGCTATTGGTTACTGCGTGACAACGGAAATGTTTATTGTATATTGTAATTGAATTAATGTTAAAGTTTTATTTGTAATTCTGTTTTTGAAAATTTCGGGAGGATGAAATTACAGTATAAAAGATGTTCGATTCCATGATAAAGTTACATTTATTTACACCATGCAATAAAGCAGTATTCAGATGTTTTGTTTAATAAATCTGAGGGTCGTGATTTTTTCTTATCTCACTTTCAATACAAAATAATTCCTCACCAATCCAGCTAAACACAGCTGTACTGTATCTGTTCGTTCCATTAATAACACAGCGAATTAGTGAAATATCTCCTTCTGATGCTATAAACAAAACTGTACGTATTGCATAAACTTCATTTCAACTCTAGTTTTATGCAATATTCAGTATGGAAGAGAGCGAAATGTGAAAATTTAAAAAGCCTCAAATTCAATCAAAATATCGAAATTTTTAAACAGTATTTTAAAATATTTGCCTACGAATATGTTTGGGAATTTTTGACACCAAACATTCCTTCTTTGTTTCGTGATGATTTACGCAGCGATATTCCCCCTGTGACTGATGAAGTAGTTTCCTTCTGACCTTGACATAAACCCTTGCATCTCCTCTCCTTATTCGTCCAAGTTCAGTGTTTCCTCGAACTCCAATATGGATCACATCCTTCCACCAAAACTCCGCAAAATTTTCTTATCGGTCCTGGATTCAAACTTCCGCCTGGTTTCCCACAACAATTCCTCTCGTGGTTCCAATCTTCCTTCTACTGTATTCATGCGGTCATCATCCTGGTCTGGCCTGATGAACCTAAATTTCCTTAGCTTACAGTTTCACGCTAAGTACCCATATTTGTCCTATAACCAGCACAGTTTCTCAGTTTTTTCTTCACTATATAGTTGACCAACTCCTGCCTTCACCCCGTAGAGTGTGCTCTCTATTTCGTACAGTTATATTAACTATAAATCGAGATATATATAAATATATACCTTGTTATCACGTAACGTTCCGGCCATGAGGTACATAACAATAAATGAACCAATTCAGCAACACACAGCGGTCCGTTACAACAGTTGCTCGCGATGAACTGTGATCTTCTGTCTCCATCAAACTGCCACCCGTTGTAACTCTTCACCTGGAAGAAGTCAAGTGTGGTTTGTCTGCTGTGTGCGTGCATTCAGTTGAGTGTTCTGAAGGCGTTAGCAGGATTCATAATTCTCCAGCGTGGGCAGTCTTATCTTATCTTATGAACAGAGTGACGGCCAGAAATGTATGAAAGACTTACTGGCTAAATAACGGGGCAAATTCGTTTCTAAGGCTGTTCTTTTTCAATCTTTTATCTTGTTTGTTTTTTGTAATTGCAGACATGTAGAAAAATCTGTCGACCGCAGTCACTGACCACATGCTGAAGCTAACTGTACACAGTGTACACAGAAGGGCACAACGATAAAAATACCTGATTGTGTACAAAAACTAATTTTTTTTTTAGATTAATTTTTTTATTCTTATAACAAACCGGTATGGATCGGACTGTAACAGTTGATAAATGGAATGCAAAACGAATCTCGACTTATGTCAAGTAAAAAAGAACAGCCGTCAGTCAGTCATTCAGTCAAACTGCACACACATAAATCTGCTAAATACTTTGGTTATTAATATTAATTTATCCTCTCTTTAAATCCTGAACAGTTTCATTTGATCGAACTTGACTTGTACTGCAGTGCGGTATGTGTGAGCGGTGTGTGTGTGTGCAGTTTGTGTTAGAAATAGTTTTGTTTGCATGTATAACATACATATAAAAAATAAATTTATAAATATACTCCTACACACATATATACACAAATACGTACATGCATACTTACATAC
>Ga0209628_10000770_pt1 | contig 19920 bp, 13 predicted proteins | sample TergutCu122P4_FD_187285 | JGI IMG/M metagenome (GOLD analysis project Ga0209628, IMG submission 187285) | Cubitermes ugandensis P4 segment gut microbial communities from Kakamega Forest, Kenya - Cu122 P4 (SPAdes) (version 2) | ecosystem: Host-associated > Arthropoda: Insects > Digestive system...
GAGTACGTCTCACCCCCGGCTACCTTGTGTGCCCCCGTTGGGGGCTTAACGAACGTTACTTGCATACGGCGGAGCACCGCCTCCATTCCGCCTTTTTATTAAGGTCAATACCAAACCGGAAGCACCACTAAGGTTTTGTTTCCAGTGGTCAACCCTAAAAAACAAGTCGGATGTTACCTAAAATCACGGCTACACCCTAAGGGAATAAGGTTTTTTGGTCAATGGAATTGACCCTCCAAAAATTGAACCCTTACGATAATTACGACCAATCCTCCAATGATAACTCAATCATTATCAACAAAGCTTAACCCCAAAAAATGAAACGATTACTGCCTGTCGCATTGCTTCTTGTTGCTTACTTCACAACGGTACTTCCGTTGCAGGGACAAACGACTCCCGCCACGTCGCCGGAAGAACCGCCACGTAAAAAATTGATCTTCGAATCCCCAAAACAGGGCAGCACTGTTACCGTAACCGGGGAAACGCCGAATGTCATCGTGTTCTTCATGGATGACATGGGTTACGGCGACATCGGTCCGTTCGGCAGCGATACTCCCACGCCGAATCTCGACCGCCTTGCAAAAGAAGGACGCCGCTTTACCAACTTTCTCGTTTCTTCCGCCGTTTGCTCTGCTTCCCGTTCCGCTTTGATGACCGGTTGCTACCATCGCCGGGTCGGTATTGCCGGTGCCTTGGGACCGGGAGCGAATATCGGCCTGCATCCCGACGAGGAGACCATCGCCGAAGTCTGCAAGAAAAAGGGTTACGTAACGGCATGTTTTGGCAAATGGCATCTCGGCGATCACCCGGAATTCTGGCCGCTCAATCAGGGTTTCGACGAATACTTTGGTCTGCCGTATTCCAACGATATGTGGCCATTGCATCCGGACATCGTCAAGTTGCCGCCGGATGCCGAAGCGAGAAAACGAGGATTTCCGCCGCTACGGTTGATCGAGGGTTCGACACGGTCCGAAGAAATCGTTACGCCGGACCTGCAGAAAAATTTGACAACATGGTACACCGAGCGTGGTGTTCAATTCATTGAGAAAAACAAAGACAAGCCGTTCTTTCTCTATATGCCGCACTCGATGGTTCACGTTCCTCTCTTTGTCAGCGACAAGTTCGACGGAAAAAGCGGAAAAGGACTTTTCGGCGACGTTGTGATGGAAGTTGACTGGTCGGTCGGCCAAATCATGGATACATTGAGGCGGTTGAAACTCGATAAAAATACGTTGGTGATTTTCACGTCGGATAACGGTCCGTGGCTCTCTTACGGCAACCATGCCGGTTCTTCGGGACCGTTGCGGGAGGGCAAAGGAACATCGTTTGAAGGCGGCGTTCGGGAACCGACGTTGTTCTGGTGGCCCGGCAAGGTTCCGGCAAACAGCACATGCGATCAGTTGGCTTCGACGATCGACGTTTTGCCGACGGTGGCGCACTTGATTGGTGCTCCGCTTCCCGAGAGAAAAATCGACGGTAAAGACATTCGACCTTTGATGTTCGGCGAACCTGACGCCAAATCGCCGCATGATGCCTTTGCCATTTATTACGCAGGGCAGCTTCAAGCGATTCGGGATAACCGATGGAAACTGGTCTTTCCGCATCAATACCGGACGATGGAGGGGCAACGGCCCGGCAGGGATGGTACACCGGGAAATTATATTGACCGGCAGACTCCGCTTGCTTTGTACGATTTAACAAATGACATTGCCGAAGCGAAGGACGTGTCAGCCGAGCATCCGGAGATTGTCCAACGATTGCAAGCCGCCGCCGATGCCGTTCGTGCCGAACTCGGCGATGGTAATGAAATGGGCCCCGGCGTTCGACCGGCGGGGAGGATCGAAAATTTGCAAAAAAAGATGTAGACGTGTAAATGCCACTCAAAGTGTAAACGGATTGGTTGTGCTTGTGCGCCCAGAGAACTGCAAAGTCCCTGGGAACGCAGGCATCTTGCCTGCGCGAGGCAAGCTGGAAGCCTGCGAACCCAGGGGCAGGCAAGATGCCTGCGTTCCCAGAGGTGCCCTCAATTTCTATCCATTTTGAACAATGCAGTTCTCTTGCTTGTTCGCCCACATAGGCAATTGGTTTTTTCGTGGTATACTTTACCTCTTTGAATATCCGTTACTCTATTCGCATTTTTGCCATGTCCGTATTAAAACTTGGAATCCCTGCCGGGAGTCTTCAGGAAGCGACCGTCGAGCTTTTTCGCAAAAGCGGGTACAACATTTCGATTCAATCACGCAGTTACGTTCCGACCATCGACGACGAAGAGATCGAGTGTCTCCTCATCCGCGCTCAGGAGATGGCACGATACGTTGCCAACGGTGCTCTCGATTGCGGTTTGACCGGCCACGATTGGGTCCGGGAAACCCAAGCGGACGTTTTGGAAATCGCGGAGTTGCGTTTTTCGAAAGTTTCTCGTCGGCCCGTGAAATGGGTGCTTTGCGTCCCGGAAGATTCCCCGGTGCAAACGGTCCGGGACCTGCAAGGCAAACGGATTGCAACCGAAGCGGTCGGTTTGACGGAACAGTTTTTGAAGGACAATGGTGTACAGGCTCAAGTCGAGTTTTCCTGGGGCGCAACCGAGGTAAAACCGCCGAAATTGGCCGACGCAATCGTCGAAGTAACCGAAACCGGCAGTTCCCTTCGGGCGAACAAGCTCCGAATCGTCGCCGAAGTGTTGCAAAGCACGACCCGGTTTATCGTTAATAAACAGGCGTACACCGATCCGGGAAAAAAGGAAAAAATCGACGACATGGTTCTTATGCTCCAGGCAACGATGGCCGCCGAGGGGATGGCTGGCCTGATGATGAATGTGCCGAAAGACTGTCTGGACGGCGTGCTTGCGATGCTTCCCGCTTTGCAAAAACCGACGGTTGCGTCGCTCTCCGATCCCAATTGGCTTTCGGTCTCGACCATTATTCAGGAAGTAACCGTCCGAACCCTCATCCCCAACCTCCGAAAAGCCGGAGCCAAAGGGATCGTCGAATTTCCCATCTCGAAAATTATTGATTAAGGAGTCGGAAATCGGGAATCGGAAACCGGGTATCGGGCTCCGTCGCCCCACTCCTTAACAAAACATGACATTTTTGGTTGACTTTTAACTCCAAACCACTGCCCTATGCCCTCCAAAAACCTCATTGTTGCCCAGAGCGGCGGTCCGACTTGCGTTATTAATAGTTCGCTTCGTGGTGTCATCGAAGCGGCCCGGGATTTCGAAAACATCGGAACCGTTTACGGTGCCGCTCATGGAATCGAAGGAGTGCTCAAAGAAGAACTCCTCGATCTCTCTGCGCAAGACCCGCAGGAAGTCGCCCTTTTGCGAACGACGCCGGTTGCCGGTTCCATCGGAACCTGCCGCTATAAACTCCGTTCGCACCAACAGGAGGATTTCCAACGGGTGATCGACGTGTTTAAGGCCCATAACATCGGGTATTTCCTCTACAACGGCGGAAACGATTCGATGGACACGGCCAACAAGATCGCAAAACTTGCCGCCGAAAAAGAGCTTGAATTGATTGCGGTCGGCGTTCCGAAAACGATTGATAACGACGTCGGCGATGCGGCGTTCAAGTTGATCGACCATACGCCGGGCTATGGAAGTGCCGCAAAATACTGGATGCACACCGTCGCTTACGCCAACGAGGAAAACAAAGGCTCTTGTCCTGCCGATCCGGTGTTGGTGCTCCAGGCGATGGGACGCAAAATCGGCTTCATTCCGGCGGCGGCTCGTCTTGCCGATCCGAACCGGGAAATGCCGCTCCTGATTTACCTTGCCGAAAGTCCCGGTTCGCTCCAGGATTTGGCCGATTCGGTTAACGATTGCCTCAAACAAAACGGGCGTTGCGTCGTTGTCGTCAGCGAAGGGTTTGACATCGGCGAGATCGGTGCCAGGCAGGATTCGTTTGGACACACGAGTTTCGGTTCAAGCGAGTTGACCGTCGCTCAAGCGGTCGTCAATTACTTGAACCAGGCCGGGCTGGCGACGAAAGGTTTGGCCCGCTGCAACGTGCCGGGAACGGATCAGCGGCATTCGATCGGATACGCTTCGACGGTCGATCTGGACGAAGCATACCGTCTCGGTCAAAAGGCGTTGGAACTAGCCGCGACCGGGCAAGGCGGATACATGTCCACGATCCTGCGGGACGAAGGCCCGATTTACAATGTCCGATACGACAAGGTTCCGCTCATGGAAGTCGCCAACAGTGAACGAACTTTCCCGAAAGAGTGGATCACGGCAAACGGTCGGGACGTTTCGGAGGAATTCGTCAAGTACGTCAAGCCGCTCGTCGGCGAGGAGATGGTATCACTTCCGATGATCGACGGACGGCACCGCTTGACCCGATTCGCTCCGATTTTTGCGGAGAAAAAGCTGGCCCCTTACGTCCCGCAAGCGGACAGAAAATAGGAAGGCTCTTACCCGGTTCCGGGTTGATGGAAGTTTTATGGTGTGAAACTTACCCAAATTGTCATGAATACAAAAAGAAAGACTTAAAATAGGTGATTTACGTATGACTTTTTTGGTAAAATAGGCAGATATTATTGTCGGTTTTATGTTTTAGCCAAATCGTCAACCCGGAATCGGTGAAGAGCCAAGATTTTATCGTTTGTCAGCTATTTCAATGAAACTTTGGCCAAACCGTTCCGCTGGACCTTCACCGGAACGCCGCTCAAACAATAAAGGCAATGCCAAGACGAAAGAACCACTAGAACACTACTGGTTGCGGAACTTGGGCTAACCGTGAACCCAATCAGAGCCGCGCACGCAGTAAGCGGTAACCCCTGTGGTAACGTGAAAACCGCTTACTGCGTGCGCGGCTCTGATTGGGCGCGGCTCTGATTGGGCGTGCCTTTCATGTTTCGGAACTTTTTTGCAACCAGGAATCAATGATCGCAAGCAGACGTTTCGGATCAATCGGTTTGCTGCAATAAGCGTCCATACCAGCCTGGAGGCACTTGTTTTCGTCTTCTTTGGTTGCGTTGGCCGTTAGCGCGATAATTGGAATCCCTTTGTCAAACGGTTTGTCAGAATCCTTCTGCTTTTTCCGAAATCCGTCATATTCCAGGTTGCGTATAGCTGTAGTCGCGTCAAATCCGTCGACTTCTGGCATTTGGCAATCCATGAGAATCAAATCGAAATACTGCTTTGCGAAAATATCGATGGCTTCACGGCCATTATTGACGACCTCGCACTGATAGCCGAAGTTGGTCAAAATTTCCCGGACGACCAATTGGTTGATCTTGTTGTCTTCCGCAATGAGAATGATCGGAATTCGTTCTCCGAATTGTTTGACAAGCGTATTTTGCTCAGGTGTGTCCGTCGTTTTCGACAAAGAGGATGCCAATGTTTCAGCCGTTCCGAAAAGCACGGAAACGACCGCGTCGAACAGCAGGGAACTGAAAACCGGCTTGCCGAGCGGGAAAATTCCTTCAAGGTTGATCGCCAGATTTTCCGTCGGATCGGAAACGAGCGGCAACAGTTGAATGATTCGCGTCTTGCTCCATTTCGGAGAACTCTTGACCCAACTCGTCAAGTCGGTCCCGACGGCATCGCTCAGCAAATCATCGACGATCAACAACGAAACCGGACGCCGTTCTTCTTCGCTTTTTTCCAACAGGGAAATCGCTTCGGCCTTCGATTCACACGCCTCGCAATCGCATCCCCACGCCTGCAATTGTTTGAAAAGTGATTCCCGTTGTGATCGATTTTCGGCGACAATCAAAGAACGGAGTCTGGAAAGGGTGAACGCCCCCAATCGTTTTTCCATGCGACTTTGGTTCTCTTGAAAAACGAACTCGTACGGAACGGGTGCCTCCGATTCCCCATCACGTTGCCCTGCTTCCATAGGAACTTCGAACCAAAATTGCGAGCCGGCCCCTTCGGAACTGATGACCCCGATCCGTCCTCCCCAAAGCTGGACAAGCTGCCGCGAAATGGCAAGCCCAAGGCCGGTTCCCCCCGCCTTTCGAGTCGCTTCAGAATTGATTTGCGAAAACGATTGAAACAGTTTGTTCTGTTGTTCCTCAGGAATCCCGACACCGGTGTCCTCAATTTCGAAACGGATCAGGTATTTTTGTCCTACCGAAGACTGCGGAGGGACTCCGGCGGCAGGACCGTCTTTGGAATCACCGATCAGAGAGTCCGGGCAAGGACCGTGGCACGACACGTCAATTCGGACTCCGCCCGTTTCCGTAAACTTGATGGAATTGCCAGCGAGGTTGATCAATATCTGGCGCATTCGTCCGGAATCGCCGCGAACGAAACGGGGAACGCCTTTTCCGAAAACGCAGGAAATCGCAAGCCCTTTTTTGCTTGCTCCGGACACGAGGATTCCAATCGCCGATTCCACCATGTCAACCAGATCGAAATTCCGGAGTTCCGTTTCCAGCTTACCGGCTTCAATTTTGGAAAGGTCAAGGATGTCGTTGATAAGAAACAGGAGCGATTGCCCGGCCATTTTAATCAACTTGGCGTATTCCTGCTGCTTCGGAGAGAGTTCCGTTTTGACGAGCAGGTCCGACAAGCCAATGACACCATTGAGCGGCGTCCGGATTTCATGCGACATGTGGGCGAGAAAGTCGCTCTTGGCGCGATTGGCAAACTCGGCTTGTTCTTTGGCAATTCTCAAATCTGCAGAACGTTCTTCGACGAGCAATTCGAGGTGTTCGCGGTATCTCTGCAATTCGCGTTCCCGCAGGATTCGCTCCGTTTCATCCCGTAAAATGGAAATGATGTACGTGTCTCCGTCGACGATGACCGCGTTAAGGTAAACTTCGACGTAACAGGACGTCCCGTCGGTGGCGACATGTTTCCACTGAAAACGCTGCAACTCGCCTGTAAGAGCGTGCTCCATGTAGTAAACGACTCGTTCGGCGGAACGGGTTCCATCTTCCTGGTACTCCGGGGAAAAATCCATCGGTGTTTTACCGAGGATTTCCGTTTCGGACGTCTTCCATATTTCGAGCAACCGTTTGTTGCAAAAGATGTATGCCCCGTCTTTGACAACACCGATTGCGTCGTGCGAATGACCGAAAATTGCCTGGTAAATTTTGTCTTTTTTCTGGAGTGCCCGGGTAAATTCCACCCGTTGCGTTATGTCAACGTCGAAACCAATGACCGTTGAGACGACATCATCTTCTTCGAAGACCGGCGTAACCCGACGTTCAAAATAACGTCCTTCGAAAGCAATGATTCGTTCGTCAATTTTTCCATTCAGTGCAGCTTCAATACTTTCAATCGCGTCGGGGCAACCCTGATAGAAGGTCCGAAAAGATTGGCCGACCAGCTGACTGGGATCGATTTGCTTGAGCAGGGCTTCCTTTCCCATGGAATAGAGAAAAAGTCCTTCAGAGTCGAGCGTAAAGACGAAGAAACTGCCGTGATGCTGCGTGATTTGCATCAAAAGCAGGGCAAACTGAAGTTGAGGCAATTGCGGGTTGGAGGAAAAACCAGGTTCAACTTCCGTCTGTTCCGTTTCAGCTTCGAGTGGAATAAAATCCCGGGACATTGATGGGTGCGATGAAGGAAATGGTGGGGAGGTAATGATCGGAATAATTCGTGAGTTTCCCGGGATTGAGAACTTCTCGTCAACCCCCTGCCCCTATCTTATAGCATTTAAAAGGAAAGGAAAGGTCAAAGAAAATAGAATTTTATCTTGGTGCGAGCGGATTTTCTTGGGAAATGGACGGGACGGCGTTTTAATCGGAACCTCGCAAGTAGTAAGCGGTTCCCCCGGTATAATCGTTAAAACCGCTTACTAAAACTACCAGGTGGCCCCAAACCGCCAAGAAGTTCGCAGGAGGATTGCAAAATCGCTTTTTTCCTGGGAACGCAGGCTTCCAGCCTGCCAGTGAGTTCGTAGGCATCCTACCCGCAGGGCGGAGACTTCATTTCGCAACCTTCGCGCAGGCTGGAAGCCTGCGTTCCCAGGGACTTTGCAATCCTCCTGAAGTTCGCCGAGTGCTTGCTATTTCTCCTTTGTTTCCTTATAATTCGAGTCATGTCTATCCCCACTGTTTCCACCCCCTTTTTCCCAAAGAATTCCAATGAGTAAAATTACCCGACGACGTTTTTTTGAAGATTCCCTTTTGGCTGCTGCCGGGGCGGCCGCCGCAACCGGTATGGTGCCCCTTTTGCAACCCCGCCTGGTTTCGGCGCAAGTTTCCGCGAACGACAAACTCGGCGTGATGATCGTCGGTTGTGGAGATCGCGGCAACAGTCATATTGCCGGGTTCACCAGCGATCCGCGAACGACGATCCTTTATCTGTGCGATCCGGACCCGACGAGAACTTCCGACAAGAAACTCCAAGACATTGCCGAAAAGCAAGACGGCCTCGTTCCGAAAGTCGTCAAGGATATGCGGGAGGCGTTGTCCGACAAGAACCTCGACATCGTTTCCTGTGCGACGACCAATCATTGGCACGCCTTGACCGGGATTTGGGCGATGCAGGCGGAGAAACACTGTTACCTCGAAAAACCGGTCTGCCATAACGTTCACGAAGGGCAGGCACTTGTCGCCGCTTCGAAAAAATACAACAAGGTCGTCCAAACCGGGATGCAATGCCGTACCATTAAGGCGAATATCGACGCTGTTGAATTTACTCGTGCCGGCGGAATCGGCGAGATCAAATTCGCTCGCGGTCTGTGTTACAAACGTCGCGCCGCAATCGGTCCGCTTGGCGAATACGATGTTCCGGAAACCGTTGATTACGACCTCTGGAGCGGTCCGGCTCCGATTGTGCCGCTCACCCGGCCACGGTTTCACTACGATTGGCATTGGCAACGGCTTTACGGAAACGGCGACATGGGTAACCAGGGGCCGCATCAAGCGGATGTTGCCCGTTGGCACTTGGGGATGGATCGGTTCCCGAACTCCGTGATTACCTACGGCGGACGGCTCGGCTATCAGGCGGAAAAACAGGACGATAATTACGTCGACGCCGGCGATACCGCCAACACGGAAGTCTCGATTTTCGACTACGGCGACAAGTGCATGGTTTTTGAAACCCGGGGGCTGGAAACGCCCGACCTGCAAGGCGTGAAAATCGGCGTCATTGTTTACGGCTCGGAGGGTTATCTCGTTCAGAAAGAGTACAATTTCTCGATTGCATTCGATCTCAAAGGGAACGTGCTCAAGGAATTTCGGGGCGGTGGGGACCAGACCCATTACGGAAATTTCATCGACGCCGTCGTTAAGGGCGATCCCGACGCCGTCACCGCAACAGCACGCTGCGGCGCACTTTCAGCGGGTTTGAGTCATTTGGGGAACATTTCCTATTATCTTGGCGAAAAGAACAAGATTTCCGCCGACGAGTTGCGCAAACGGCTTGCCGACGTCAAGAGTTTGGACGACAACGCCCAAACGCTGGCCCGAACCCTGGAGCACTTGACGACGAACGGCGTCGATCTTGCGAAAACGCCGCTGTCGCTCGGACCAATGCTTCAATTCGACCCGGACAAAGAGGTGTTCACGAACAACGCTGACGCCAATAAAATGCTGACCCGGGAATACCGGAAACCTTACGTTGTGCCGGTGATTTCGTGAGTTGCCGAGATGGGTCCCTTAGCGGCAGAGCCTCGTTGTACTTGCTCCCGTTGTGTTGTGCAAGAAGAGCAGGATCGGAACGCGTTTCTCATTTGTTGAACGCTTTTTTTGAAAATGGGGTGGATCATTTCCGGCGCGATTTCCGTTGCCGGGTCGAGAACGAAACTTCGCTCGTGCATCCGGGGATGCGGGATCGTGAGCCGGTCCGTCTGAATCACGCAATCTCCGAACAGGAGAATGTCAATGTCGATGATTCGCGGCCCCCAATGCTCCGTTCGCACTCGCCCCATTGCGGTTTCAATACTCTGGATTTCGTCCAGAAATCGCTCCGGCGAGAGTTCCGTGTGAACCAAACCGGCGCAATTGAGGAAATCCGGTTGTCCCTGCGGCCCGCCGACCGGTTCGGTTACGTAAAACGAACTGAGACGTTCCCCCCGCACGCCCGGAATTTGCGCAACACGATTCCAGGCGTCGGAAATCTGCGAGCGGGGATCGCCCAGATTCGCTCCGAAAGCAAGCAAAACGGCAGAAAAAGGGGGCACGGATTTACCCGGAATCGTCAAATGAGACAAACTGTAACCCTCACTACTCGGAGCCGAACATGAAAACCGGCGGCAACGACCGCCGTGTGGCATTTTAACACATGCCCCACATCGGACGCAGGGGGCATGGAAATTTTTTACCGGACTGTTGTCCGATTTTCTCAATTCCCGATCTCCTCTTCGCCAAGACCGTACAACTCGTAAATCAGAAGATCGATTTTATCGTACTCTTTTCTCTCCAGCATCGCTTCCATTTTTCGTTCGATTTCGGCACTCGGTAACAAAACGGGCAGCTTGAGAAGAGCGTGCTTGTTGTACTGATACCCCTTTGTTCCCAAAACGATGCTTGAATAGATCGCCTTGTACGCAAATTCAAACAATTTCGAGGAAAGCGTCGCCTGGAGATACTTTGCGTTTTCCGAAATCAGCATGAAACAGGTTTTGTCGATAAACATTTTCCCTTCCTCGAGAGCGAAACAGGCCGTTTGCGTCGTTTCCGGGTAGAGGAGTTTTTGTGCGGAAAATTTTTCCAGGTAAGCGCAGTCCCGCAAATGGTAAGGGGTGTTCCCCTGGTCCGCCCGCTTTTCCAACTGCGGAAAATAGGAATCCAAATGCTTTTTAATCGCGGGATACTCTTCCACGTCGACCGGTTTGATCCCTTTCGACTTGACGCCGTTGTGCGTGTTGATCAACCACAAGTCCGCAAATTCGTATCCGTACCGTTTGATGTCCCGGCCTCGTAAAACAGGGACCAGAATTTCGGCGGAACCCGGATCGGCGGCGACAAGGGTGTTCCTTCTGGCACCATCGATGATAAAGGCTTCGTTGCATCCTGTTTTGACGCCATAATGGATCGAGAGGTTCCACTCCGCAAGCGGCGTGCCGACGGCCTCGATTTTCTTTCTTATACGGTCAAGCGGGGAGATCGACAACGGGGAAGCGGGAAGCGGTTTTCTTTTTTGGGCGATAAAAATATTCGAATCGACAGTTACGCCTTCAAAGACCCTGGCACCGGCGAGGTTGGTCAAGTGAAGGGTGCTCATGTTTTCGTCCAAAAATGTCCGCATCCTTTCACCGTACCCGGCCCGCATCCACTTGTTTGATGTGATTAGCCCAAGCACCCCGTCGGGCTTAAGTAATCGGAACCCCAGTTCGTAGAAGAGGCAGTAGACGTTGCCCGTCCTTACAAACGTTTGATAACCGTACGGTTCATAGATATTTGCGAGTTCCCCTTTGTATTTCTGGAGCGGGATATACGGTGGGTTGCCGACCACTGCGTCAAACATGCCGTTTTGTCGTGGTGTCATTTCGAGCAGCGAGTCGCCGCATTGCAAGTACGGATCGAGAAACGCAAGCGGTTGATCTTTTGCACGGGCAAAAAGCCAGAGCGAAAGCCGTGCCAGTTCGGTCGCCATCGGGTCAATATCGACACCATGAAGACAATGTTGCGCAACCCTTTGCCTGGCAAGCGAAACCTCGTCGTCCGTCTCCGGAACGCAATCGTTTTTGTGCCAGGAATCGACCAGAAGATCGCCGAGTTGCCGGCAACATTCCAGGAGAAACGCCCCGCTCCCCATCGACGGATCGCAGATTTTCAGGTTCAAAATATTTTCCGGACGGATATTGTCGCCGAACGCCGCCAGCACCGGTGCAAGCGTTTGGCGGACAATTTGTTGTGTCAACAAACGTGGCGTGTAATACGCTCCGCCATGACGCCGCTTGTCGGATTCCAGCAAGGTTTCATAAACACCGCCGAGTTGCTCCACGTCAAGCGTTCGGTACGAAAATCGAAGATTTTTCAGTGCCCGATAAACGGTGTCATCGGAAATTTTTTCCTTTTCCAAAAACGGAAAAGGACCGCCCGGCATGAACCGCAGCAATGCAAGCAGCTTCGGCCACGCTTCGTAACGTGGATTTCGCGTTGTTTCCGAATCGCAGCTGAGTTTATCGAACAATTTCGTTACGGAATCGTTCATCAAGCCCCGGTCTTCGGCAAAAAGAAGAAAAACGAGCCGAAGTACGGCGGTTCGCAGTTCCTCGCAGGGCAAATTCGGATCGTCGGCACCCTGAAATTCCCTCGCAAGTTCCAGAAACGCGAGCTTCGCCCTGTCGGCAAGCGACGTTGTAACACCATCGCCGGGAGCCGTTTTTCGACTTTTCATTGTGGAGAATCCCGTCGGGTCGGCACGTCCAGTGATGCTCCCGGATCGCCTTGTTGCCGCATCCAATCGTCCAGAGCGTTGCGAAGTTCCTGAAGAATTTCCACGTACTGCGGCTGTTTCGCAAGATTGTTCATTTCCCACGGGTCGTTCGTCAGGTCGTAGAGTTCTTCGTCCGGACGAAATTCGTTTCTCCGAATCATACTTGCCGCATGAACATCTCCTTCACTCGCCGCTCTTCTCCAGGAAGGATAATACGGTTGATTCGGGTCCTGCTGAACAAATCGGATGAAATAACGTTGTTCCGGCATAAGGTTCCTGATGTAGGAAAATTGTTTTGTTCGAACAGAGCGGATCGGATAAGGGCTTCCTTCAGGATTGGCCGTTCCTTCGGGAATATTGTTATGGATTCCATAAGCGTACTTGCCATGTTCGTTCGTTTTTCCTTCAAGCACTTTCAGGAAGGAGCGGCCGTCCAGATTCAAGCGGTCAAGATCGTACGGATTCGAGCCTGACGAAACGGCACCGCACGATCTTGCGACTTCAAGGAACGTCGGCAGAAAATCGACATACTGAATCAGCGCGTCCGAATGGGTTGCCGGTTGGATTTTGCCGGGCCAACGAATCAAGGCACCCGCATGGAGTCCCTGTTCCCAGCAAGTCCATTTGGCACCCGGAAATTGCGCGCCTTGCTCGCTCAAAAAAACGACGACCGTGTTGTCCTGCAGACCGTGTTGATCAACGATTGCCAGTAGTTCGCCGACCTGATGATCGAGAAACGACACTTCGGCAAGATATTTCGTATAGGCAACCCGTGTTTCCGGCGTATCGGCCCAATGCGGCGGAAGTTCCAGTTTGTCTGGGTCGAACTGCAAAGAATCGCCGACGGTCCACGGCACATGCGGCTGAATGAACGCCGCAATGAGGAAAAACGGTTGCCGTGCGTCGCGGATCATAAACTCTTCAATTCCGTCGAACGAGTAGTCGTCCTTCGCACTGACGCAGTTTTCCGTCAAGCCGGGAATGCGTTCGAACGGAAACGATTCCGGCGGACCGACGTGAACTTTACCTGCCAAACCGACACGATAACCGAGCTGCTTGAAATAGGGGACCATGCTCACGGTTCCCGGTTTGCAATCGGTATGATTTCTGTAACTCCCTGTTCGCACGGGAAACAAGCCGGTGTAAAGCATGTTACGCAGCGGTACGCACATGGCAATTGCAGTATAACAGTGCGAAAACTGCATCCCCTGCGACGCGAGGGTGTCAATATGCGGTGTTTTGGCGTTCGGACTGCCGTAACAGCCGATGTCCCGATAGGTGAAATCATCGGCGATCATCAGGATAAAATTCGGCGGTTTCTTTTCCGAAATTTCCCCGCGAAGCGTTCCAGCGGAAACGAGAAAAAGAAGGACAAAAGAGACGAGGATCGTTTTCCTGAGGATTGCAGTCATGGGTTTCTCCTTTCCAATTCAAGTGAAATTTCCTGGAGCGAACTGTTTTTCAATCGACGTTTCCGAACGCACTGCGGAGTTCCTGGCGTTCGTATTCGAGAAGCCCTTCGATTACCGGCGTGAGATTTCCGGCCAAAATGTTGTCGAGTTTGTAAAGCGTCAAACCGATGCGGTGGTCCGTGACCCGGTTTTCCGGGAAATTGTAGGTCCGAATCCGCTCACTGCGGTCGCCGGACCCGATTTTGCTCATTCGCTCTTGGGAACGTTTTTTCTGTTCCTCTTCCCGTTTCGCTTCGTAAAGCCGCGTTTTCAAGACCCGAAGGGCTTTGGCGAAGTTTTTATGCTGACTCTTTTCGTCCTGACAACTGACGACGATCCCGGACGCAAAGTGAGTCAAACGGATCGCGGAGGCCGTTTTGTTGACATGCTGCCCACCCGGTCCGCTTGCACAAAAGATGTCCTTGCGGTAATCCTCCGGGTTAAGTTCGATTTCGACGTCTTCCGGCTCGGCCATGACGGCAACGGTCGCCGCCGAAGTGTGAATTCGTCCTTTTGCCTCGGTTTCCGGGACACGTTGAACCCGGTGTCCGCCGCTTTCGAACTGCAACTGTCGAAAACAACCTTCCCCTTCGACGCCGAGCACGATTTCCTTGAATCCGCCCAGTTCCGTCGGATTCATTGAAAGCAATTCGACCTTCCAACCCTGATCTTCGCAGTAATGCTTATACATTTCGTAAAGATCGCGGGCAAACAGGGCCGCTTCGTCGCCGCCGGTTCCGGCCCGGATTTCGAGAACGAGCGTTGAACGGCTTGCGTCCTCACCGCCGATGGTCATATCGAGAAGCTCGTTCCAGAGCACTTCCCGTTCCTCTTTGAGGGTGGGAATTTCCATCTGAGCGAGTTCCTTGAGTTCCGGGTCGCCGCTTTTGAGCATTTCGCCCGCTTCTTCGATTTCGGCGTTGAGTTGGATAAACCGACGATATTTTCCGGCGATTTTCGCAATGGAGCCGTGTTCGCGCGCAACCGTCTGCATTTGCCAGGAATCGGCAAGGACCACAGGATCGACCATGAGCCGTTCCAGTTCGGTAAACCGGCTCAATTTTTCGTCAAGAAGCTGTCTCATGAAAAGAGGGCAGACAGCAGACAACAGGCGGCAGGGGAGGAAGAAAATGTGTTCTGCCGTCTGCCGTCTGTCGTCCGCCGTCTTTGAAAATTACTTTTTCTTTCCGTATTCGGCACCGGCGAATTTGGTTTTGAATTTTTCGATTCGACCGGCGGTATCGACGTATTTCAGCTTGCCCGTGTAGAACGGATGGCAGGCACTGCAAATATCGACTTTCATTTCCGGACGGGTGCTTCGGGTTACGAAAGAATTCCCACAACCGCAGGTAATCTTCGTTTCAACGTATTTGGGATGAATTCCTTGTTTCATCGGACGCTCGTAAAGGGTATTTAAAGGACGGGAAAGGCTTATCGACCAGTAAGAACCACGCAGGGTACCATAAATTCCACCCTTGACAAGGAGTAGGGAAATTCCCAGGAGGATTGCAAAGTCCCTGGGAACGCCAGTCCGTCGACAAGTTTACGATTTTTACTGATTTTACCGTCATTTCGCTTCGCTTCATTCCGGCTTTTATTGGGGGAGATGAATAAAAGCCGGAATGGAGCATCGCGAAATGACGGTCTCGATACAAACTTGTCGACGGACTACTGGGAACGCAGGCTTCGGTTGCGGAATGGAGTCTCCGCCCTGCGCAGGTAGGATGCCTACGAACTCACTGGCAGGCTGGAAGCCTGCGTTCCCAGGAAAAAAGCGACTTTGCAATCCTCTTGGGGAAATTCCCAGTCCGGGAACGAGAGATTTCGGTTATCTGGGAAAGTAAGGAAACTGGGTAATTACGGAGCGACCGGCCAAAATTACCCAATCGGTCGCTCCCGCTCCCGGCTGCTATTGCGAAAAATCAGCCAATACCCCCGATTTTTACAGATTTACGCATTGTAACGGCGATTTCGTTCCGATTTAAGTAAAAATGCGCCCAAGTAAATTTCCCATTTCCCATTTCCCATTTCTCATTTAATAACGTATACTGGGAAAATGAAATTTCCCCACACTTTTGCAGGAGCGATTGAATGAGCCAACAAACGGTTCGCCAAAACTATATTCAAGCGGATGTTTTTTCCGCGACGCCGCAGAAGCTGCAACTGCTTCTCGTGGAGGCCGCGATGAAAAACATACTCAAAACGAAAAAACATTGGGAAGAAGGGAATATTGGCGACGGGTTCGAAACAATTACGCTTGCCCAAGACATTGTCGCGGAAATTCTTTGCTCGCTTGACGTCGAAAATAACCCGGAAATTGCCAAAAAACTCGCGTCGATTTACGTTTTTATCTTTCGTCGCCTGACCGAAGCGGGCATGTCCCAGGATCAGGAAAAACTTAACGACGCCTACCGGGTTTTGTGCAGCGAACGGGAAACCTGGCGGCTTGTCTGCGAAAAATTCGGCTCCACGAAAACGACCGGTGCCGTCAGTTCCGTCGGTGAATCCGCCCAAAAACCGGTGGCAGACGCTTCCAAAACCACACCGGGCGCAACCGTTTGGTCCGCTTCAACACCGGTTTCGGCCGGTGGTTCGGGAACGTATTCTCTTCCGCCCAAAACGGGAAACCATCAACGTACACAAGCATCGCCGATTCCTTCGGCTACATCGAATTCGCCGCTTTTTCCGGTGCAAACGCCGTCAATGCCGACGCTCGGCGGCGTTCCGCTCGGCTCAATGGGGATCGGTTTCAACACGCCAACCTTGCAACCGGCGTCTCCTGTTCCGACAACGACATCGGAAGCCGGGATTCCGCTCGGGCGAATGGAGTTGGTCAGTCCGCTCACCAGGGACGAGTCTTCACAAAAGCTGGAGGTGATTCACCCACCGCAAAACGCAAACGCTCCAACGAAAATCAAAGGAATCGACACGCTCAAAACTTCGGCGAAACCGGTCGAAACGATGTATATGCGTTAGGGTGAAATCTCAAGTGTAAACGGATTGATTATGAAACCGAAAATAGGTGAGGATATTTTACACCCGATTTCCTATTTCCTATTTCCTCTACAGGAGGATTGCAAAGTCCCTGGGAACGCAGGCTTCCAGCCTGCGCGAAAGTTGCGGAATGGAGTCTCCACCCTGCGCAGGTAGGATGCCTACGAACTCACTGGCAGGCTGGAAGCCTGCGTTCCCAGGAAAAAAGCGACTTTGCAATCCTCCTGATTTCCTCTACTGTTTTGTGTCCCCATTTGTTTACAGTTTGTAATTCGTAATTCGTAATTCGTAATTCGTAATTCACTTCTTGAATCCGATTTCCGTATCAACAACCAACGGAACTCGCAGCGGTTGGTCGAGCGACATTTCCCGGATCACGAGTTCTTTGAGCGGTTTCAGATCGGCCTGACTTACCTCGAACACCAGCTCGTCGTGAATTTGCAGCAGCATGTTCGCTTTGAGATTCGCCGCCGGCAGTTTGCGGTGAATCCGTATCATCGCCTGTTTCATCAAATCGGCGGCAGACCCCTGGATCACGGTGTTCACGGCGGTCCGTTCCGGTAAAAGCATCTGACCCGCCTTGCGAACGGACCTGACACCGCTAATCGTCCGGCGACGGCCAAGTAGCGTTGAAACATATCCGTTACGAAAACACCCGTCGAGAATTTCCTCCAGGTAAACCCGGATTTCGCCGTATTTCGCAAAATAAGCGTTAATGAAAACCGTTGCTTCGTCCTGGGTGATACCAAGCTGCTTCGCCAGTCCGAACGCCGACTGACCGTAGATGACGCCGAAGTTGACCGCTTTCGCCTGACGCCGCATGTCGGGATCGACCGCATCGGGGGAAACGCCGAATACCTGCGAGGCGACGCTCGTGTGAATATCCTCGCCGCTTTCAAACGCTTTACGGAGATTTTCGTCCCGGGAAAAATGAGCAAGCACCCTCAGCTCGATTTGCGAATAATCGAACGATAATAGCTGGTCGTAACCGTTTTTCACGTCCGGAACGAACGCCGCCCGGATTTCCCGGCCTTCGCGGGTTCGGACCGGGATGTTTTGCAGGTTCGGATCGTTGGAACTGAGCCGCCCCGTTGCCGTAACCACCTGGTTGAACGACGTGTGAATCCGTCCGGTCTGCGGATGTACCATCACCGGAAAAGCGTCGATGTACGTGCCTTTGAGTTTCGAAAGCTGCCGGTGTTCGATGATTTTTTTCGCAAGCAGGTGCTTTTCGGCCAGTTCTTCGAGCACTTCAATATCCGTACTCGGCCCGGTTTTCGTTTCTTTAATCACCGGGAGTTGCAATTTATCGAACAGAATTTTTTGCAGTTGCTTCGGCGAAGCGACGTTGAACTTTTCCCCGGCAACCTCGAAAATTTCCTCTTCCAGTTCGGCCAGCCTCAATGCGAACCGCTCGCTGAGTTCCTTGAGCAAAGCGGTGTCAACGGCGATCCCGTGAAACTCCATGTCGGCCAGCACTTCCAAAAGCGGCAATTCCCAGTTCGTGAAAAGGGAATACATTTCCGGGATTTGCGATAATTTTCGTTCCAAAACCGGGCGAAGCAACCAGGGCACCCAGGCGTCTTCCCCGGCGTATTCGCAAACGATTTCCGTCGGTACTTCGTCCATTCGCCGCTGCTTTTTACCGGAGCCGATCAGTTCGGAAATCCGGATCGTCTTGTGCTCCAGATAAAGTTCCGCCATGTCGTCGAGGTTATGATTCTGCTCACCGGCCCGCAGAAGATAATCGGCGATCATGGTGTCAAACTCGATCCCGGCAAGCTCGATCCCGGCGTTACGGAGCACGATTTTGTCATACTTGAGATTCTGCCCGATTTTCCCGATTTCCGGATTCTCGAAAACCGGCCGGAGTCGTTCAAGGGTCGTTTTTTCGTCGAGACACACCGCTCCGAGCGGGCCGCGAAACGGCAGATAGTACGCTTCGCTTGCGTTCCAGCAAAACGCCAAACCGACGATTTTGGCGAATCGTGGCCGTACGTCGGTTGTTTCGCTGTCGTAAGAGAAACATTTCTGTTCGCCTAATTTCGCGTAAAATTCTTCAAACAATTCGGGACTGTCAACAAGGCAAGCCTGGAACCCCTGGGATCGCAGGCTTCCAGCCTGCTCGAATTCTTGGGAAAACAATCTTCCTCCTGGCTCTATGGCAGGCAAGATGCCTGCGGTCCCAGGAGTAGTTCCGGAAAGTTTGTCAAGAAGCGACTTAAACCCAAGACGCTGAAACAGCGGTTTGAGTTTTTGCGGATCGGTACCCTGGTACTTGCCGAGGTTCCAGTCGATTCCCAGCGGCACGTCTTTGCGCAGTTCGACAAGCCGACGGCTGAGCAAGGCGATTTCGCGTCCTTCGAGCAGGTTTTGCTTTCTTTTCGTACCGGAAACTTCGCCGGCATGGTCGAGCACGTTTTCGAGCGTCCCGTATTTTTGAAGCAATTCCGTTGCGATTTTCGGCCCAATGAGCGCAACGCCGGGCACATTGTCGGTCGAATCACCGCAAAGGGCCTGAAAATCGACGACCTGGCCCGGCTGAATTCCCCAGTCGTCAAGCAGTTCCTTCCCGGTGTAAAACTGTTGCTTGCGTAAATTGAAAATCGTAACACGGTCGGTCAAAAGCTGTCGGCAATCTTTGTCGGAGGTAACAAGCACGCATCTTCCCCCGGCCTGTTCGACTTGGTGAGCGACGGTGGCAAGGATGTCGTCTGCTTCGAACCCTTCCAGGGCAAGGATCGGCAACGAAAACGCTTCAAGCAGTTCCCGCGAAAGGGGAATTTGCGACCGGAGCGATTCGTCCATTTCCTTGCGGTTTTCCTTGTATCTCGGGTAGAGTTCATTGCGAAACGTCCCGCCGGGCAGGTCATAGGCACAGAACACGTAATCCGGCTGGTACCGCGAAAGAAGCGAAAGCAAATCACGAGCGAAGCCAAACACCGCCCCAACCGGTTCCCCTTGCGGCGAACTCATCTCTGGGAGCGCATGAAAAAGCTGGTGAAGAATCCCGTGCGTGTCGAGAACGAAAACCGTTTGATCGTGAAGTGCTTGCATAATTTGACTGTCTATTGCTATTTTCGATTTCCAAGTATTTTGTTATAAAGGAGTTGCGTGATTTATATTATTTTTTTCACAAATTAAGGAATTCGTGTCATGGAACGACGATTTTGCTCCAGGATGACC
>Ga0209628_10000771_pt1 | contig 19914 bp, 23 predicted proteins | sample TergutCu122P4_FD_187285 | JGI IMG/M metagenome (GOLD analysis project Ga0209628, IMG submission 187285) | Cubitermes ugandensis P4 segment gut microbial communities from Kakamega Forest, Kenya - Cu122 P4 (SPAdes) (version 2) | ecosystem: Host-associated > Arthropoda: Insects > Digestive system...
GCCCGCGACCCGAGCCGCTTCGCGGCTTTTCGAGTCCGCTGTGCACCACAAACCGCAAGACAAGCTTGCGTTTCGTGGGCGTCCCCTCCCCGCACTCGAACAATTCAGGGGAGGGAGGCCACCTATTTGAACTTTGCAAGCGGCACGCGCGCGAGGCGCGATACCAGCTAGCTTATCACAAGATTGAATGGTTGTTCAAGAAGGTCGGCCCGTTCTCAGGCGCTGCCCAGCGGCAGACTCCGGCTGATGTGCCACAACCCCCACGTCAACTGCCACACCCAAACAAGCGAACGACAAAGGCGGAACGCGACAGCGCGGTCGCCGACTACCAGGCGGGCGTGTCTGTCCAGGACATCGCAGAGCGGTTGGGAGTCTCAACTTCGTGGGTTCACCACCAAGTCAAGGCCGCAGGCGTGGCACCTCATAACCCGACTCCCCCGGCCATGACTCATACGCAGATCGCGAAAGCCGTCCAGTTGCGCGACGCGGGGCAAACGTTCACGGCCATCGGGCGGATGCTGGGTTTCCACTCCGTGACAGTCTCTGCACAGGTCAGGAAGGCGAAGGCCACAACAAAGACCACTTGAGTATCTCATCAGTCTAAGAAGAAGACTGCTGCCTGTAGTCCGTGAGACAACCAAATCAGCCCCTGCCAGCCCCTTTTGCGTAGGTGGAGCCGGGCAGGGGCTGATCTGGACGCGTGAACCGCTGAGCTTGCCGACTGGTTCCCGCGCTGATCACGCCAGTAATCTCTTAGCCGCTATCCCACGATGATTCCGGCAATTGAATATGAATATGGTTGCAAGTGTCATTGAATTCTGTGATGCCGGCCGGCAGAGACAGGCCACCACCGCAATTGGACTGGCCGATACCGCTACCAGCCGGCAGAAGCGGCATGATGGCGTTAAGGAAATCAATGCTGCGTTGGTCGCGACCGGTGACACTGACCCCATCCACCTGTGCGATGTCGATGGCGTGTCCGCCGCCGGTCGTCCAGTGGTAGCTCGAGGTGCCAGACGCCGTCTGGTAGTTCCAGCAATAGCGGTTAAGAGACGAAATCATGATCGAGTGGTCTTGGATCATTTGGGTTGCCAGGGTCAAGATAGCTCGGTCCACATGGCATGGTGCAATGGTGGTTGAACCGGCAAAAGTACCTGAGAAGGGCGTGCCATTGTCGGCATAGGATTGAATCTGCGGTGTGGTCGGGTCGGTGGCGTCATTGAGGAAGGTAACCTTTCCGGAACTGAGCAGGGCTTGCGCCAGTTGCTGAGACGACCCGCCAATGACAGGAGCAGCTGGACCGCTGGGGACGAGGTTGGTGAAACCTAATTCCTGAGCGATTCTTTGTAACTCAGGATCATCTGCTGCCGCGCCGTACCAAGCGAAACCAGCCATTACCTGATAATCCAACCCGGCGTACAGCGCCACACGCTGATAGTCGTCCTGCTGCCCCTTGGCTTCGCAGCCTTTGCTTTTCCACGAGCCACCCTGCAAACCAACCAGCAGTGCCTTGTTCGGGTCGGTTATCTCCGAGGCTGTTACTTTGTAGTCTGGTCCGGGGCCGATCGTCAAACCCAAACAGTCTTGGGTGTAGTCGCGGTAGGCCGAACCGCCCGAACTGCTCAACATTTCGTAGACCTTGGCGGCATTGACGTCATAGTCATAGCTCTCGTCTTGGCCGGAAATCTTGTCCAGGAAATCGGGCGTGAATTCGATGGTCGGAGCTCCGGTGTCATACGCCACTGCGGCCAGCGCCGACGCCCGCGCGTCATAGTTGTTGAACATCCCCGTGCTCAGATAACCGGGAATCGCCCCGACCAGTTTTCCCAGGTTGGCGAAATAGTCCCTGAACGAACTCGGCCTGGGGTTGATGCCAGCCCCGTTGATCACCCGTGCGATGGCGGACCGGTAATCGGTCACATCAAACAACCTGGCCGTCAGCGGCTCTCGGCTCCATTGACGATCCAGGTATTGATCAGCCACCAACTGGTTCTGATACGCCTGTCCCACCGTTACCGAACCAGCCCCCATGGCGGCAAATGACGTATTGGCGACGTACTGACCACCACGCCAAGCCACATCCATCAACTGATCAGGGTCGAGATTGTCAAGGTCAAGAATCGTCCCCGAACCAATCTGGAATGCCCAAGCGATCAGTTCACCAACCTTGTCTGAAACGGCGGGGATGTGCATGATAGCAGTAGTGACCAGGCCGATTGGGTTCAATGACCCCAAGATGTCCATGATCCAACCAGCAACTTCGCTACACAAGACATCTCCTGTTACCCCAATTATTGTTCCCAGTACCGGAATCTCATCAAGAAAGGTTCCGACCTGCGCCCCCCAACCACCGTTGTCTTGATACATGGTCTGCACCTGCATAGGCACCCGGTCGGTCGAAATGGCCACACCGTTGACCTTGGCCTGATAAACCGAAGATGTCGTCCAGCTCTGGCTGGTGTAGACGGTGTCCGCGTTAGTGACAACATTACCGTTGTCGTCGATCTCATAATTTGCCGAAGGGATGTTGTCCTGGTAGAAGTCCTGGCTTAGCACACCCAGCGTATCCATAGAAATCGCCCCATCGTCAAGACCGCTGAAGGACGACTGAATCTGCGCCCATTGGCTGACAAATTCTTGATACTGGCCAGAGATAGTTGTGGTCAGGGACTGCATGTTCTCCAAGTAATTATCCTTGGCACTATTGATGGCGCAAAGACCAATCAGCAGGATTGCGGCTAGTCCGCCTTTCAATCCGCTCTTGAACATGGCACCCTTGCCGATCTTGGGAGCTTTCTCACCGCCGCCTTGGCCTTCAAGGCCTTTCAGTTCCGGCTCACCTGTGTTAGTTGGCTTGCCGTCAGCATCTTTGGCCGATTCTCGTGGCGCGCTGTTATTCGCTTTCCCTGAATCTTGGGCTTTTCGCGCTCGATACCATTCTTTGATCTTGTCCAGCGCCTGGCCTTTGAGGTTCTCGATAGGGTGGAGCTTGGAATAAATCCCCAGCATCCGCGCCGTATATCTGGTCTTGATGGCGCGGCCCAGACCGGTCTTGCCCGCCCCAGCCAGGTCCCCGGCTGTGTCCATCAGATCAAGCGCCTGACGGTAATTCGGTTTGAAACTGCTCTTGGTTGACAAAGTCTGGCCGTCCGGTGACACTACAAACTGATCCGCCAGACTCGGATACTTCGCCTTCAACGCATTCTGAATCCTCTCCTCGGTTCTCATGTTCTGCATCATGGCCCGGTCCCACCCGGGAGAACCTTCCGGGAAGTGACTAGCGTCGATGAGCCGCGTATTGTTCGTCCCCAGCAGCTTGTTGATGTTCAAGTCGATCCCGTCGAACCTGCCCAAGGCATCGGTCTTGACCGTGAACCCGGCCTCGCTGAGTTGTTTCAGATAGTTCTGCCCGACCATCGAACCGAACACGCCCACCCGCGACATTTGGAAACGGTCTTTCACTGCGCCAGCGACAGCCGCCTTGGCCGCATATTTGGCACTAACCACCATGTTGCGCATACTGCGTGCACCCACCGCCAGATCATGCACGGTCTGGGTGGTCTGAGTCAGGAAGTTCGCCACTTGGCCAAACTGCCCAATCACGACGGCAGGCAACATGAAGAAACTCATGCTGCCTGCCATGATCAGCCCAATAAGACCGGCCATCGCGCCGTGTTTGTGCCGACTCAACCAACCGTTCTGCTGGTTCTTGGCCGCCGCCTGGGCCCCAGCTCGTTTTCGATCCATGTCCTCGAACATCCAGGCCACCCGGTTGGCGTAACGATCACGGGCCGAGCCAGACCCACGCTCCGCCGAACCAATGCTCTGGGGGGGTATAGCCATTTGAAGCATTGCGCTCACCAGCTGCCAACGCCTGCTGATTCGCCTGGTAAGCATCACGAAAGCGACTACCGAACGTATCAGGCTGGTAATCGTCAGGCAAAATGTCCTGCCTTAACCCCGCCTGATCAGGATGAGCCTGCGCCGCCTCCTCTAAATCCTCGTCACTGAACGACGAATAGTCCGGCTCCGACGGAGCCCCCGGTGGCTCGAAGTCTGGCATACCACGGCTACCGCCATGCTCCCGCCAGTCGTCAACCATGTCCCCAACCATGAATTAACATACATTAGCAGTTTATCATATGGATGCCAATAATAATAGTCGGGCTGGAATCCCAGTCGGCGCGACAACCCAGAGGGATTAGTTCTGCTTCGAAAAGGCATTCTCGTTAAGCGGACGGCCATCAACAATGTTGCCAGTGCTATCCAGCGCATAAATGTAGTACTTGCCATCTTCGCCCAGACACCGCCCAAGCATTGTGGCACCACTGATATGCAGGACCCTTGTCAGTCTGTCTGCCTGATCTGGAGTTGGCGTCCATGTTGCGATGCAGCCCTCAGGCAGCGTCGGCTGCTGTTCGGGCGTTGTTGGGGTCGGCTCCGGCGTTGGCTTGGTCTGCACTGGGTTTTCCGGTGGCGGCGGCGTGGCTGTCGGGTTGGTCGTCGGATCGTAGGTCGAAGTCTGCGGGGCAGGAGTGTCCACCACAGGTGCACCATCTGGATTATTCTGGCTGCCTCCCAAGCCGAACCAGTTGGTGAGCGCACCAGTAATCGTCAAGGCTCCGGCGGCGATAGCTGTCCCTACAGTGGCTCTTTTTAACACTCCTGGCTTATCAGTTTCGTTTCCGCTGGTTGGCGCGAGTCGTTGTTTCTTCACGCCCACCACATCCCCAGTGGCTGTTGACATGTCATTTCTCCTCGGGCGTGATCGCCCATTAACGATGACTTATTGCCAAACCGCCTACGCTCGGAGTCGCGCGGCGCTGTCGCCTGCGCGTGGCTATGCAAACAGTGTAGCACATTTCCTCGCGAAAGTAAAGAGCTGTTCATGCGGGCTGCCTCTCTACGTGCCCGGGTGCCGGATTTTCCCAGCCAGATAAATTATGCCGGATATATCGGGCCATCGGCAACCCGCCGGTGCGCCAGCGTGGGTAGAGTGAAAACCACCGATGACTCCGCCTGGGCCGCCTACGCCCGCCGCCTCGGCGTGCGCCTGAACCAAGCCCGCCACACCGCCGGCCTCAGCCAAGAGCGCCTGGCCTACGCCGCCGGCCTGACGCGCTCGCACTACCAACAATTGGAGAAAGGCGAATCCGCCCCCGGTACCCCAGCAAACCCCAGACTGCGCACACTCATCGCGCTGGCTCAGGCGCTGGGTCTGAGGCTGGAAGAACTGTTGCCTCTGGACGGCCTGCCAGACTTGACGGACGGCAGGTGAAGCCTCGTGTCCGAAGGTCAATGTAAGTGACATGCGCCTGGATTCCAGTAGCGGCATGGCACGAGCTATACTAATGCTCACTTGGATCAGCTAACCGTCGACACCATCACACTATCAATGTCAAATGGTGCGAAAGGAGGATCATTATGGCAGGGCTTGTATCAATAGAACGTAGTCAGAATGGGCCTCGAGGCAGGCTAAATACACTCGGCGTAATCAGCGCCGCGGTGCTTGCACCGTTTATTGTAGCTGGTTGCGCTCCAGTCGGAGCAATGCCTGGCTCAACCTCAACAGATTCTCAACCCCAAGCCACGCCACCGCCACCGGAAAAACCGGTGCAGACGCCTATACCTACTCCCTCCAAAAGTGAGTCTGCGCCGCAAAACGGCAATCAGGGTGGCGCCAATAATAATGACAGTGAAGTTGAAGCAAGCATAAAAAACTATATCGATAAGACCCTAGAGTGGCAGACGGCGAATATATTGGCTAAAGGATATCAAGTTACTGGTAGTAGCGTAGACTACGCAGAGCTTTCATACACCATATTCTATGTTGATCCGGCAGGAGTAGCTCACAGCCCCTCCTGGCCAGTTAATTGTAATGCAACTATGCAAGAAGCAATGGGCATCTCGTCCTGCCCCGGGGGAATCCCCAGAGCCTAATAAAAATAGATGTCATGTGCCTAGCCCGCCCTCTGCCTTCCCACCCAATCCTTCTTATGCTATAATACCCTCATAAAAGATGAGGGTATTATAGGTGGCAGATAGTTATAAATGGGAAGGCAAGGATCAACAAGGTCCGGATTTTGTGGCACCGGAGCCGGATTATGCCAATATGACTGACGACGATCTGGCCAGGCGGCGTGCGGCTATGTCTTCTTTTGAAAAAGACCTGGTAAACGATATCTTGCCCCAAGAAGTTGTGGATCGCTATGGGGGAATGAGCCCAGGGCAATATGCCCGGCGAAGGGGCAGAGAGGCTTATGACCAGACATACCACGACGAGATGGCTAAAGCCAAGAAACGAGACGATTTGCGCGATGCCGAACGCGATGTGGTGAAATCGGGCAGGCCAATTGATCGTCATCTGCGCTTGCGCAGCGTCGCAATCTGACCACTTGACTTGACAAATTGTAGATATATGTTATGGCTCTATTAGAGACTGACCGTTATGAGTTCAAGGTCGGATTGCTAACAATTCGCCCACCTGTGGAAGAGAGTTTATCAGCTGTTTGTCTTACCGCCTCCTTGACGGAACGGAGCCATGAGTGCCGCACCCCAGCTTGAGAGCGCAGTGCCGAGCAGGGTGACCGCTGGGAGGATTATTACCTGCAATGTATTTAGAGACGAATTCACGAATGCCCTCAAGCTCAGGGCTATCCCGAAGCCCATGACAACTAGTGTAACAAAGACCAGAAAGGAGAACATAGCCCATCGTAATTTGCTCGCGCTTCGAAGGTCTTGCGTTTCCGCTCTAACACGCTCAGTATCGGCTCGTGTGCGGTCATTTGCAAGCTCCGCCTCGTTTGCCTCGCTGTATTCCTTGAGGAATTCCGCTACGAGCTTGCGTTCCGGGGCATCCCACGCAGGAACGCCAACGCCCAGATGAATGCATAGGGCATCTATGGGGTCTTTGGTGAGCGAGAGCCCATATTGTTCGGCTTTCTCGGGGGTGAGCTTTTCGGGCAACTGGGTCCCACTAGCTCCGTTTGTCAACGAAGCCCCCTCCCGCGCATCCACGTTCACTCCTTTGAGTTGATCCAGTCGCATTCACCAAGCTATCACTCAGCCGATTTGATGTTTTCCTTTTCCATCTCAAATAGGCCTGCTTTGTCCGCCACTTCAAGACAGTAGTAATACAGCCTGTTATTCAAGGTCTCTTCAGACACCATCAGCCGTTCGGCCTCCGCCTTCATGTCAATATCGGTAATATCTCTATCAACAAGATTGGCTACAATGCTATTGGGTAACAAAAACATGTGTGCAAACATGTCAGCGAAATACTCACGTTGTTTAGTCGAATCCTCAAAATAGTCTTCATCCTTTTGCGGTCGATTCCGTGCTCGACGCCCCACCCCGCCTATGGGAACAGCCCGGAAAGCCTCTGGGGTCATGTTCGCCTTGTACCACATGAGATGACCAATTTCGTGGGCCATGGAGAAGCGCTGTCTCTCGGGGCGATCATTTTGCTCAATGGTGATCACTGGGGTGTCGCTATTGGCTGCCTTGCGGAGGAGGCTGTTCTTGTAGTCAGGACTGTCAGGGGGAACATTTGGTGGGTTGATAGATGCAAGATAGATGTCACATCCATAGAATTGTCCCAGTTCCGCTGGATTGATCCGTACCTCATTCCACTGACCGCTATCGACCCACGCCTGCTCCGCTAATTGTCGGGCAGCACGAATGACGTCTTCCCGTCGCTCAAAATTGGGCTCAACCAATGCTTCGTGTTGTCCATTATCAAGCGTGTCTGCATCATGATCTTGACCAGATGAGGTGGGCAATGCACTCATCTCACCCCTCCTGTTCGGCATCGGTAAGAGCGCATCTGACGACCTCTGCCGATGGCTGGGTCTTTCTTGGTAGCCAAACAACCGGATGGCGCCTTCCCCAAGGTCGTGCCAACTGCGTGGCGCGCGACACTGGGCCTCTGAGTCTTGTTGCTGACCGCGAGGTTCCTTTCTTAGATCGTGCTGTCTGGGTGAGAATACGTCGCCGGAACAAGGGGTCTGATTTGCATTCTGAGTGTCGCTGGTGATTGTAGACGACAGCAGGCTCCCTGCCCATGGGTTTTCTGACCAATGCAGCCAACTCGCCTTCCTCTTGGCGAGCGGACCTTGGTGAACACCATACTCCCCTCTCATGAATGAGAACATTATACAATGTCTTTATCATCGTTGCAAGAGCAGCCATGAACGCTATGTGGCTGTTCTTGTTGGTGTCAATCATCGTGTGATGGGCTGTTGACAACTCTCGTTCGATCATTTTTCCTCGATTTCTGTGGGCCGCATCATCCTCAACTGATGTCCCCATGGGTGATATGGTTCCAAGACTGAATATCCAAGCCGCAGCCGGTTTCTTAATGCGGATCGGCTTAGGGCTAAGTAGTGGACGCGCAGGTACACCAGGCATCTGCATGACATGCGGAGGGGATTCAGCCCAAATGCCCGAGGGCTGAGCCTCGACAATGGATAGGGTGCGTGTTGCTATGTCTGATAGCACGTGCGCGAGTAGCCTAAATGCCAGGCCGTGAGTCACGCTAGGTGGGCGTTCTTCCAGAGGACTCTCTGAGGGCGGGGACTCCAGGAACAAGACGTGGTCTGACGAGTTCCGAATCCACGCTTTCCACCTCAGCAGGAGCTCCCTCATGGGCGTAGTCTCTTTCTTGGGGACTGACCCGTCCTGCACTGCCAACTCGGCTGTATCCATGTCAACAAAGTCAATACTAGGTTGTTCTGACGCTACCCCGCGCGCTCGGGCGTGTCGCTCGCTGTTACTCAACGGCTGCCAGTACATACTGCTATGGTTCGTCATTACAATTCCTCTTCGAACCACTCAGCTACAATGGGAAACCGAATAAACAAGATATAACTAACTACATCAAGGTAGTTTCCGTTGTCGGTGTTCATGAAGGGCAGCCTATCCGCTGCGATGAAATGCGCCCGCCTGAGCATCGCCAACCCTTCATGAAACAATCACAAAGGCCCGTGCATCCATTCGCTGCACGAGCCAATATTTGGGCGAGAAAAAACTCTACGCTGTTTCGTAGCACGTCGTCAAAACGTGGCCAATGCTGCATAAGCTGATGATAGGCGTGTGGACTGCGGAGCAGGGCCCTGACACGCCAAGTCAGCCCTAAATGACATCCGTGTATTTTGCATCAAACGTAGGAGAGAAATGGTTTCTTCCGGCTGCCGCTGCCACCAATGCCAACATGATCGAAAAGGTAACTGGCAACAGCTATCTCCTGCGCATGGCGATACTGAACGTTCGTCCCTTGGCTTCGATGCTGGTGTCCAAACCACAGGGCATTTGGTCTGTGGCCATGAAGGTGAAAGACGGCCATAGGGGTCCCCATCGGACAACAAGATATAGTCTGGTATGGAAAGTAAGACGTATGGGCTCGGCCACTGATGAGGAAATCCATCCTGGTTCCGCGTCGGTGTGGTCTGAGGTGTCTACGAAAGCCAGTGTCGGTTCTGCGCGTGGCTGATCGTCGATCTGGATACCCAACACAGGTGGTCGCATTGGTGCGCTGGCCTTAGTCTGTTGGTCAATGACCAGTGCAATCTTGAAAACGTCCTCATCTTCGGGTTGCAATGGCAAAGTAACAAGAATGATGTTGAGTCGTGGTTGCGCATTCATCGCCCAAAGACTGACGACAAGCCGCGTGATCTCGCGAAGCCCTTGATCCGAGTATCGGCGGGCTTGACGTTGCTCAAATCCGTATTGTTCGCCGAACTCCACCAAGCGGGCCAAGTGGGTGTTGAGACGGTGGGTCTGCTCTTCAGCAAGCCCGAGAGAATACGTCGCCGCGAGAACCGCCATCGGATCGTCGGTATCCGCGATGTGCTCCAACACGGCGCTCATCAGTGCGCGCAGAGCAGCTTTCGGATCGCCGTCGCTGAGCAAACTGGTCAGGGTCGGTGATCTAGCCATCAACCCCTCCGTCAAGCCGTGCTGGGTCTTACGAGCTGCCAAGAGTTCTGCAAGGACTCGCTCCTCCAAAATGAGCGACGTGTGAAGGTCATTGCCTACATGATGCTTGGCGTCTGGCATGGGAACCGTCCTCGTGTCACTTTCATGTCACGACCCAGCCTACCCGTCCGTTGTTCACTGGAATGGTCAGATCGTTCGCCACGCAAGCATCAGGCGAGCCAGGAGTAAAGAAGGAGAACCAACATGACCAATATCACCCCATATGGAGGTTACGGCGCCAGCGGAATGGAACTGCTGGGCCCCGAAGCCAGGCGTCTGCGCCGGAGCGAGGCCGGCCGGGCCATGATCCGTGCTCAGGAGCAGGGTTTGGTACGCGCCGTCCAGGTCGGTGTGGAAGAGCGCCTGATGGACATCAAGCTGTCGGCGGCCAGCAGCATTGGTCGGACGGCCCAAACTGAGGTGGCCATTTTGTCGCAGATGGAATCCCAGCTGATCCAGGCCTGCGGGTCGGAAACGGCCGCTAGGCGCATCGATGCCATTGCCAGTATCACGGCGGTGGGGATCGCGGAATTGACGGCTGACGGCATCAACAAGTTGCGGCGGATTTAGGAGCGGAGACATGAGACAGGAGCCAAGAGTCATGGATTCAACAGCAACAACTACGGAAAGGAGCGCAGTATGAGCACGCTCGGGATTGTGGCGGTGACGGTTATCTTGACCTGTGTAGCCATCATTGCGGCGGTGGTCGGGTATTACCTGGCCAATCGGGAATCGATCGAGGCGGAACAGGCGCGGGTGCAAGCGGCTCTCAGAGCTTGGTCTGTGGCGCAGACGGAACAGGCCGCTGACCAGGCCATCCGGTTGGCTACCCGGGCTGCGGTGGAGCAGATGATGCGGGAAGCGCGGAACCAGGCGGGGCCGAAATGACGGCCCAAAAAGGAATGGCGGAAGGTCAGTGTCCGCCAGACCAGGGAAATCCAGAGTTGTTGACCTCTGCTAATCGTTGTGAAATCTACAAACCAGATTTCGCTTAGTAGGCGTTTCTTGTATAAAGGTTGCCACGGTCGCCGGGGAGGGCTGAAGAGCCGCGCACATTGTTGGGCACTTCCGGCCCATGGTCTGACCACTGCCTGACGACCGCGCTAAGACATCAATTCATTATCCAAAGGAGAGGAGCATCATGCCAAGAAACAACCGTAACAATGAACAAACCGCCCAGGCGCGGATTGAAGCAGCCACCCGGCGGGCCAGCCAAGAGGGTCGGCTCATCGACCTGACGACCGCTCGCCTGATCGCTGCCAGTTTGCACCGCGGCCTGGGCACGCAGTTGCACAGGTTCGCTGCTACCGGTGTTATGCCGCAGGGGTCGGATTACCAGGTCATGCGGCTGGAACTGGACTTGACCGCTAAGGACGAGCCGCAGATCGGGCATTGGCTGTCGGCATTGAAGGAGTTCTTCAGTGACTGGGCGGCGAAAGACCGGGAGGCTGGGAAATGAGACCGCCTTTTCCTTTGCCAAGAGTGAACCCGTCGCCGGAGACGCGCGGCAGTTGCGACCCGAATCGGCTGGTGGTCTATCTGTCGGTCAGCGCCGGCGACCGGGTGGTTCGTCCCAGCCTGTCACTGCTAGGTCAGGAGTTGGTTTGTCGCCGTTTCGCCCGCCATCGTCTGCATCGTGGCATTGAGGCGGAGTTTGCTGATGGTCTGGCCCGTCCGGATTCCGTCCGCCCGCCCCAGGGGAACCATCGGCCTCGAGCAGACCGTCCGGGTTTCACCAAGTTGCTGGCGCATGTGGCTCTGTGCCACAACCGCCGCGTGGTGGTGGCGCGACTGGATCGGCTGCCCCTGTTGCGAACTGCCCGACTGCGGCCACTGGGAGCCAGGGTGTTGTCGGCCACCGAGCCGAACGGTCGCCGGGCTGCCGGTCAGGAAGACGTCTTGAACCGGATTCAACTGGATATGGAAGAACTGTTTCCCCATCGATCCGCTCATCCTCTTAACCGAAAGGAGTTGTCATGACCGAACCAAAGACTTACGCCACTATCTTGGCTGACCCGCCGTGGGACGTCCAGCAGGGTGGCGGGCATGGCGCCATTAACCACTACCGGCTGATGAGCGTTGACCAGATCAAGGCCCTGCCGGTGGCCGGTTTGGCCAAACCGGATGCGCACCTGTGGCTGTGGACGACCAATGCCGCCTTAGAGCAAGCCTATGGTGTGGTGCGGGCTTGGGGTTTCGAGCCGCGTTCGCTGCTGACCTGGTTCAAGCCTTACATGGGTCTGGGTGTCTACCTGCGCAACTGCACCGAACAGCTGATCTTCGCCACTCGTGGCAAGGCGCCGATCTTGGTGCGTAACCAACCGAACTGGTTGTTCGCCCTGCGTCAAGACCATTCGCATAAGCCGGAAGAGCTTTACGAGATTATCCAGCGGTGCAGTCCGGGGCCGTATGTCGAGTTGTTCGCCCGCCGGAAACGCACGGGCTGGGACTCGTGGGGTGACCAGGTGGCGGCGGACATCAGTTTCGGCGGGATTACCCAAGGCCAGCTTGACCAGGCGAACACGGAGCAGGCGCACCAGCCGACTGCATCGGTTGGTGATCCCCATGGATAGCGGCGGCCTGTTTGCGAGACTCATTCAACTGGTGGTTGGGCTAATCATCGTGGGGATGATCTTGTCGGCGGTGCAAGCAGCCTTGTGTCAGGTCATGCCTACCATCATCGTGGTGGCTGCTGTGGTTGGGGCGGTCTGGGTCATCGTCTGGATCATCCGGCAGCGGCGAGACCGCTGGTAGCCGAAGAGGAATTTAGGAAAGGAGGAATCATGCCAAGGAAGAATCATCGACGCGGGCGTCCGCAGGCGGTCAAGCGGGTGTGGGTGCAAGTCGTGCGCCGACCGGAGGACGAGATTGACCGGCGACAGCTGAGCCTGGCCCTGATCGCCTTGGAGCGCAGTCTTCGCGAAGTCGAGTCTGATGCGTCGCCGAGTCTCCAGGAGGTCAGTGATGATGCGTCATGAGCCGCTGCTGTCTTGGCTGGAAATCTTCTGGCCTGCACCACTGCTTCCGGCTCAGGCGGTCTGGCTGCTGAGGCGACTGGCCAGCGACCACGTCTTGGCGCCGGTGGTGTTCGAGACGGTGGCGACCGGTGGACGGGTGCGTTATCTGGTGGGGATTGAGACGCACAAGGTCGCCGCCTTGGCGGTGTTCCTGACTTCACAGATTGACCACTTGGTCACCAAACCGTTAACCGGCCCACAGTTGTCCCTTGTCCGGGGAAGGATCACATCGGCGGCGGCTGTGCGTTTCCGTTCGGCAGAGTTGCCGCTCGACACCTCAGCAACCGTTAATGTTTCGCGCGGTGTCTTGGCTGGTTTGGCGGCCACGCGGGCTTTAGAAGGCTTGGCCCTGCAGGTCGTGCTGTGGTGCGGCCTGGCGCCCCAAACGGCCGCACCGGGGCGGACAGGGGCCAGCACGGCAGCCTGGTGGGCCGACGCCCTACGCGGGGTTATTGGGCTGGAACCAAAAACCCCCGGCAACGACCATGCACTGGAGGCCAGCGCCGCCAACAAGGCCGGACAACATGGTTTTGTTGCCACGGTGCGGATCGGTGTGACGGCGGAAACCGGCGGGCGGCGCGAACACTTGGCGTTGGGGTTGCTGGGCGCCTTGGGGACGGCGGTCACGCCGGGAGTGCGGTTGGACTGGCGACATGTGCCGTCGCGACAGTTCTCTCAGCCATTGACCACAGCCTGGCTCAGGCCGAGACGCGATCAGTCGAGATTGAGCGCCGGAGAAATCCCCGGGCTGGCCGGACTGCCTGTCAGCGACCAAGAGATGGATTTGCCAGGCTTGCCGCCGGTTCATCCCAGACTCCTGCCCTTGCCAATAGAGCGGCAGAAACGGTCGGATGAGAGTAGCGTCCGGGTCTTCGCCGTTTGCGATGCTCCGGCTACCCTGGGTCAACCAATCGGTTTCGCCACAAGAGACAACTTGACCCACTTGTCCATTACGGCGCCGACCGGTTCGGGGAAATCCACCTTGCTCTGGCACCTGATCAATGGTGACATGGCCGGTGGCGGTTCCGTGGTGGTCATCGACCCGAAAGGTGATCTGGTGCAGGCGGTGCTATCAACCATGCCAAAGAATCGAGAACCGGACGTGGTGGTGCTTGACCCGACTGAGCGAGACCAACCGGTCGGGTTCAATCCTTTGCAGATCACCAGGCGCGGCCCCAACGACACAGACAGCCCGGAACTGGTGACCGAGGCGGCCCTGGCGGTGCTGAGTCAGTTGTGGCAGGACACCGGTATCCAAACCGGGGACATTCTGCATATGAGCTTGCTGACACTGGCTACCTTGAACGCGGCGCAGGTGGCGGCGGGGGAAGCCAACACGGGCACCTTGGTGGATATTCCCCGACTGCTCAGCGATCAGCGTTGGCGCGAACAGGTGCTGGTGCGGATCGGTGGCAGCCACCAGTGGCGGGACGGTCTGGTGAGTGGTTTCTGGGCGGAATTCGCCGGTTCTTCCCAAGCGCAGCAAGCACGGTTAATTGAGCCGGTGATGCGGCGGATGCGACAACTGTTGTCCAGGCGGACACTGCGGCGGCTGCTAGGTCAGCCTGAACCGCGATTCAGCATCGGGGACGTTTTCGCGAGTCGTGGCGGGACAGGCCGGATACTGCTGGTGCCGTTGAACAAGGCGGCCCTGGGTGAGCAAACGGCGCAGTTGTTCGGCTCGCTGGTGGTAGCCCGCCTGTGGAATGAGACTTTGCGCCGGGCCAGCCCGCCGACCGGTTATCGCCAGCCGGTCAGTGTCATCATTGACGAAGCGCCGGACCTGATCCGGTTGCCGCTGTCACTGGATGCGGCCTTGGCCCAGGCGCGCGGCTACGGGGTGGGTTTCACCCTGGTCAGCCAGTTCCATTCGCAGTGGCCGACTGACATGCAGGGGGCCATTGAGGCCAACACTCTGAGCAAGATTTGCTTTCGTCTGCCTGCCGCCGATGCCAAGGCTATGTCGGTGATGTCGGGCGGTCAGGTGGCGGCGGAAGATTTCATGAGCCTGCAGCAATTCCACATCTACGCTTCCTTGGCCCGAGACGGCCATCCAGGCGACTGGTTCAGCGGACAGACTCTGCCGCCACCGCCGGCCAGCAGTCGGCCCGAGCGCATCCGTCGGCTCAGTCGCGAACGTTACGGACAGGAGCCACCGGATACGGAAACGGACTTAGGCTCCCCGGGAATGGATACTGCCTCGCCTTCGTCTGAAGAAGAATCCAACCAGCCGGTGGGACGGAAGCGGAGGCAGACATGAGCAGCAAGATCGCTTGGGCCAGACGCACCGACCGACGTGCCGCCCGGACGAACAGGGGCGAGGTTGGCGCGCGAGCTGGCCGGATAAGGGAGCGGACTGACTGCCCTATCCGGCAGTCCGGCTTTGGGCCACGGGTGGTCGGCGGGCTGACTAACAGATTGAAAGGAGAATCATGGATAAGAAGAAGATGAATCAGGACCTGAAGCATGATGGAGTCGAAGGGATTGTTGTTGAAGCTGGCGAGAGATACCGTCGCCTGTCGCGACGCCACCTGCTTGGGCTCAGGGCTGGCCTCAGCCTGCCTGATCGCGACCTGCTGGGTCTGCTGCGGCAACATCGGTTCTTGACCAGCCACCAGGTCGCCGGACTGGTGCATGCCAAGGCAGCCAGCAACTTGGCTGGCCTGCGGGCCGGACAACGGCAACTGCGCAAACTCCACGACCTGGGGCTGGTGAACCACCTGCCCAGAAAGGTCGGCGGCTACGGCGGCGGACAAGCCCAAACCGTGTGGCATCTGAGCGAGGGCGGGCACCGCCTGCTGGGACTTGACCGTCCGGACGATGAGAAAGCGGACAAGTCCTTGCGCCAGCGGTTTCGCGAACCATCACCACAGTTCCTGGCGCACACCTTGCGGGTGGCGGACATCCGGTTGGCCTTGGAGCAGCTGTCGCGACCTGAGCGCGCTGGAGCGGCGGACAATCACGAGACTGACTCCATTGACCTGACCTTGATCCAAACCGAACCGGTTTGTTGGCGCACCTGGGTCTCTACCTATGGCGGTTCAGCCGTTCTCAGGCCTGATCTCTACGCCGAGACGTCCGACCCGGACTTCGACTACTTCTACTTCATCGAGGCCGACATGGATAGCGAACACGCTCCGGCCATCATGAAGAAGGCGCGTGTCTACCAGACGTATTACCAAACCGGACTGGAGCAGGCCCGGCATGGCGGTGTCTTCCCGCTGGTGCTGTGGGTGACACCGGACGAGCGGCGGGCGCGACAGATACTGAATACCATCCGGGCTGATCCGAAGTGTGACGAACGGCTACATCGGGCAGTGACCATGGCTGACCTACCAAACTTCCTGAGCCACCACGGAGAAGACCCTGTGGCTGTCAAGCCGCCGTGATTGGCCAGCAAAGTAGCCAACCAACAAACCAAACCCTCATTGTTGTCATGCGGCCTTCGTCAGAACCCTAGAAGGAGGGTTCTGGGCCGCTCACACCAAGGAGGAATCGCTATGAGAAACAGCGATACTTTGACCGCTGCCAGCCCGACTGACAACTCTGTCCGCAGAGTCCTCAGTCTGCGACTGGACGATGACCTGCGAGCCCAACTCGAAGTCCTGGCTCAACTCGGTGAACGTAGCCTCACCGAAGAATGCCGAGCCGGACTGGAAGCCTGGGTCGAAACAGCCAAGTCCAACCCGACGATCCTGGCCCGGGCCGAACAAGTCCGAGACGAGATCGAACGCGAAGCCGAGCTGCGCCGAAGCGCCATCACCGCCGTGCTGGGCACCGCCACCAGGCCAGCCAAGTAGCAGGCAGCCACCTCCAGGCCGCCGGCCGGGGAGCTTGAGGGCGAACAGACCTACCTGTTCCGCCCGGCCCCCGGTCGGCTGCCAGTGACACCAACAATGACAAGTAAATAGATGAAGCCAAAGGTCTCCATGCGACCAGAAATGGCCCGGACAAAGATACAAATACCCTTGTCCGTTACCGACACCGTGGAAAACTACTTGACTTCACACCCAAACGGAGTAATACTGTGACCCCACTACTGGAAACGGTGGTGGGACAAGAACAAATTAGGATAAGGAAAGGAGAGCGGGAACATGAACCAGACAGCAGCCACACCAACAACCCGCGATAGCCAGGCGACAACCATCGAACTGAACGAAGCGGTCATATCAGCCCCGACCGGCCAGGCTCTTGCCAGCCTATTGACCGAACCAGCAGAAGGGAAACCAACTATGCCATCACCCGCCGCCATCATCAGACGAAGAACGCCCAGCGCCAACACCCAGACCACGAATCGGGCGGTCTTCTACTTGCGGGTCTCCACTGTGGGGCAAGTCCAGACCGACTACGACCCCGAAGGCATCTCTTTGCCTGCCCAACGCAAGGCCTGCGAACAGAAGGCCGCTGGGCTCGGTCTGGATGTGGTTGGTGAATACGTCGAAGCGGGCAAATCCGGCACCGAGATGACTCGCCGCGACGCCCTCCAAGCCATGCTGGCCCGGATTCGTGACGGCCAAGACAGGCATCACCAGGACGAGGCGATCACCCACGTTATCGTCTACAAACTCTCCCGCCTAGCCCGCAACAGCATCGACGAAGCCCTGATCCTTGACAAGTTCAGAAAAGCCGGCGTCGAACTGGTCAGCGCCACCGAACCCATTGACGCCTCGCCTGAAGGCCAATTCATGCGCGGGATTCTCTCCGCCATGAACCAATTCCGCTCCCAACAAGACGGCGGCTCCATCGCCTACACCATGGGCGAGAAAGCCAAGAAAGGCGGCACCCTGGGCCGCGCACCCATCGGCTACCTCAACGTCCGCGAAATAGTCGACGGCCACGAAGTCCGCACCGTAGCGGTCGACCCCGAACGCGCACCATTCGTCAAACAGGCTTTCGAGTTGTATCGCGACGGGGCAACGATCGCTGAGATTCAGGAAATCCTGACCGACCGGGGATTCACTACCAAGCCAACACCCAAACTCCCCTCCAAACCCGTCAGCGACAAGAAGATTTACGAATTGCTCCATGACTCCTACTACATCGGCGTCATCACCTACAAGAGCGAAGAATACCCAGGGCGACACGAACCAATTCTGGACCGCGACCTGTTCGACCAAGTCCAAGAACGTCTACGGCTGCGCTCTTCCACCAACACCTACCGGCGCGTCCACGAGCATCACCTGAAAGGCTTCCTGTGGTGCGGCCAATGCCACCAGAAGGGCCGCGAAAACAGAATGATCCTCCAGAACACCGTCAACCGGCACGGTGAAACCTACCTTTACTTCTTCTGCCGGGGGCTACAAAAGCATGTCTGCGAGTCACCATATGTCAATATCGCGTACATTGAAGACGCGGTCGCACGTTACTACTCTGGTGTCACCTTCTCACCGGACTTCATCGCCTCTATGAAGACGGCCTTGGAAGAAACGATTCAGAAAACAACTGTCAATGAACGCGCCATTCGTGAACAAGTCGCCAAACAGGTTTCTGAACTGACAATCAAAGAAGACCGGCTCATCGACCTGGCAGCCGACGGCACATTGCCACGCGAGAGCATTCGGGACAGGTTGCGCAAGATCCGCGAGCAACGTGAGAAGGCTGAATCGCAGCTCGCGTCCATCGTTGAAGACCTGAAAGCCGGTGCAGCCAACATCATGATGGCACTGGACTTTCTGATCCAGCCATACGATATGTACACCCAGGCAAGCGAGCATGTACGCAAGTTATTGAATGATGCCATCTTCGAGAAGATTTACATCCACGCCGAGCGGCAGGACATCGCTGAAACAATCCAGGTCAGTGAAGCCATCTTAACCGAGCCACTGCGCGGACTAAAGGCCATCGAGCAAGGAGTACGGGAGTTCATAACCACCAGCGCCAAGAACGAGCCCACGCAGACCGAACTCCGACCACGCACGAGTACAAGAACCAGGCACGACCGGCGGGCTGTCCCAGAGGCAGACACTCCCCATGACGCGAAAGGAACCACCCAACCGGACGGCCCCGCAATAACACCTCGCAACTTGACCAAGTATCTGAACTTAAACCTTGTTCAGGGTTCTAGTCCGTTACCTATGGTGGAGCACAGGGGACTCGAACCCCTGACTTCGACCTTGCAAAGGTCGCACTCTACCAACTGAGTTAGTGCCCCAGGACCCACGGCGGGCTTCCGGCCAACCTGGAATGGATCACAATCCCAGGCCGGGGTTCCCACAGCGGGCACAGGCGAGTATACCTGCGCCCGTACCAATTCCCCAGCAGTGTCCGCAACAGCGAATCGCTAGTCAGCCGACGTACCCGGCTCAGGTACCTGTGCCAGGATGTCATCCCACAACTGGCGGTCTTGCTCTTGCTGGCGGGTGACGAAGTAGACCACGGCACCGATGCCGGCGATGATCAACAGTATCTTGAGGAGCTTCTTCATGTACCCAGTCTTCCACTTGCCCAATTGGTGATCAAGCTGAGAACGGCGAACAGGGGCAGAAAACAAAGTACGGTTGCGGTCGCCAGGCGAACCGAGTGTGTAATACCTCCCCAAAGACCCTAGACTGGCTTCGTGCAACTGCCTGAATTCTTGCGGGCTGAGGGGGCAACACCAAACGACTGGACTCTTGACGCTACCCTCGCCGGGATTGGCATTGTCCTGATTCAGGTGCCGTACGTCATCGGTTACCCGCTTGTCTTCGAGAAGGCCACCGAGGCCGGAGTTGCGCTGTTGGCCATCCTCGGCGTCCTCACCTTCCTGCCGATCATCATGCGCCGGCACTATCCCACCGTGTTCTTTGGCCTTGTCATCGTGATGATTCTGGCACAGATCGGGGCGCTGGCCGTACCCAACCCGTCGTGGCTGGTGATCGTACTGGCCGCACACGACGTCGCCCGGTGGGCAGCCCAGCGTACGGCTTTCATCTGTCTGATTTTC
>Ga0209628_10000772_pt1 | contig 19904 bp, 14 predicted proteins | sample TergutCu122P4_FD_187285 | JGI IMG/M metagenome (GOLD analysis project Ga0209628, IMG submission 187285) | Cubitermes ugandensis P4 segment gut microbial communities from Kakamega Forest, Kenya - Cu122 P4 (SPAdes) (version 2) | ecosystem: Host-associated > Arthropoda: Insects > Digestive system...
CAGTCTGTATGAGTGTTCCTATAATTCTGGCAGCAGAAAATTGGGACGACCACGACCGTTCAAATCGTTATTTGGTGTTAAATACTGCCAAAGCCTACCTCGATTCCTGCGCCCCCAATGCAATTTTGTTTGCCAACGGAGATAATGATACCTTCCCGCTCTGGTATTTGCAAGAAGTGGAAGGCTACAGAACCGATGTCCGCATTTTAAACCTAAACTTATTAAGTGCTGATTGGTATATTGACCAAGCAAAAAACAAGATATATGACGGCGAACCAACACCAATAACTATGCCGAAAGAAATGTATCAATCGGGAACGCGGGACGGACTGTATGCAATAAACAAAATTAAAGAACCGCAAAACTTGAAAAATGTTATGGGGGAAATATTTAAGCCTACTAACGACAAACCATACGCAATTATCAACACAATTAGTTTCTATTTAGATGTGGACAAAGAAAAGGTGTTGGCAAATGGAACAGTTTCTCCCGAAATGGCAGACAGAATAGTAGATAGAATAGTTTGGAAAATGCCCAATTCGGCTATTCGTCAAGTTACCGAAAAAGGCGATACGGTTATGATAGTCAGCAAAGCATACATCGCTATGATGGATATTTTAGCAAACAATAATTGGGAACGTCCTATTTATTTTATTGCTTTGTCGGGTCCAGATACGTATTTTGGTTTGGAAAATTATTTTCAAAACGAGGGAATGGTGCATCGTTTAGTACCTATTCGTTCCGAAGGCGGAGATAGAATGTTTACAGGCATCGTAAATACGAATAGATTGTACGATTTGGTTATGAATAAATATAATTTTTCACAATATGCCGACCCGAATATATTCTTAAGCGAAGATTTTACCCGCTGGGTAACCTCATATCGAATTACTTTCTTCCGATTGGCTCAAACATTGGTAGAAGAAGGAAAATTAGACTCAGCAGAAAGGGTATTGGATAGATGTAACGAATGGTTTCCGCCCCTAACAACCGTTCCTTTTGATGTGTCGTACCTTTATCTTTCAAAAACATACATTGATTGCGGCAAGCCAACTGCTATTATAAAAGGGTTGGATTATTATGAAAAATATGCCGAACAACTGCTCAAAGAGAATGCCTATTACATGAAATTCAAAGGAAAAAAAGCAGAATTTGTTGCACGAGAATTGCAGTATAACAATTCAATATTAGCAGAAATAAATCGTCAATGCAATATGCTTTTATACATGTTAGATGCTCAATATAAACCCAAAATTGAATCTATTATTGATAAAATAGGTATGGAAAAGCGGGAAAACCAATCCACACCGCAACAAGTAATGGAGTAGGTTGAGTGATTGAACAACATTATAAACAAAGAAATTCCTACCTTTGTAGGAATTTCTTTGTTTATAGTATTTGCAATAAAGTTTATACCACCCTTTTAAGAATGATTTTTTTAGTTAAAAAATTGTACATTTGCAAAAAATAATTTATGCAGGTTGTTTTATTTATCTGTTTGATTTCGTATTCTTTATTGTTGTTTTTTATTACGTGGCTAACGTCTCGTAGGGCAACAAATAAGGCGTTTTTTATCGGAAACAGACGTTCTCCTTGGTTTGTGGTGGCTTATGGAATGATAGGTGCATCGCTTTCTGGCGTAACGTTTATGAGCGTTCCGGGCTGGGTGGACGCAAGAGGTTTTTCGTATATGCTAACCGTTTTCGGCTATTTTTTGGGATATTTGGTCATTTCGCTCGTCTTAATGCCGACTTACTACAAACTCAATCTCACCTCTATTTATAAGTATTTAGAAACACGATTTGGTTTTTTTTCTCACAAAACGGGTTCGTTCTTTTTCCTTATTTCACGCACTATTGGGGCATCGTTGCGAATGTTTATCGTTATTGTTGTGTTGCAAAATTTTGTCTTTGACGGCTGGGGAGTCCCGTTTGAGATAACCGTTTGCATCTTTCTGGTACTCATACTTTTATATACTTTTCGAGGAGGAATAAAAACAATTATTTGGACTGACACTTTGCAAACTACTTTTATGCTTACTTCCCTGATTATGTGTTTTTTAATGCTCTCAAATGCGATGAATTTAGATTTTGGTGGTTTGCTATCTGTCGTGTGGAAAAGCGATTACAATACCTATATTCACACCGACCCAAGCAGCCGACTTTGCTGGTGGAAACAAATAATTGGCGGAATGTTTATCACTATTTCTATGACGGGACTTGACCAAGAAATGATGCAAAAAAACCTCAGTTGTAAAAATATAAAGTCGGCACAAAAAAATATGATTACCTTTAGTTTGACGTTATTTCTTGTTAATTTTTTGTTTTTATTTTTGGGCGCAGCACTTTATATTTACGCCTCGCAAAATGGAATAAATACTACGGGCGATAATCTTTTCCCCACCATAGCCATTCAGTTGAGTCCAATTGCAGGAATAGTGTTTATTATTGGACTTATATCTGCACTTTACCCGTCCGCTGATGGTGCTTTAACCTCGCTTACAACGGCTTTTAGTATAGATTTTTTAAATTTAGAACAACGACAAGATTTGTCGGAGCGAAAAAAAGAAAAAATACGTTATTTTGTGCATTTTTGTTTTGCCCTTTTGTTTATTGGCATCGTTATTTTTTATAATTACCACAAAAATGAGCATTTAATTGATATTTTATTCCAAATTGCCAGCATAACCTACGGACCTTTATTAGGATTATTTGCCTTTGGATTTATCACAAAACGCAAAGTACGAGACCGTTTAGTCCCCTTTATTTGTATTCTTTCGCCCATTATTTGTTTTATTCTTAACCGTTATTCTGCCCAATGGTTTGGCTATTCTTTTGATTTTGAATTGCTTCTTCTCAATGGATTGATAGTCTTTTGTTTACTGTGGATTATTAGTAGAAAAAAATAAGATAACTGTTTGTTTTTTTAAAATTATATACTATTTAAAAAAAAATCACGTTACACGTAAAAGAATAAAAATTGTATCAATATAAAAAAAAATTCAGTATGAAAGACAAAGAAATCGATAAAGAAAGTGAAAATTATTTGAATATTGTTGTAGTATTTGTTAGGTGGTGGAAAACGTTGTTGGTAGTTGGAGTTATTGCTGCAGTGGCTTCGGCGGGTGTGTCGATGCTTATAAGACCTAAATTTAAGTCTTCGGTAATTATGATGCCGCCAGCGACTAATGCCGTTTCTCAAATGATTTTGATTGCACACAATCAAAACGAATACTTAGATGCTACTCAGTTTGGAGAAGATATAAAAATTGACCAAATGTTGCAAATTCTTAATTCCAGAGAAATAAAAACGCATTTGATTGAAAAATTTAATCTGATTGTGCATTACGACATTGACACAACAAAAAAATATTGGAATACAAACCTATACAAGCAAGTAAAAGATAACTGTACATTTTCACGCACTGATTTTATGGGAGTACAAATTTCCGTTTTGGACGAAGATCCTCAATTTGCTGCTGATATGGCAAACGAAATTGCAGATTATTACGATACGCTCAAACGAAGAATTATTCAGCAGCGCACCGAAGAAGCATTCGTTATTTTACAAAACGAAATGAACAATTTGGAAGAAACAGTTGCTATGCTTACCGATTCGTTATCTGTAATAATGAGTTACGGAGTGTATGATTATGATAATCAGTCGCAAAGGTTAATCCAGCAGTATGCCAAAGAAATTGCAAGTGGAAATAAGGCAGCAGCACAAAGGATAAAAGACGAACTTGCAATTTTAGAAAAATGGGGACCTGCTTTTTTCTCAGTTCGGGAAAGAATACAATATTTAAAAGAATTTCAAATGGAATTGCAACAAAAATACCAAGCAATGAGTGTGGATGCAAATTATACGATGTCGCAAAAATTTGTAGTTGAACGCGCCGTTGCCTCCGACAAAAAAGCATATCCAAAACGAATAATGATTGTAATATTATCTACTTTTGGAGCCTTAACACTTGCATCACTTTTGATTATTACCAAAGAAAGTCTAAAAAGAGCATATAGTTTGATGAAACATGGATAGGCAGGAACGCGGCACGTAGTGTCCAAAACATCAATAGCGTAGGGCAACGCCATGCGGATAAAGGGAAAGTAAAAAGTATAATTATGTCAAAAAGTAAAATACGTTATTTGACACTAATTTTAAGTGTTTTTTTAATAGGATTTATTATTGATTTTATAATACATTTTAAACTATTGAAGAAACAAAAAAATTAATCATTAACCACTAATCATTAATCATTAAAACATGAACTCATCAGAACTAATAAAAAAGATACGTAAAATAGAAATCCGAACGCGTGCTATTTCGCAGCAGGTGTTTTCAGGACAATACCACAGTGCATTTAAGGGCAGGGGAATAGCGTTTAGCGAGGTGCGGGAATATACATACGGAGACGATGTGCGGTCTATTGACTGGAACGTAACGGCTCGGTTCAACCACCCGTATATCAAGGTGTTTGAGGAAGAACGGGAACTGACAGTGATGCTTTTGATTGACACCAGTTCGTCTTCGCTTTTTGGTACGCAAAAGATGTTTAAGCGAGACCTGATTATAGAATTGGCAGCCGTTTTGTCGTTTTCTGCCATCACAAACAACGATAAAGTCGGGGTAATTTTTTTCAACGATAAGATACAAAAGTTTATTCCGCCCAAAAAGGGAAAGACGCATATCTTGCGTATTATCAGCGAGATGCTTAACCTAAAACCCGAACCCAGCGGAACAAATACCACACTTGCCCTGCAATATTTGACCAATGTGATTAAGAAAAAATGCACTGCTTTTCTCATTTCCGATTTTATAGACACCGATTTTGAGACGGCATTGCGTATTACGGGCAAAAAGCACGATATTTCGGCAATACGGATTTGCGACAAAGGCGAACTATTTTTGCCCTCTGTCGGATTGATGCAAATTAAAGACTTAGAAACAGGCAAAAACCGAATTGTAGATACTTCCAACAAACAATTTCAGAAAAATTACACAATTTGGTGGAAACAACACAACGATACACTCAAAGAAATCTTCCGCCGCACTGGCACGGATAATATACAATTATTTACTAATCAGGATTATATACCTGTTTTAATGGAAATGTTTAAAAGGCGAGCATAAATTTCCAAAAAAAATGTATCTTTGCAAAATTTTGAAAAATTATAAAATATGACAGTAGTAAGTAGTAACGAGTTTGTATCCAATCAAAATAAGTACTTTGATTTAGCATTTAAAGAACAGATATATATCAAAAATGGTGAAAATATGTTTATGGTCAGCATCGCTAATGAACAAAAATCGCCAGATATGATTTTTGAACCAGATGAAGATTTTTATAGGTCTTTCACTATGGAAGAAGTGCGGGAAAAACTACATAGGGTCATAGACAAACTGTACGCAAACAAATGAAAGTAATCGTATTACCCGGAGTATATCAGTATTTAGAAAATCTTGTAATTATTCTTTACGAAAATGAATATTTTGGATTTGAAGAAGACGCAAGAAAATACGTGGATAATTTATACAACGACATTACAACGAATTTGCCTAATTGTATAAAAAGAATTGCTCCAAAATATTTTGACAAGTATGGAAAGGGTATGTATTATGCAAGTTTTAGAAAAAATAAACGTACAACTTGGTATGCTTTTTTCAGAATATACAAAAAAAATGGAGAAAATGTCTATCAAATACGCTATATTGCAAATAATCATATTGTCGCACAATATTTATAGAAAAAATTTAATTTTTATTATGAAAATAAATAAACACACCCTAATCGGATTTTTCTTATTTGCGGGATTATTGAGTCTGCAATCGCAAAACTATGTCGCCACTATACGATTGGACACTAATACAATTTTAATCGGAGACCAAGTGAATTTACGGTTTTTGTTCTCTGCAAAAGAGGCTGTATCTGTCTTATTTCCAGTCTATTGCGATACGTGCATACAAGGAATTGAAATTCTCAAACGGTCGGGAATTGATACCGTTGCCGATGAAAACGGATACAAATTGACGCAACAATTTACCATTACTGCCTTCGATTCGGGCGAGTATATTATTCCGTCCATAGCGTTTTACAGTTTGGACTCCATTTTGTTGGCAGAAACGGAGAAATTATTGCTAAACGTTCAGACCATTGCAGTAGATACCACGCTGGCTATCAAGGATATAAAGGAGCCGTTGTCTGCCCCCATTACCATCAGGGAACTGTTGCCTTATATTGCCGTTGCCTTGTTGCTATTCGGATTGATAGTGGGAGGTATTTTTTTGATACGGTACTTAAATAACCGTAAAAAACCGCAGTTGGCAGAGAAACAAAAGCCGAAAATACCTGCTCATATTCTTGCACTTCAAGAGTTAGAGGCTTTATGGCAGAAAAAGTTATATCAAGCGGGATACATCAAACAATATTACAGCGAACTGACTGATATTGTGCGAATTTACATCGAAAATCGTTGGAATATTGCCGCAATGGAAATGGTTTCGTCTGAAATTATTACGGCTTTATCGTCTGAAAATATTTCCACAGAAACGATTCGCAAATTAGAACAAGTTTTGTTTTTGTCTGATATGGTTAAATTTGCCAAATCGAACCCTTTAGCAGACGAAAGCAGTGCTTGTTATCAACATATTGTGGAGTTTATACAAATAACAAAATTAGAGAATAATGAATAGTGGATAAAAAAAATGTTACCCTTGAGACGTTTTCTTTATGATTATTCAAATTATCAAATAATCAAACAATTATGAAAGTATTCAAATTTGGAGGTGCATCGACAAAAGATGCAGCAGGAATAAAAAAAATTACAAACATTGTAAAGAATCAAATGGATTCTAAGTTGTTGATTGTTGTTTCCGCTTTGGGAAAAACAACCAACGCAATGGAAAATCTATTAGATGCTTATTATTACAACAAAACAGATAAAGATAATACCTTTTTTTCTGTAAAAGAGACTCATTTTTCTATTTTAAAAGAATTATTTGATGCCAAACAAGAATATGTTTTCAACGAAATAAATAATTTGTTCGATATTTTATATAAAGATGTAAATAGCGAATTTAGCGAAAATTACGATTTTGAATACGATAGAATTGTTTCTTTCGGTGAGTTATTTTCTTCAAAAATAATTTATTTTTATCTAAAACAAAACAATATACCTGCTGTTTGGGTAGATGCCAGAACAATTATCCGAACCGATAACACCTATCGGGAAGGACGTGTAGATTGGGAAAAAACAACCCGAAAAATTAAAAAGATAATAGAGCCATATTACACTGAAAATGAAAATAAAATTGTTGTTACTCAGGGATTTATAGGCGGTACAAGCGAAGGAATTACCACTACTTTGGGCAGAGAAGGCTCGGATTTTAGTGCTGCTATTTTAGGATTTTCGCTCAATGCAGAAAGCGTTACCATTTGGAAAGATGTAGATGGACTACTCAATGCCGACCCAAAAACATTTGCCGATACCATAAAATTAGATAAAATACCCTACTGGGAGGCAATAGAATTGGCATATTACGGGGCAAGTATCATCCATCCGAAAACCTTGCAACCGCTGCAAAGCAAAAAAATTCCCTTATATGTCAAATCGTTTATAAACGAAAACAGCGAAGGAAGTGTAATCCACGATTTTGATATAAAACGATTGATTCCGTGTTATATAGTGAAAAAAAATCAAGTGTTAATTTCCATATCGCCCAAAGATTTTTCGTTTATTGCAGAAGAAAATTTGTCGGCAATTTTCGGATTATTTGCTTCTTTTGGCGTAAAAATTAACCTTATGCAAAATTCAGCAATTAGTTTTTCCTTTTGTGTGGACAATAAATCAACAATAAATGAACTGATAACAAAACTGCAAACAGAATTTTACGTAAAGTATAACTCTGATGTTGAACTATTTACTATTCGTTATTACAACAAAAATAGCATCAATAAAATTACAAAAGATAAAACTGTAATTTTAGAACAAAAAAACAGAACTACGGTGCAGTACGTTGTGAAAAATAGAGGATAAAAAAGGAAGAAAAAAGTCTATTTTTTTTTATTCAAAACTAATATTTATTTCGGGAGTAACTTTTACGCCTTCGTATCGAATTTCTACTCCCATTCGGTAAGTGGTTGTAAATGAGATGTTTCCGTTTTCATCGTATTGGTACGCATTTCCGTTGAGCAAGCCGTTGATGTAGGTATATTCCGCTTTTTTTACCGAATTTTCCCAGAAAAATATTGATTTTCCGTCTAATTCGCCATCGTGATAAGGCTCAAAACGCTTTAATTTTCCGTTGGGATAGTAGGTTTTCCACACGCCTTGCCGTTTTCCTAAATTATATGTCCCTTCCACTAAAACGCTGTCATTCATATACATCCATCTTCCGTCTTCCAAACCTTCTACGTACATTCCGCGTTCAAGCGTATCGCCTTCGATTGTCAGGGTAAAAGATTCGCCTTCCAACACGCCAACTACGTAATTTTCAATGGATAAGGTGTTTCCGTTGGGGTAATACCAAACCCATTCGCCGTCTTTTTGACCTTTGCGAGTGTAATTGCCTGTAATTTCGATTTTTCCGTCTTCAAAATAATACTTCCAGACTCCTATTGGCTTGGAATTTAAGTATTTACCTTTGGCACGAAGTTCGCCCGTTTCGTAAAATTCTTGCCAATCGCCTTGTTTTTCTCCGTTGTCATCAACAATGCCTTCGCCGAGCAAAATTCCATTGCGAAATATATAACTCTTAACTACCTCACCATCAGGAGAATACTCACGCCTTATGCCATCAGGAACTCCTTTGTAAAAATAGGCAACCGTTTTAATTTTTCCGTTGGAATGATAATCTACTTTTCGGTCTAACTGCTTGGTTTGCAACGCATCTTCTATCAAAATATCGTTTTCCCATTTTTCGATTTGCACAAAATTTCCATCTTTATCGTAATATTTGAAAAATCCGCTTTTTTTATCATTTTGATAGTACCCGTCAAGCCTTAAATTGCCGTTTTCCCAAAAATATTTCCAATGCCCTTGCTTCATTCCATTTCTGTCTGTGCGATTGATAAATTCCCGCTTAACTGCGTAACCCTCAACGTATTCAATCGTTCCGATGATGTTTCCAAGCGTGTCGTACAACTTTGCCAGACCGTTTTCTTTGCCGTTTTCATACGGAATGGTGCGAAGAACATGACCATTATAGGAAAACAAATGGGCAATTCCCTTGATTGTGTCGTCAATATAATTTTGTTCTTCGATTCCTTCCTCCAAATATCTGCGGCTTATTCCGTTCCTAATTCCCTGATAATACGTTATTTCCGACTGAATTTTTCCCTTATTGTTATAAAATTTCCACGTACTGTCCAACAAAAAATCTTTTCGGTTGCCTTCTGTGCGGATTATTCCATTAGGATAGTACGATTTCCAATATCCATCGGGTTTTCCGTCTCTCATCCAGCCCTCGCTTGAAACAACGCTATCTTGATAATAAAATTTCGTATATTGCAGATTATCACCTTGTTGCGACATTCCAACACGACAAAAACATAATAAACAAATAAGGAAAAAATGGTTTTTCATTGTACTATATAACAAGGTGCAAAGGTACATTTTTTTTGTAAAAAACAAAAAAAACTTAATCAAATATCCTATACTAATTCGTAATTGAATAAAAAAATGTACCTTTGCAAAAAAATGTAATGTATGAAAAACTACAAAGAAAAATTAAAACAAATTACTACCTTCATTTTTGATTTTGATGGAGTGCTGAGTAACGGAAAAATAATCGTAATGCCAGATGGTGATCAACTCAGAATGACTGACGTAAAAGACGGATATGCGATGCAATACGCTCTGCGACAAGGATATAGAGTTTGTATTATTTCGGGCGGATATTCTGAAAGTATGCGTCTGCGGTATCAAGGATTTCCGCAAATGGATATTTTTTTAAATGTTCCCGATAAAACAAAAGTTTTTACTGAATATCTTGATAATCACAATATTAAACCCGAACAAGTTGTTTATATGGGCGATGATATTCCTGATTATGAGGTGATGCAGTTGGCAGGATTGAAAACTTGTCCCGCCGATGCCGCTATTGAAATACAACAAATTGCAGATTATATTTCTTATTGCAAGGGAGGTGAAGGCGGAGTGCGAGATATCATAGAACAAACGTTGCGTTGCCAAGGAAAATGGTTCAAAGAAGGGGCTTGTATTTGGTAAAAAATGTAAATATAAAATATAAAATATAAATTATAAATGTAATGGGTTTATTCATCAAAAACTCTTTTTAAGCAATGCTGTAAACCACATGTCTAAGTAATTTGTAATTCATCAATCGAAAATAAGTAATATTTTCTGATAAAAATCTATTTTTTTTATCTATTTTTGAAAATAAATTAATTACGTGTTCTAATTTTTCAAAAAACAGGTTGTTTTTCTGTAAAAAAGAGCATTTTGGAAGAGGTGATTTTAGAGAATTTGCGTCATTTTTGCGGCAAAATTAAGAAAAAATATAAAAAAACACACGTTTCATGTTTCACGTTTTATTTTTTCCCCATAAATTGTTCTATTAGTGCGGGGTCGCAAAGTTTACGTGTTGCGTAGAATTTATAATGCACCATAAAAGCGTCAGACAGCGTTGTAGCAATTTGATTTGCCCCTGCCTCTGTAAAATGAACATAATCGCTTCCTGCCCACGCAGGAGAATGTTTTACCCACGAAATCATCGAATTTTCGCCACCCATTACGTTAAACATATCCCAATAGGTAGCCTTGTTTTTTGTAACTATCTCTTTGAGAGCGTTGTTCAAAGCAGGAAGATAAGGATAGGTTTGCATTGTTCCGTTTACACGTTTTGACATATCAGAAGGACCAATAAATAGTACCATCGCATCAGGACAAAGTCGTCTTAAATATTGAATTTGTTTTGCAATAGATACCGTATATCCGTCTATCTGTTTTTGACTATTGATTTGAGGCATCATATTTCCACCAAACTGCAAAATAATCATACCTACGTTCATTTGTTCGTAACATTGAGATAAAGTAAGCGAATCAATTCGTGTAAAAATAGTTCCCGAACAGCCCCTTAGCGGGATATTTGCTACCGTAACGCCTGTTTTTCCTTCCATAGAAATGCCGTAAATTTCTGCCCTTCCTCTTAAATCAAGCGACACGCGGGAAACGGGCTGACTGAAATTCCATGTTATTGTGCTAACATTTTTTTTGACATCTTTGATAGAATATGTTTGCGATTGACACGTGGCAGTAAATCCAGCATCGTTATTTCCTAAAATCAATACTAATCGGCTGAATTTTTTTGTAAGTTCTTGTGCTTGCTTATACCCCGATGCACCTATCGTAATGGTTGCAGAACCGTTTAATTGAGCAAAATTTGCCAAAAGTCCGTATCTTTTATGCGAGGCTCTTGGCTGCGAGGTGTCGCCATAAACAACATAGCGAGACAATGAACCCGAATAAGACTGCCTCACTGTAAAAGAAGGAATTGTCTGTATTGGCGGAACAATTCCCGCACCTTCACCCGAAAACTCTTTCTGCAAATGCTGACGGAAAACGCTTGATATTCTATCCATTTCTATTTGAGAATCTCCGTAATGTAAAATATGGATAGTTTTAGACGATGTTTTTGCTTTTTCTAATTTGGCAAAAAAATTATCAAAACAAGTATAATCATCATTTGGAAAGTACATCCTCGCCTTATTTGTGGTAACAAATTCTCGAAAAAATAGCAAACTATCTACGATAGACTGCATTTTAGAAATATCTGTTTGTTGTTTTAATTCTTCCAAATTTTTTTCTATATCAATATCTTCACTTTTTTCTACTTCAAAAATACTGCTCGGAGAAGGAAATGCCAGCACCACTGAGCCAATTTTTACGCCATTTATAGGAAAAATGTATCCGACTATTCCCAAAACAAAAAAAGATAATACTATAAAAATTAGTGTTTTATATGGTTTCATAAATATTTACGATAACTCTATACTTCGCGTGCAAAGATACATTTTTTTTAGTTTAATTTTGCTGTTTTGATTTGCTTTCATTTTTTTGTGTTTTTACAGATTGAAAATAATGCGGATATAGAACTTTTTCTTCTTTTTACCGAAAAAAGAGTTCAATGCCTCCAAACAAATAACAATTTTACAAATTTAACATAAGCAGATATCTATTATGATACTTTGCAATACAGACACTTCGTAACATTGTTTTTTCAATAAAATGAATACTATCGGATTATACCATACTTTTGACATTTTACAAACAGAAAAAGTAAAAATGAGAAATATATCCTTTCATATGTAATAAAATAATTTCTGTATTATTCTGACAATTAACAAAAAAAGCGGTAAAAATTATGCAAATCTTTCACAAATAAAAAAATAGCAAGACAAGTATAAACAATAAAATACTATATTATTTTTCTCAAAATAAAATTTAACCAGAAAAAATTCAAAAAAAAAATGTACCTTTGCGGAAATATATTTTGTTTGTATATAAAACGCCAATATGCAAGAAATGAGACTATTATGTTTTGACGTTGAAAATAAAATCCTGCAATTTGCGGAAATGTATAGACAAATGAAGGAAGATTATTGCAATTTAAAGCAAAAAAATAAGGAATTAAAAGAAATTATAAATAAATTAGAGTTAAAAATTAGAACGCAATCGGAACAACTCGTCAAATATAAATTGGGAGAAAAAATAGATGACGATAAACATACAGATGTCAAGTTGAAAATTAATGAATTAGTGCGGGAGGTTGATATGTGTATAAGATTGTTAAAAGAATAAAAACATGGCAGAAGAAAGAAAATCTATCACATTGTACGTGGCACAGCAAGCGTTTAAGTTGTCAATATTGCCGAGTCAGGAAGAGATGTATCGCAAGGCAGAAAGAAGAATACAAGATTATACTCGCAATCTGGCAGAAAAAAGCAGTATAACAGATAGGTCTGCACAATTGGGATATGCTGCTATCAATTTTGCTTTGAATGAAATATATCTGACTGAAAAACAGAAATTTATAGACACAGATTTGAAAAATAGTTTGAAAAAAATACAAAAAATTGTTGATTCGGCGTTAAATGAACCAAGTCAATAGTTTTAACGTTCTTTGAAATAATAGTTTATCCCGCACAAGACCAATATCGTTTGTTAAACTCAACAGTAGCAAATGAGAGTAGTCGGCTTGTGATTACAAAAGGAGGTCAAATCTGAAAAGAGGCTTTGCACACTAACCCTTGACTAATTGCAGCGTCTATAAACCTAATGATTAGGAGTTTAAAGACCTATTTTGGCTTGTAGCGGGATTTTTTTAAATAATTTGTTAATTTAATAAAATAACTAAACAATGAGTATATTAGTAGTAATAGTAGTAGCGATAGCGAGTGTAAGTATCGGAGGGGGAATTGTATATTTGATTATACAAAAAGCAACGAGTCAAAAAAGAAGTGAAATTCTTAAAGCAGCCGAAGAAGAGGCTGAACGGATGAAGAAAGAGCGGATTTTGCAGGCAAAAGAAAAGCTTTTGCAAATGAAAAATGAATACGAAAAAAATTTTTCAGAAAAAAATAAAGCAATATCTGCCGCGGAAAATAGATTAAAACAGAAGGAAATGTCTCATTCACAGAGGCAAGAGGCATTGCAGCGGAAACAAAACGAGGTTAATCAGCAGCAACAAACTTTAACTGTACAGTTAGAATCAATTAAGAAAAAACAAGCCGAAATGGATAAAATGCACAAACAAGTGCAGACAAACCTTGAAAATATTTCAGGATTTTCGGTAGCGGAAGCAAAAAAGGTATTGATTGAGTCTTTAAAAGAAGAAGCACAATCTGACGCCGTTTCGTTGGTGAAAGATATTGTCGATGAGGCAAAATTGTCGGCGAATTTGGAAGCAAAAAAGATACTAATCAAAACCATTCAACGCACAGCAGTAGAACAAACACACGAAAATTCTGTATCGGTATTCAATATTGAAAATGAAGAGGTTAAAGGACGAATTATTGGTCGTGAAGGAAGAAATATCCGTACATTAGAATCTATGACGGGCGTAGATATTATCATTGACGATTCTCCCGATGCTATTCTTTTGTCCAGTTTTGACCCTATGCGAAGGGAACTTGCTCGGTTATCGCTTAGTAAATTAGTAACAGATGGACGTATTCATCCCGCCAGAATTGAAGAAATTGTAGCAAAAACAAGACGTCAAATGGAACAGGAGATGATAGAAATTGGAAAACGTACCACCATCGATTTGGGGATACACAACATACACCACGAATTGATTCGGTTGATAGGAAAAATGAAATATCGTTCTTCTTACGGACAAAATTTGTTGCAACATTCAAAGGAAGTAGCAATTCTTTCCGCCACTATGGCAGCGGAATTGGGTTTGAATGCAAAATTGGCAAAACGTGCCGGTTTATTGCACGACATAGGAAAAATTCTCGAAGGTGAAGACCTTCCGCATGCAGAATTGGGTGCATCTTTGGCGGAAAAATACAAAGAAAAGCCAGAAATTGTAAACGCTATTGCCGCTCATCATGATGAAACGGAGATGCTTTATTTAATATCCCCCATTGTTCAAGCCTGCGATGCCATTTCGGGTGCTCGTCCGGGTGCTCGGCGTGAGGTGGCAGAAGCCTATACAAAACGTCTGAAAGATTTGGAAGAGTTGGCACTTTCATATCCCGGAGTGGTTAAAACCTATGCAATTCAGGCGGGTAGGGAATTGAGAGTTATTGTTGGTGCTGAAAAATTGAATGACGAACAAACAAACCAACTTTCATTCGACCTATCGAAGAAGATACAAAACGAAATGACTTATCCCGGGCAAATTAAAATTACTGTCGTAAGAGAAACACGGGCAGTAAATTATGCGAAGTAGAAAAGGAATGCTATTTTGTTTTTTTGTGTATAATTCAAAAAAAATATACCTCTGTGTTTATAATTTCAAATTGTAGATTTTATGTCAAAGCAAAATATATTTTTGTTATTTATTGTTTTTAGCGTGGTTTCGGTTGGGGTATTTGCTCAATCAAAAGGAGATAGAATTTGCGGATTATTTTATGCTGCAAGTCCTGATACGGGAGAAGGGTCGCAAGTTTTAATATATAAAACAGATAACGGAACCTACGAAGGAAAAGTTGTATGGATGGAAATTCCAAATCACCCAAACGGAGAACCTCGCAGAGATGTCAAAAATCCTGACCCAAGCAAGCGAAATCAAACAAATGTAGGGATTGTGATAATGAAAGGTTTTACATATAATGAAGCGACAGACGAATGGGAAAATGGAACGGTTTACAATCCTGCATCAGGAAAAACCTATCGCAGTTTTTTGAAATTAGAATCAGATACTAAACTGAAAGTCAGAGGCTATCTTGGTTTTTCTCTGCTCGGAAAAACGGTAGTTTGGACAAGAGAAAAAACACAACGAAAATAATTTTTTTTTAAAATCGAAACGACAACTTTTTTGGAGTTTTTATATCTGTAACAAAAAAACTACATGAAAGGCAGTTTTTTTGTTTTTAGAGATTAACTACTACCTCCTATTTAACCACCAATTTCCTTGTATACGTTTCTCCTGTTTGGGTTTGCAGGCGGATTATGTAGATACCGGGTGCAAGTTGTGGGACGTACATATAAAACTGCCCTGATGAGTAGGTTTTGTTGAAAAGCAAAGCACCCTCTACCGAAAATAATTTTAAGTGTACCAAATCGTCATATAACAAGTTGCCGTTTTCTAATGAAATTGTTACTTGCTGTCTGTTTGCTGCTGGATTTGGGTATATTTGCAAATTCCAATCCAAGTCTTCTTTGGAGAAAATTACTTCCAGTTTTTCTGCGTTGTTATCTGCATTTTTATAAAAAACAATACTTCCACCGCTTTGTTCATACGCTCCCATATCAATAATTCCATTTTGAATACGCATATTTCCTGCTAAATCGGGGTCGTTTTGTTTACCTACTGCAAAAATATAAGCATTATTTCCCGTGTTTATGCAAGGACTGCTTGGTTGCAACTGATAATTTTCTAATGGACCTGGATTTGGATTTATAAACATAGGGGTTGTTGTGCTGCCGTCGAGGTTGAAATTAGGAGGTCCGGGTTTTGTAAAATTTTCTACCAAACTATAATCTATAAATGTATTAGGAGTATGGTTATATGTTGGGTTGGTACTATTTCCGTGTAGTATGCTATTTTGAATATTTAATATTCCCCAGTTTGCAATGCATTGCATATCGCTCATTGCGTCGTTATTATTGCTTGCTGTTACATTAATCATATCGCAACTACCATACATATATACGGCACCTCCCTGAAAGGCATTATTGTTTGTAAGCAATACGTTGATTAGTTTAAAACTATCGCCAACATTGAATATTCCGCCGCCGTAGTTTCCTGCATTGTTTTGAGAAATTTTAATATTGAACAATGTCATGCCGCCCATATCACACATGTAAATACCTCCTCCGTCTATATGAGCTGTGTTTTCTCTTACAGTGATACTGCTTATTTCGCAACGAGATAGGTGATTAAATATTCCGCCTCCTTTTCTTGCTTCGTTGTTAAAAAATTCGGTATTTTTAAATATGGGGGAAGATAGGTCTCCATTATACAATCCGCCGCCGTATTGGTTAGCAGAATTATGATGGAGCATTACTTTTTCAGATATGGGTTTAGAACTATGGTTTCTCATACCGCCGCCGAAATTATCTGCTTTATTGTTGGAAATATCTACGATAGTTAATTCGGGGTTTGACTTATAATTATAGATACCGCCGCCGTTTTTAGCAAAATTATCGGAAATTTGAGAATAACTTATTGTAGGATTTGCAGCATAATTATAGATACCTCCGCCGTCTCCTTCTTGTGCTGTATTGTTTTGTATTGTTACATTTGATAAAATGGGATTTGAGAACATATTATACATTCCGCCGCCGTCTTTTTTTTCTGTACGATTGTTTTCGATATATACATAATTTAGTTTTGCGTAAGATGCTATATTAGATATACCTCCGCCGGAATTATGAGCCTCGTTTGAATTTATGTTTGTACTAAGTATATTCAGGGTAGAGTTTAGGTTACAGATTCCGCCGCCGCCGCCTTCTTGTGCCGTGTTGTCGAATATATTTGAATTTTTAAGAACAATTTCTGAATTATTGTTGTACATACCGCCGCCGTCTTCTATGGCGAGGTTTTGCTCAATAAATAGGTTATCCAATTGTAGTGTAGATGTGTTGTTATACATAGCTCCGCCGAGGCGAGCATTGTTTGACTCAAAAGTTACATTGTTTAGCGTAAGCGAAGAACTATCGCTGTACATACCACCACCGTTTTCGGATGCTTGGTTTTCTCTAATTGTTAAGTTATTATACGTTGCATGGGAGCGAAGATTGTATATTCCACCTCCGTTGTTACGGTCTAATACGTGAGGGTCTAATACAGGCTCAAACTTTGGAAAGAAATACGAATAAAAGGTAACGTTTGGGTCTTGTACAGTGCCGCCTGTAATGGTAAATCCATCTAATAGGGAAGTGTTTGTATTATCGACTGAAATAAGTACGTGTACGGCATCGTTTAAGTCTGCATACCCGTTTTGGTTTAAATCGCCGCTTAAAATGGTGGGATTATTTTCCCAATTTCTTTGGCTGATATTTGTTTCTGTTCCTGCTCCTGTAAAGCCGCCAAATATTTGTACGCCTTCGGGGAGTATAAATGAACAGCCCTCAATGGCATCGGTTTGGGTATGGGGATTGAGTTCGGGGCATAAAGGCTGAATTAAATTGTACATGGAAGGGAGGTAAGTACCTTGTGCCGTAAAAATTTCTTTTATGGTTGTGTCGTAGAGGGCAGAAATCATAGGGAATGCCAATTCGGGAATGGCGTTTGCCCAGTCTTTGCCCGTGCCGCTGGGGTTAGGTGTATTTTTATTTACATACACTCTGCCGTTGGCATCGGGGATTACTACGCGTTCGTAGGCACCCATATCAGACCAATATTGGCAAATTCGCTTATTGCCGGCTAAATCTATATCATCTGGTGAACAAAGATAAGTACCTTTGTTTATACAAGGACTATTTATTTGCAAGCGATAATTTCTATCTTTTTTTATTGGATTGGTTGGGTAGATAAAAAGCGGGTCGGTGGTGCCGTCTAAATTACAAGCACGGGCATAGCCACTATAGGTAGTATCTACGCAACTGCCATAAGTTTCGCCTTCTATTAAACTAAACGTAACATAGCTCGCACCGCCGTAGAAAATACTTTTTCCTCCACCGTAACCAGACTTGATAATAGACCCATCTATATATACAGAAATAGTGTCTGCATAATACACACTGTAAACGCCTCCATTATTATTAGCAATTGTAGCATTTCTCATGAATATTTCATTATAACTATCACAATAAATGGCACTGCCAATAATATTTGCCGTATTGTCGCATATAAGCGCATTATAAAGGTAAGAAAAATTATCACTTAAAAAATCTATATTTTTGCATTTTGTTTTTGAATTTGCATAATAAATACCGCCGCCATATTCAGCAGTGTTTGACCGGATAATTACATGGTCTAAACTCAATCCATAGCCAAAAGCGAGACCAGAATAGCAACCGCAGGTTAAGAGGTCTAAATCAAGTTGTAGGCGATTATATACGCCGCCGCCGCAATTATTTTTTACCTCACCGCCATTTACAAGCATCGTAGTTGGAATGTTTGCGAGACCATCTTCTATTATTACGCCGTCTAACAAAACTTTTTTTGTATCCGGATCATAAACAAATGTTCTGATAGGAAAGGAAAGGATAACTACGTGGTAACTTTTTACCCCATTGCCTAAGTCTCCGCTTAAAATGGTGGGGTTGTCTTCTATTCTTCGTTCTTCTATGCTTGTTTCGGTGCCGTTGAAGCCGCCATAAACGTTTATGCCCTCTACCATTACAAAGGATTTGGTTCTGTTATCGCTGCTGCCGCCGTCTGCGGCACTGTATTTGGGCGTGTAGGTGCCTGCGGCTACCCAAATTTGTTTAGCATTTGTGTCTCCATATACAAAAAATAGTGCATCGGCTAAGTCTTTGATTGCTGTTTCCCAACTGTCTCCGTTGCCTTCGTTTACAACGTTTTGGTTTACATATACTACGCCTGAGGCATTGGGTTTTGTACAGGCTTCATAAGCACCTATATCTACTTGTGAACCCATTATGCGCGGGGTGCCATCGACATCGTATTTATTGTGCGAACTTAAATACGTATTATTGCCATTGTTTACCAAAGGGCTGTTAAGGCTTAGTCGGTAGTTATTATTGGCAGCATCTATAAAAGAAGGGAGGAGATAAGAAGGTAAATTATTGTAAGGAGGATTGATATCTATACTACCATGATTTGAATAGCAATAAAAATAGTACACATTTTTGCTATTTGTTGGTATGATATTACCAACTATAGCCGTATTATAGACATTTAATTGGTATTTTTGAGTAACAAAATCATTATATATTCCTTGTCCTGTGTTACCTAATGAATTTTTATTTCCGCAGATGCTAAGGTTTACAAAGGAGATGGTATCGTTTTCTGTAAATTCATTGTATATACCGCTGCCGCTGTTTGCGGTGTTGTTTATAACGGCGATGTTTTCGAGAATGGGGACATTGGGGACGGTTGTGTTGGCTGGGGCGATTTGGGAGACGAGGTTGTAGATACCTCCGCCTTTATTTGTTGCTTTGTTATTATATATGTGCATACCCATTATATAGGAATTCGAAGTAAAAATACCTCCGCCGTTGTTTGCGGCTTGGTTGTTTGATATAGTTGCGTTTTTGCCATTAGCGATAGAATAGTACATGGATAAACCACTGCCATCGCTATTG
>Ga0209628_10000773_pt1 | contig 19904 bp, 7 predicted proteins | sample TergutCu122P4_FD_187285 | JGI IMG/M metagenome (GOLD analysis project Ga0209628, IMG submission 187285) | Cubitermes ugandensis P4 segment gut microbial communities from Kakamega Forest, Kenya - Cu122 P4 (SPAdes) (version 2) | ecosystem: Host-associated > Arthropoda: Insects > Digestive system >...
GTTCCCAGGCGAACTCATTGGCAGGCTGGAAGCCTGCGTTCCCAGGCGAACTCATTGGCAGGCTGGAAGCCTGCGTTCCCAGGCGAACTCATTGGCAGGCTGGAAGCCTGCGTTCCCAGGAAATGCGTTCCCAGGAAATGCGTTCCCAGGAAAAATGCGACTTTGCAATCCTCCTGAGGATAGACCATGCAACGCCGACAAACGGAAGAAGCTCTTCTTTGCGTCAAGAGACGAAAGAGATTCCGGTTACCAAACGATCAGATTTCCGCCGTAGGTCAATCCGGCACCGAAACCGACCGTGATGATTTTCGTGCCGCTTTGAAGCATTCCTTTTTGGTGCATTTCGGTCAATGCAATCGGAATCGACGCCGACGCCGTGTTGGCGACCTCGTCAACGTTAAGGTAAAACCGTTCCAGGGGAATCCCCAATCGCAACGCTGCCGATTTGATGATCCGATAATTCGCCTGATGCGGCACAATCCAATCGACGTCGCTGATCTTCAGGTTGTTTCGCTCCAAAAGTGCTAAAATCACCTCCGGCATGGTCCGAATCGCAAACGCAAAAACGGCACGACCGTCCATGAAGAGCGTGCTGGCATTCGTTTCGTAACGGGACTCCGGCGTTCGGGAACCCCCTTCAATTCGGAGGAAGTCGGCCCCGCTCCCGTCGGCCTGCATGTACGTATCAATGATTCCGGACGGTTCCGCTTCAAGTCCCAGACCGGCACTATCGTCCACCGTATTCAGGACCGCCGCTCCCGCTCCGTCGCCGAACAAGACGCAGGTTTTTTTATCGCTCCAATTGATGATGCGCGACATCAGTTCCGAGCCGATCAAAAGGGTCGGGCGTTTGTCGAACTGCATCATTCCCCGCATGATTTCCAGGCCGAAAACGAACCCGCAACAAGCCGCCGCAAGGTCGAACGCCGCCGCACCAGTCGCATCGAGTTCCCGTTGAATCAGGCAAGCGGTCGCCGGAATCGGGGCGAAGTCCGCCGTCGTTGTGCTTAAAATGATTTTTCCAAGCTCGTGCGGCTCGACTCCGGCCATTTCCAGAGCGGCGCGTGCAGCGGCCAGCCCCATGCTCGACGCAGAGTCGGTTTCCGACGCCAAATGTCGGTACGAAATCCCCGTGTGTGATACGATCCACTCGTTCGACGTATCGAGGTCTTGCGACAGTTCGTCGTTGTGAACCCGCCGCTCCGGTAGATAGCAACCGACCCCGGCGATTTTGACTCGGATCATTTTTGAAAATCGTTAAAAGTGGTTTATTGAGAATATTGCACCTCGCAGGGCGAGGCGGCTAAACACGCTTAGTCCCCTATTTCGACAAATCCCAGGCAACAATCCAATCGGTCTTGTTTTTTTCCATCTGGAACTCCTTTTGAAGCGATTGTGCGAATTCTTTCAGGTGGGCCGCTCCGTAAAAGATCGCAATTTTTTCTTTTCCGGCCCCAATCTGCTCGCGGAGCTTCTTCAAAGCAATCGCATTACGGTCAGTGATGATTGCCGATCCCTCATCGCCGGAAATGATCCACATTGCCGAATCCATTTGGTTGACCATTTCTTCCGCGAAAAGCCGTTTAAGCGTTAAATTTTTGTTTTTCGAGAAAAGCGACGCGAACAATCGTCCTTCGACTCTGCCCGACTGCGCCGCCGCCTGTTCGGAGAAACTGTGCACCATCGCACGGGAAAACACGCTCGCCAGATCACCGCGTTCGGCGACGCGTCCCAAAAATTCCTCCGCCGTCATATCGGCGTGAACGAAATTTTTCGCCGTGTAATCGACCCCCTTCAATTGGTGCGTCAGGCCGAGCGTGTCCGAAAAGGCGACCTGAAACGTCGAAAGCAGGTTGCTTTCCCCTTTTTTTTCGCTTCGCCGGACAAAAAGTTCCTCGTTGACCTCGGTTCCTTCGGGAATGACCAGTTCGTACAGCACGACGTCGTAGTTTTTGAAGCGTTCGTTCAGCTCTTCGTAATACCGCTTTTCGGCGATGTGAACGGCGGCCACGAGATCGACCTGCACCTTTTCCCCTGTGTAGCGAACGACGGCGGTGTCGAGCGATTTCGGTCGCTTTTGCCCTTCTTCCCGGGCAATGCGGAGAAAATCGGAATGATTCGCCTCTTCGCCAATAATTACCGAAGCGGTAAAGTTTGCGAGAAAGAGAACCAAGATGGCAGTGAAACGTTGCATATTATAATGGGAAGAGAGAAATAAAAATACTGCTGTCTGTCGTCTGCCGTCCGCCGTCTAATTTTTCGTTATAATCGACGGAATCCTCCGATAGGTGATTTCGGTAGACTCCCCTGATGTCCAAGCCCGATGTTACCAGAACGGTACGGAACTGTAAAGTGGTGGAATTTTTCGGGAACCTGCGGTACGGTCGACTCATCCTAGAGAGACCACAGATAGGCGGGACGCGGAGTACCGGCTAAAAAATGTCTGTACATACGTCAATACCGTAATAATCCCGATTTTGAGTTTTTTCCCACTTGAGAGTTCCTCCGTTTTGAGCGACTTTCGACCGCGACGCCGACTTCGACAAGGAAAATATGCTAAAATCCTCTGTTGAGGTCTGTAGTGTGAGAAAATAGGGAATCGGAAGCACCGATTTCCCATTTCCGACTTCCCGATTCCCGATTTCCTCTTGCAAAGGTAAGTAGAAAAAATGTCTTTGACCCAGATGAGCAAAAAGTTGTTGAATTTGACGACCACTCTTCAAAATTGTTTCAAACCCAAGTCGGACTCCGGGCAAAAAAGAGAGCTTAAAACGCGGAAGCTGCAAATCGATACCCTGGAGGAGAGGCAGATGCTCTCGATCTCTCCGGCAGGCCCCGTCGATATTCAGATCAACCAGATTGATCTCGCGGCGGTCCTCAACCCCGTTCTTTATCCGAACGCCAAAACGCAAGCCCTGGCGGGGAACAATCAATCGTCCTCCAGCAACAACTGGGGCGATTTCGTGACAACTTGGGCGCAAAGCGAGCCGGCCTGGATTCGGGACGCCAACGGCGTCCCCCTCATCGATCCCACCACCGGGAGTTACATTCCGTATATGGACCCCGTTGCGAAACAGCCGGTCATGGAGTCGAACATCTACGCCCGGTACTTCACCGACGAGGTTCAGCGGGTCACGCTCCCGATGGAGTTGCTTGCGCCGGACAACGGGGTCAGTAAAAGCACGTTTTCCATGCAATACGGCGGAAACGTTGTTCAACGGTTGACGTTTTCCACAGCACTGGCCCCGCTCTACAATTCCAGTTCCTCCACCTCGCAGATGATTACCGGGACGTTCCGGATCGGCGGAATCAAAGCGCACGGCGAAAATCAGCCGGTAAGCCCTGCGGTGATGGTCAATTTCAGCGAATACCTCGGGGCGGAGTACAACGCGAAAGTGCTTCAAGCGGCACTTCGGGGACTCGGACCGTACATGAGCGACGTTGTTGTGCGACCGATCAGTGCCCGGGAGTTTGACATTGAATTTACCAATAGTTACTGGCGTGATCGGGATGTTCCGGAATTGAAAATCGAAAATCAGGCGTTTTCGACCGGTTTTATGGCCGGGGCAATGATTACAACGGTCAGCACGCCGCTGGATATTACGCTCCGACAGTACGATTATCTGACGCAAACCTACGTCGGCTGGGGGATTCCGGTTTATACCCCAACGGCGCAACAGTACAACTACGGGAATATTGCGACTCTTAGCGAGACCTGGAAAACGAACCCGTATTGGGTGCAAGCGACGCAGAAAACCGGCGACGCGATCATCGCCGCCTTTCGGCAGTATTGGATAGACAATTGGGAAATTTACGCCCCGATCCATACCTCCGGCAGGTATAGGGATTCTTTTGGCATTCAGATGGATAGTTTTCCCGCACCGGACGTCGGCGTAACCGTTATCAATCCCTGGACTTATGAAATCACGTTCATCAACAGTTCCGGCAAGATCAATCACCCGGAACTTCTTGTAACCAGTGCCATCGACGCCAAAGGGAAGGAATACATTGACCCGGACTCAATCTGGCTTTACGACTACTACACTTACTGCGACACCGCGACAATTCTCGATGTCCGCGGTGTGCAGACGGGAACGAACAAGCCGGTCCGGACGGTCAAGGAATCCTCGGACACCTTCCGGGTCAATCCGCAGGAAATTCCCGATCCGTGGATGCCGGGGAGCGGGACAACCAAGCAGTACAAACCGGCTGTGGCGATGGATGCCGACGGTGAATTTGTTATCGCTTGGGAGCAGGAAGTCAACACTCCGACACTCAATCGCTGGAACGTTTGTGACATTTATGCCCAACGATTTACGCTACAAGCGGTACTCCCGGTAGACAACCCGAACCTCTATCGGCCCGACGGAAAAGTGATTCAAGGGGTACGACCGGTAGGCGATGTGATTTTGGTCAACGAGACACTCAATTGTAGACAAACGGATCCGACAGTTGCGAGCGATAAGTGGGGGAATTTCGTCGTCGGATGGACAAGGTATGGTCAGGACGGCAGTTACTTTAACACGATCCAGGGAAGATGGTTTGATCGTTTCGGAAACGCGATGACAGGTGAGATCGACATCTCCCACGAAAAAACAGACACGCCGCATTTGTCGCACGCTGCGATGAGCGATGATGGGTATACCGTCATTGCCTGGAATGAAACTGCCACACCAGGCGACATTTATAAAAGCGTTTTTCTGCCGGAATTCTACAAAGGTGCCGATTACACTAATGATCCCCAAAGTTATCGTCCCGCTATTGACGCGGTGGTCGCCGTTGGACGAGCTTACCAGCCGTCGATTGCGTTCGATTCCAATAATCGCTACCTGTTCACTTGGACAACGCCGTCTTCTTGGGCCCCCGGAACGCCCGAACGAAATCTCCTTGATGTCGGTCAGGAAATTTACGGAGCCGTGTACATGATTAACCCTCCAGGATCGGATAGTCCCGAAACGGTGGAACGAGCGGCAACGCGACTGAGTAGCGTAGATCTTAATGGGGGGATATTGCGAACTCATTTCAATCGTTCGCAACAACTCGCCTCTTCCGCCGGGATTGACGCCGACGGCGATATCTTCGTTACCTACCAGGGTTATTTGCCTGATGCTGATTCGGCGTATTCCAGAGGGTACATGGGCACTATTTCTTTTAGTACCACCAATCAGTATTACTACGAACACTTCAAGAACGGAAAGAATGCCGATCTGATTGCATACATGGCCCCCGAACTTGGTTGGAGTTACAACCGTTTTTATTTTGACGACGAAGAGCAGTACTATTATTCCTCATCACACCCCGTCTATGATCCGGATTCGATGATTCGCGAGGCGTTGATTTATGCAATCCAGCGTGGAGCGACCCAGGAGCAGCTCGGACGAATCACCGTGATTTATGAATCCATCGTCCGTAATCTTCGCAATGGCTCCATCGGTTTGTCGAGTCTCGATGCGGATCTTCGTGCCACCGGTGAATGGACCATCGGTTACAATTACAGCGATTCGAGTGTTTCGAATTTTCGGGACGGCAACAACCAGAAATTCATCATTGCGGTCCCGGCTTATCTTTTCAATGGCGGAAACCTTAACCTTGACATCTACCGCTACGACGATCTCGTGCATCAGGAAGGGGTCAATATCGCGCTGGTGACCACCGGTGCCGATGGCGGCTATACGTTGAATGTCGGTGAAACGGCAAAGAATATCCGGGAGACGTTCGACAATGCCTGGATTTTTGGAGGTGCCTACTCGACGGCGGATGCCGACTACCGTGGTCCGACCTGCATTGTCCAATCCTTCCTGAGCGACGACCTCCAGGCAATGCGCGCCGGAACGCCGTGGGAATTCGACAACTTCGATACCCTTTTCCGACCGTACGGTTATCGTCTGAGCAGCAATAGCTATTGGTGTTTCGAGATTACGTTGATCGGCGGTGCCCACGATACGAATTTCAATATTTCTTACAACGAAAAACCGGGGGAAATCAATCTCTTGACCGGGTGGAAAGATGCCACTACTCCGGAATTTACCAAATACGAGAATCCCGGTGGTATCATTCCCAGGGCGGGCTACGGTTCCACGCCGTTTATTGACGAGGCGAGAGGGAATCCCGGCACCGGGCAGATGAGTCCCGTAACACTCGTTTCCAAGTCGGGGGATTATTCCGTCGTTTGGGCGCAGGAATCGCGCAACGTTTACTCCACCAGCGATTATTACGGGTATTATTACGGCGACGTTGGATACATCGGATACTATGGATACGGCAGTAATATGTCCTTCAGCACGTATTATGATTGGGCCGGAATTCGAGGGACTTCGCGGGATTTCCCAGCCGCCAACCTGTATTTCCGCCATTTCGTTGAATCGAAGGACACCGCCGGGCCGACGGTCACGGATTTCCTTCTGCCCGACGGCACGGCGATCAAAGACGGCGACCTTGTGACGAGTGCCTTGAAGCAACTTATCGTCGTTTTCGACGAGGAGATGCGTGACATTTCCCGGGATATTTACAACGGGATCGACAATCTCAAAAACTGGACTCTTCTCAAAGACGGCGTCGAAGTGAGAAACGGTATCGAAAGCATCATCTTCGGCCTGAACGCCTCGCAACCGTGGGCGCAAAACGCTTACGACGAAGCCGTCAGGAACGGCACGCTCTCGCTGGGAACGAGCAAATGGGAGGCGATCCTTACGTTCAACGAATTAAGCGTCAACGGTGCCTTGAGCACCGGCCAATACGAGATTATCGTTCAAGGGACGCTTGCCGACATTGCCGGGAACGTTTACGGTCGGGATGGCCTGAATCCCAACGGTCGGGAAATAAGGTTCTTCTTTGAAGTTTTTGCCATCGACGGTTATCTCGGGTTCGATGAAGAAGCAGTGGACGACCGTGTTATCAACCCGGACGAACATATCGGTAATTCAAGCAAAAAAGACGACGGCAACCCGCATGTCATCGACGGGGAGATCGTTGATCTGCAAGACGGCAAACAATTCTTCCGTGAAGACAACCCTCGCCATTATCCGGTCGACCCTGACATGGAACCCAGCGGCACCACCGTCGCTTCCGACGCCGAGGGGAACTTTGCCGTCGTCTGGGTCAGTGCCGATCAGGGGAACGAAGGCATCTACCTCCGCAAGTACCGGACTTATACCACGTATGGTCCCGGTGGCACCACGGAAGTCGAAGACACCATCGACATCATCCGCCTTTCGAGCAACAAGACGGCAACGCACCCGGCGGTCGCCATGGACAGCGACGGCGACATCATCGTCGTTTGGTCCGAAGAGAACACCGTCAAAGGCGTTTCCGGCAATCGGGACGTTTACTTCAACTACGTTACCGAGCGGAACGGCAGACTGGTTACCACGTTTGCAAACGGTCAGGTCGCCAACAATTATCAAGACGATATTCAACAGCATCCGGCGGTCGCCATGAGCGTCCAGGGGGATTTCGTCATTACCTGGGAAAGCTGGGGACAGGACGGCGACGGCTGGGGCATCTTCGGGCAACGATTCGCACCGGATTGTAGCAGACTCGGCGGCGCAAACTGCATTCAAAACCTCATTTTTACCGGTTTACCGTCCGGCGGAACCTTTGCACTGGAATTCGCATTTTACGACAACAACACCAACACGCTCCGGCCCCAGAAATCTAGGGAAATCAAGGTTTATCAAAATACCTTCGTCATGGAGAAAGATATTCAAGCCGCCTTGGATGCTCTGGAAATTGAAGTCAAAGTCCAGGTCGTCAGCATGTCGAGAATCATGATTGAATTCGTCGGCGCGTACGGCAATCAACCGCAACCGCAGTTGCGAGTGGTCGACAAGAAGAATTTTCCCCGCTACACCGACGTTGATACCGTCGTTTCCGTTGCGGGAACTTCGGGTGAGTTCCTCATCAACCTGGAGACGGAGTATGACCAGCGTTTTCCGTCCGTCGCGATGGCCCCCCAAGGGGACTTCGTCGTTTCCTGGACCGGCTGGAGTCTGGGGGAGGGAACAAGCGGAGTGAACGCCGACGTGTACGCCAGAAAATTCGTCTCCAATTCCATGCTTCGTCTAACCGGATCACAGACGAACATGCAGACGTCCCAAACGAACGGCACTCCGCTTATCGTCTCCCTCGATAATCCCGACAACCATATCGTCAGGCCGGGCGAACAGTACGGAGAGTACGGGAACATGGTGTTTGACGGCGTTTGCCGAATTGACACACTCTCGCCGGACGGCGAGGTTCTGGGCTTTGGAAGCGGTTCCCTCCTGACCACCGGATTCCATGTTCTGACAGCCGCTCACGTTGTTACCGATGCTTTTGGTAACGCAATGCCGATCAGTGAGCTTCTCGTTACGTTCCATACCCCTACCGGTATCATCGAAATGGGGGTCGCGGAAGTGATCGTGCATCCCACCTATCAGGGAACAGCAACGTTCGACAGCACAAGCGACATTGCCATCCTTCAGTTGAAGGAAATCGCGCCGGCGAACGTTCAGCGTTATGAAATTTACCGGGAACGGGACGAACTTGGGAAGACCGTAACGAAAGTCGGTTACGGAAACCACGCCATCGTCCACGCTGATCCAATGTTTCCTCCGACTGCCCTCGAACTCTGGGACGTGGACTACCTCAAACGCTGGGGCTTGAATACTTACGACATTACGAGTTGGGTGATGGATCCCTCTATGCATCCGGAAATCCTGATGTACGACTTTGACGATGGATCCACAAAGAACGACTACTTTGGAAATCGTTTCGGCGTCCGTCACACGGGAACCGGTTTGCTGAACGAAGTGATGACGGCAAAGGGTGATTCCGGCGGTCCGGGATTCGTCGATGGTAAAATTGCCGGTGTTACCAGCGGCGGCCACTTTTTACAATGGGGTGACGGATACAGCACCCCGGCCGGGTCTTATGCTTGGGATGTTCGTGTCAGCGGTTACGTCGACTGGATTGACGCGATCCTCACCGGGGGCGGTCGGCAGTTCCGGGTCAACCAAACGACGACCGGCAACCAACTTTGGTCCGATGTTGCCATGGACGCTTCCGGGAGTTTCGTCGTCACTTGGACACACGCACCGTCCAGTGTGGGAATCCTGCAACCGGACGCTTACGCGATTTATGCCCGCCGATTCGATGCAGACGGCAACCCGCTTTCGGTGATAGTCGTTAATGAAGAAGGTGACTGGATCGTGGATCGGAATGTACTTGGCGGGGAATTCCTCGTCAGTAGCACCGCTGCCGCCAACTCCAAGGATCAGCACCAATTGATGTCCAAGATCGCAATGACACCCAAGGGGGATTTTGTCATTGCCTGGGAGGGACTGTCCAATCGTTCGAATCCGGACGGTTTTGAACTTGATTTTGAAATTTTCGCCCGACGTTACGTCAATAACCGTAGCCTCCTGTCGACCGTTGTCGGCTTTGAAGTTGACGCCGACGACAACGTTGTGCCGATTTTCAATAACGTGATACCCGGCTACGGACGTGTCGGTGCCAACGGGGCACTGGCCGCCCCCTTCACCGTCAACAAAACGGTCGAAGGGGATCAACGTGCCGCTGGCGTTGCGGTAAGCAGTACCGGTGACATCGTCTTCGTCTGGGACGGCAATTCGGATCGAAGTGTCAAACACGATCCCTTTACCGGAGCGGAAATCGTCGACAAACACAACATCATGTATCGCCGTATCACGGTCCCCAAGGATACTTCCGCACCGTTTGTTACCGATGTCGTCGCCGCCGCCAAAAATGACAAAGGCGAATACAACTTGACGCAGATTCTCGAAAGCACTACGTTGGAGAAGGCACCGAACACCCTCATCGTTACGATGAGCGAGGAAATGTTCCACCAAAACCGCATCCTTGCGTGGAGCATCCTCACCCCGTCAAACTGGTCTCTGTACAGAAACGGTCAACTTCTCACTGACGGCATCGTGAAAGCGGAAATTCGGTGGGGCCGAAGCGAGGCAAGCGACCTCATCGGTTACGAAACGGGAAAATGGGAAGTCGTCCTGACTCTCAAAAACGATCTGCCCGACGGCCGATACACGCTTATGCTTTCCAGTGTTGTCGAAGACGTTAATAAAAACAGACTGGATGGCACCTACAACGGCATGTCGAGCGCGAATTTCCTAAGAACGTTCTTCATCAACAGTGCCGTTGTGGATGATGATGACGGCGGCTGTGGCGGCGGCTCGATTACCGACGATCTTCAGCCGATCGACCCTTATGATCCGAGAAACCCATCCGTGGATCCGAGGGCGTTTACCGATATGAACGCCAGACCGGCGGTCGACCGAAATGCGCTTGACCGATCAAAACCGGCAATCGCTTATCATCCCGACGGGGCGTTCGTTGTCGTTGCAGTGGAAAATCAAAACATCTTTGATCCCACGACCGGTGCAATCGTTAGTACCCAATTGGACATTATCGCAAGGTTGTACGATAAAAACGGCAACCCCAATGGTTACGAACGTGTCGTCAATGACTACATTCCCGGCGACCAAACGGACCCACACGTTTCCATAGACCGCTTCGGCAACTTCGTCGTCGTCTGGTCCGGCCCCAATCGGTTTGCCGGAAGTTCCGGGATCAACGCCCGCGTCTTCGATAAGTTCGGCAACGCTGCTGGCCCCTCCTTCCAGTTGTCCACTTTGGATGTCTTGCAGAAGACACCGAAAGTCGCGCTCAACGGAGACGGAACCTTCGTGGTAACCTGGATTGGATACGATAATGCAACACGTGGTCAAGTCGTTTTCTGCCGCGCATTCTCCTTTGGCGGTAATCCCATCGGTGACACGTTCATCATTGGCGAGGTCGACGGTAATCACTGTTATGAAATCGATCTTGTTACCAATGGCGACGGCACTTACGGCGTAACGTGGTCGGCCTATAATCCCGCTACGAAAAACTCCGACATCTTTGCTCAAACGTTTCGGGTTGATCCCTTCACCGGAAAATACACGCCGCTCGTCAACACGTTCTGCGTCAATACGTACACGGAAAGAGATCAAGGCAAACCGTCTATCGCAATGAGCGATTCCGGCAATTTCGTCATCACTTGGGAAGGTCCCGGCCAAGATGTCAATAACACGAAGGTTACGGGCTTCGAAATCTTCGCCAGAGCCTTTAGGGCGGACGGTTCGTCCATTGCGTTGCCGGGTTATACCACGTCGTCCAAAGGCGAGGCCATGATCGTCAACACGACTGCCGATGCGAGAATCAACAAGAACGCCGTCAACAACCAAGTCAGTTCCAGTGTTGCCATTTCCAACGACGGAAGTACGATTGCCTTCACCTGGACTTCGTACGATCAGGAATTTTACAACTATGACTCCATTAACAAAGTGGTACTCCACGACTATGGAGTTTACGCCCGTGTATTGAAAAACTTCGGTAAAGGTTTTGAGGATGTGCCTCCGACGTTGCCCGACCAACTGAAAGTCGAAGGCGAATTTCAAGTCAACCGGGTCCAGATCGGCAATCAGGTCTGCCCGGTGATCGGAATGGGACGGTCCGGGATTTTCTCCATCGCTTGGGTTGGCCCTGTGGTGGGAACTTCGCTACGAACGGATGTTTTCCTTCGGAGTTATCGGCCGAATGTTTCGCAGAACATTTCGACATCGACGCCCGGTTTTTCGGCGACGTCGTTGTCGGAGAAGCGTGACGGCTTGAGCCTGATCAGTTCCACTCACGTTCGACCGTCCGGCGGCGGCTACATGAACGAAGCGGCCGCACCGGCTCTCGTTTCGACCGTGTTCGTCATCAACGGTACGTCAGGAAACGACGTTCTGACCGTAACACCAGGGGCCGCTTCGGGAAGCTGGAACGTCCAACTCAACGGAAAGACGCAAAACATTCCCAAGGGGACGACGGAAATCGTCTTCAACGGTGGGGCCGGTAAGAACGAGGTCAATATCACCGGAACCGCCGGTCGGGACGATGCGGTGCTCAACGCAACGACGCAGACGCTCGTTTTCGCAGGGGCCGGCCTGACTTTCCGGGCAACCCAGGTCACGACCGCCAATCTGGACGGTGCCGGCGGAAACGACTCCATTCAAATCACCACGTCGAAGGGGAACGATGTCCTCGATCTTTCGGTCGGTTCCCTGATCCTCTCCGGAACAGGCTTGTCCTCCGTTGCGAAAAACTTTGAATGGGTCAATGTTCTCTCCGGCGGCGGAAAAGACGTTGCGATCATGCGGACTTCGAGAGAAGACGATGATTACCTGGAACTCGCGCCGAACCATGCAATCATGACCGGAAAAGGTTATACGCACGAAGTTACCGGCTTCCATTCGATCTCCGCGTTCTCCGAAGGCGGCAATGACACCGCTGTCTTCACGGGTTCCCGGTTCAACGACGTACTGACGGCCAACGAGAACAACGTCATTCTCCGCGGCGGCAACGATGCCTATTTCAACCGGGCCAGCGGTTTCCGTGACGTGACCGTCAACGGAATCGGAACCGGCAACTCCGCAACGGTCAACGGTTCCCGGTACGGTTCCGATCATTTGACCGTGTCGGAAAACGGCGTGGAAATGCGTTACAATAACAGCTACTCGTTGAACTTCAACGGGTTCCAGAATGCGACGTTCAACGCGGGCAACGGTTTTTCCAGTGCCTTGTTGACCGGCGGCAACCGATTCGTCGGTTACGATGATTATTGTACGTATGTGTCCGGCAACCTGACGATGACGCTGAACCGGTTCGACTCGACGGTCGTTCACGGCACGCTCGGCGCGTCGTCGCAAGCCGTGCTCAACGTCGGCGGAAACGTCACGGCGTCGATCAAAACGCTTGGCCGCACGACAACGCTTAACGCCAACGGCACGGATCTGTACAGTCTGATTGCGTTCGACCAGGTTTACGCCAGGAAAGCACAAGGCAACACCGGACGCATTGAATCCACTGCGGACTATCTGTTCGCAACCGGCGATTGGGAATAGTACACTAAGGAACAGTATAAAAATAACAACCGCATGATTGGCAGCCGGGAACGTAACGCAGTGAAGTGACCGGATTTCCCCGCTGTTTGATCCGGTCACTGCGCTGCGCTCCGTTCCCGGTTGCCATTGTTATTTTTATACTGTTCCTTAGTAACGTGAAACACCCTCCATCCATTCCCTTATTCTCACGTGGGTTCAAAATAAGGGAAATAAGGTTGATTTTTGGGCCGTTTTTGGGTTACTAAGGTTTTGTTTCCCGTGGTCAACCTTACAAAATGAGTCGGACGCTACCTAAAATCACGGCTACCCCCTTTTTTTACACCCGATTTCCGATTTCCTATTTCCTCTACTGTTTTGAGTCACCATTTGTTTACAGTTTGTATGATGGTCTCCGAGTCTCAAAAAATCAATCTTGACACGCAACAACCGATCCCGTAGAATACGGTGAAGTTGAATTTTCAGGTCTCCGGTTTGTTCGGTCAAACCGTGGATTTTTATCCGCTTTAAGCCCTTCACCCACTCCTTTCCTATGAAAACATCTCTGAAATCACGGCTGGTTGGAATACTTGCCGGTTGTTTGTTCGCCGTTTCGTCCCTTTTCGCTCCGGCGCATTTGAGCAGTGCCAAAGCCGCCGAACCAAAATCGATTGTCACCTTCTCCATTTCCAGCTATTCGGCCGTTCTCGAAGCGGGAAAAGTCATCGCCGACCAAATCGGTCAGGGCGATACTTATGGAATGTTTCAAGGTTTTTTGGGAGCCTTGCCCGGTGTCGACAATAAAAAACCGCTCGGCTTTGTCCTTTTCGCAACCGATGAGGAGTTTCTCCCGGTCGTCTTTCTCCCCATTGGCGATCTGAGCAAACTCACAGCGGTATTCCCCATTATCGACTCGCTTCTTTCGCAAAATCTGGAGGAAGTCAGCCCGGGAAAATACTCGTTTTCCGGTCCTGTTGAGCTTATCCTCGAACAGAAAAAGAACTGGTTGATTCTCTATCCGGAATCGCATCCGAAACTTGCCGCCGCGGATCCTTCGGTTTTCCTGAACGGATTGGACAAAAAATACCTTCTCGCGTTCCACCTCAATTTCGAGAACATGCCCAAGGAACTGGTTCTTCAGATGGTCAGCCTTGGGGAAATGATGGTGTCCATGTTCAATCCGGACGCCGCGTCGCAGTTTGCAACCGTTAAGGAACAGGTCGAATTGTTGCTTAACGAAGGAAAATACGTGTTGGAAGGAATGAACATCGACCCCAAGACCGGCGATATTTCCGCGGAAGTGGTGATGGAAGTCAAGCCGAACGGAACTTTTGCCGAGGCGTTAAAATATCAAAAAGACGGGAAAACGAATTTCATCGGTTTTTATCGACCGGAGCAGGCGGCGGCGGCCATTGGAATCGGTATCATCCCGGATGCCCAAAAAGAATCGCAAGCCAATATTGTGAAAAAATACTTCGCTTCCGCTGTCGAAGGTGTGGAAGAAGAACTCGAAGGCGACGAACTTGAAATGGTGAAAGGGATTCTCGAATCCCTGGAAGAGATTGCCATCGCAACGATTGAAGACGGCAAAACCGATGTTGCCATGTCCTGGAAATCGACCGGCGAAATGTTCTTCGGCGGACGTATCGCCCAGGGAAAGAAACTTAATGATGTTTTCAAGAAAATCGCCGCTGGAATTTCCGCAACGGTGACGGATATTGATGTCGCAGATTTCCTGAAAATCGAATATACGACTTTCGAAGGATACAAATTCACCCGTCTTGATTTGCCGTTTGCCTTGATGAGTGCGTTTAATCCGAATGCCGATCTTCCGGAACACTTGGAAGACAAGTCGATTAACCTGCTCATCGGTGTCAAAAACGATGCGATTTGCGGTGTCATCGGAACCGATGCGTCGAAGTTGGAAGCGATTTTGAAGAAGTGTATCACCGATTCGAAAGCGTCGGCCGCTCTTCCGAAAACCCTGTTTTCGTTCTCACTTCCTCGTGTTGCAGGCGCAATTCAGTCGCTTGACCTTTGGCCGCCGGAACCGCCGGTTGTCGCCGTTTTGGACTCGCTGATGAGCGCACCGGAAGGCGCGACCATCACCGCCGGCAATGAAGTTACCGTCAATGCACAAGGCGTTAAAAACGTCATGAAAGTCAATTTCAGCGGGAAAATCATCGCCGCGGTTGCCCAAGCGGTTGCCGCAGGAAAAGAAGCCCAAATGCAATCGGCCCTCAATTCCGATCCGTTCGACGAAACGCCCGAAACCCGAAAACGGGAAAAGGCGAGAGATTTTAAATTTTAACCTTTAGGGCATCGGGAATCGGGCATAGGGCATAGGGCATAGGAAAATCCTATTCCCGATTTCCGATTTCCGATTTCCGATTCCCGTATTTCTCATGTCTCTTGCACTAATCACCGGTTCAACCAGCGGGTTGGGGGAAGAGTTCGCCAGGCAGTTGGCGGCGGACGGTTACGATTTGTTGCTCGTTGCCCGCCGAACGGAACTCCTGAATCGGCAAAAAACCGAATTGGAAAAACAGTACGGAATTTCCGTCGAAATTCTTTCCGTCGATCTTGCCGCTCCGCTTCAACTTGCGGTGCTGGAACAGCGGGTTGCGCAATTGGACACGTTGGAATTTCTGGTCAACAACGCCGGATTCGGGTTTGAAAACAAATTTCCAGACACCGACATTGATCTGGAATGCCGAATGGTCCAGGTTCACGCCATCGCCCCGTTGCGTTTGTCTTACGCGGCACTCGGACCGATGATTCGCCGAAAAAAAGGGTACATTATCAACGTCGCGTCAGTGGCCGCTTATCTTCACGGTCCGGCCTGTGCCCAGTACATGGCGACCAAAGCGTATTTGCTTTCGTTCTCGAAATGCTTGCAGTGCGATGTCCGGGATCACGGAATCGAAGTCCAGGCCCTGTGTCCCGGCTTTGTGCGTACCGGGTTTCACAGTGCCGAGTGGATGAACGAGGAGAAGTTCAAGAAGATTCCCGACTTTCTTTGGTTGCGCAAAGAGAGCGTCGTTCGGGAATCGTTAGGCAACGTTCGCAAGAAACGCCGACGCACGGTTTGCGTTCCGTCGTGGCGTTACAAATTTTTTCTCGCGATTTTGACCTGTCCGTTGTTCACCTGGGCTACGGAATGGATTTACCAAAAACGGGCGAAAATGTGAAACGACTTTGAGTTATACCATACACCGTCAATAAAGAGCCACGCACAATCATTTTCACATCAAAAATTTCCATGAAACGGAACCTGCTTTTCACCGCAATCATTAGTCTCGTTTTGGCCAACGTTGTTTTTGCCGAGACGAAAGTCGTCAATCCCCGAACCAACGGTCGTGTCGAGCCGGTTGGCATTAACGAAGACCGGATCGTCTCGAGTTGGAACCTCGACGATCCAACGCCGGACACGATGCAAACGGCGTACCGGATTACCGTGAAAGACCTCTGGGACAAAGACCTCTGGGATTCTGGCTGGGTCAAGTCGTCGCAGTGCATTGAAATTCCGTACAAGGGGAAACAACTCCGGTCCTCGACGAAATACAGTTGGACAGTTCAAGTAAAAAACAATCGCGGTGAAATAGCGCAACTGAAATCCCAGGCATCGTTTACCACCGGGATAATCAGACCGGGCGACTGGAAGGCGATGTGGATTTCCATGGACCGTACCGATCAAGACCCGCTGCCGATCTTTCGGAAATCGTTTGAAATTGATCCGGCAAAGAAAATCGAACATGCCATCGTCCATATCTGCGGGCTGGGACATTTCGAATTGAACCTCAACGGCGAAAAACTTGGCGATCATTTCATCGATCCCGGCTGGACAAATTACCGCAAAACGTGCCTGTATGTTTCGTTTGATTTGACCGATTCACTTCAGCCGGGCGAAAACGTGTTCGGCGTGCTACTCGGCAACGGGATGTACAACGTGCCCGGCGGACGATACGTGAAATTCACCGGCTCGTTCGGACCGCCGAAGATGATCTGTCAACTGTACGTCAAATACACCGACGGTAGTGAGCAATTTGTCGTTTCCGACGACACCTGGAAGGCGTCACTTGGACCAATCGTATTTTCGTGCGTTTATGGCGGCGAAGACGTGGACAACCGCCGCGTCGAACCCGGTTGGGATAAACCGGGCTTCGATGACACCAATTGGAAAAACGTTATAATGGCCGAAACGGTTTCCGCATGCCTTCAAGCCCAGGAAGCCCCGCCGATCACCGTTGCGGAAACGAAAAAGCCGCTGTCCCTAACACGTTTGCCCGACGGACGTTACGTTGCCGATTTCGGATACAATTTTTCCGGTCGTCCGCGAGTGGTCTTGAAAGGGAAGCCGGGGCAAAGTGTTACCGTCAAAACGGCGGAGATCATCGACAAGATATGGAACGGGCACTCCTACACCTTGACGCTACGCGGCGAGGGGGGGAAATCGGGGGAATTAGGGGAAGAATTATTGCTCCCAAAATTCACCTATTTCGGTTTTCAATTTCTGTACATCGAAGGGGCGGTGCTTGAAAGCGACCGAACCGATGCCGACGCCGACAAGCCGACGCTGGTGTCATTCGAGGCGGATTTCACGACCTCCAGTGCCGAAAAGGTCGGAGCGTTTGAGTGTAGCAACGAGTTATTGAACGAAATTGATGCCATGATCGACCGCTCGGTCCGAAGCAATCTGGCGAGTGTCGTAACCGACTGTCCGCACCGGGAAAAACTCGGCTGGCTCGAAGTCCCGCATCTGATGGGACCGTCGATTATGGGCCGGTACAACGTCCATAATTTGTACCGAAAAATCTGCCAGGACATGACCGAATCGCAACTAGAGAATGGACATATTCCCGACATCGCCCCGGAATTTACGCGGTTTAGTGCCGGATTTTTCGAGTCGCCCGAATGGGGAAGTGCAAGCGTACAAGTTCCCTGGTTATTGTATCGGTTTTACGGTGATCGTGATATTGTTGAAAGACAGCGTGACACCATGACCCGATACGTCGATTATCTGAATTCGATGCGCAACGAAAAAGGACTCGTCAGAGCAGGTTTGGGCGATTGGTACGATTGGTCCGAGGAAAAAGGACACGCCGGGTATTCGCAACACACACCGGGCGAACTGACCGCGACCGCCGTGTTTCTCGATAATCTGAGAGTGCTTGAGTCGCTTTTGAGCGATTATGAAAAATTGAACTTGAATCAGCTGTACAATGATACCGTGGAAAGCTATAAGGCGGCCTACCTGAATTCTGAAACGGGAATGGCGTCGACCGGTTCGCAGTCGGCCCTGGCGGAAACGCTTTATGCTTTGTATGGTCGTGGGTTCAACCTTGCGATTTTCGAGCAGCTCGTTAAGAAAATCGAAGCCGACCAGTACAAGCCGACGGTCGGCGAGGTGTCATTTCCGAAATTAATACGTGCTTTAGTGGATGGTGGCCGTAACGATGTGCTTTGGAAAATGATTCACCGCACCGATAAACCCGGTTATGGTTACATGCTCAAGGAGCGCGGCATGAAGACGCTTTCCGAAACCTGGGACGGTCCCGGTTCATCGATGAACCATTGCATGTTCGGACATATCCAGGAATGGTTCACCGGCACCATTGTTGGTATCAATTTGAACAGCTCCTCGATGCGACGTGAAGACATGCCACCCTATTTTGTGCTCAACCCGACGCCGGTGGGTGATCTCACCTGGGCGAAGGGGCATTACGACAGCGTCTACGGTCGAGTCGAAAGCGAGTGGAAGATCGAGGACGGTAAATTCAAGTACCGCTTCGTGATACCAGCAAACACGACGGCATATCTACGACTTCCCCATTCCAATGGTGCCATGCAAAAATTCGAAAGCGGTGCTTACAATTTGGAAATTCCCGCTCCTTAGTAATTGTCAAAGGGCGAGTCTCGCGATTTGCCAATATCACGCTCCTCCAATTCGGTTCAAAAAATTCCGCAGCAGTCGTTTGCCGATGATGGTCATGATCGATTCCGGGTGGAACTGGATACCTTCGAGGGGAAATTTTTTGTGACGTACCCCCATGATTTCGTGGTCGTCCTCCGATTCCGCCGTAACGATCAGCTCGCCCGGCAGCGTATCCCGGTCGGCGATCAGCGAATGGTAACGCATCGCCTCAAACGCTCCATCGACGCCGTGAAACAGTCCCTGTCCATCGCCGCGAATGCGTGATGTTTTTCCATGCATGATTTTTGTTGCATGAACGACTTTTCCACCGAAGGCGTGGACAATCGCCTGGTGACCGAGGCAGACGCCGAGGATCGGAATCCGCCCGGCAAACGCCTTGATCGCGTCAAGCGAAACGCCGGACTCCGACGGATGGCCCGGGCCGGGCGAAATCACGATTCCCTCGGGCGCGAGCGATTCGATTTCGGAAACGGTCATTTCGTCGTTGCGAAACGTGCGAACCTCCGAACCGAGAATCCGGAAATACTGCACAAGATTGAACGTAAACGAGTCGTAGTTGTCGATGATGAGTATCATTTTTAGTGATTAGTGATTAGTGGCCACTACAAAAAAAGCCGCAAGCGTTGGGACGCTCACGGCTTGGGGATATTTGGTCGAAGTTACTTGCTAAAATTCCTTCGGCGCGTCGCTTACCGGAGCGGTATCGGTAAAACACCAATACCACCAGCAAAAATCGACGGAATAAGCAAAGGAATGATTCATGACTCTTCTTTTTTCGGCAAAATTATCGTGGAACACCACGACTTTTTCGCATTTTATTTCTCCCGCTCTGGTCGTCAAGGGGACAACACACAATTTTCGATATTTTTGCAGGAGGATTGCAAAGTCGCTTTTTTCCTGGGAACGCAGGTTTCCAGCCTGCTAGTACAAAGTCGTCCAATTGGTCTTCCTTAGAGTGCGTTTTTCTGGTAACATAGGGTCCATGTTTTTTCTCATTTTCCCCCTTTTTACGGAGATCATTATGGCAAGGACCGCCGCTCAGATTGACT
>Ga0209628_10000774_pt1 | contig 19894 bp, 21 predicted proteins | sample TergutCu122P4_FD_187285 | JGI IMG/M metagenome (GOLD analysis project Ga0209628, IMG submission 187285) | Cubitermes ugandensis P4 segment gut microbial communities from Kakamega Forest, Kenya - Cu122 P4 (SPAdes) (version 2) | ecosystem: Host-associated > Arthropoda: Insects > Digestive system...
ATAATTTTGTTGCTTTCATTTTCTTGAAATTTTAGATGTGTGTGATTGTGTTCATTTGCTTTTGTTGAATTTAGAAACCACAAATGTAGGTGTTTTTTTTGAAATCAGCACTGATGCGTAAATATTTGTGCAATATTATTTTGAGGTTCTATGACTTAAATCCGAAGGAAACAATGTTCGACGGGACCAAAAATATGAATAACCCCCAATGAAGCGAACGAAGTGAGCGATTGGGGGTAAGAGCGGCATCCACTCATCTCTCAACATGGAAGGTTGAATTTAAAATAGCGTGCATCCGGCTCCATACCATTTTCTAACCATAAACGCAGCATATCCTTCTTCCCACCCCTGAAAAGCGGGAAAATCAGAGGATTGTTTCATCCAAAGTGATGTAGAAACTTTGATGCTCTTTACAAAATCAGCTAAAGCAAAACTTGAATGAAGATCGGACAAAATATGGATATGGTCTTCCATTCCGTTTATTCGATATAATTTCCCTTTTTTGTTTTTAATAATACCCCAAATGTATTTGTACAAGGAAGATACATTTTTTTGAGAAATAGACGGCTCACTTCGTTTTGTCCATAAAACAATGTGATAAAGAATCTGTGTATAGGCCATAATTATTGGATTTGATTATTTCTGCAAAGATAATCTTTTTTGTGATTTATTGGCTCCGCCGATTCTTCAAATTCAACCCTCCGGGTTGGGGGGGAGTAGAGATATTCGCTCTACTCCCCCAATCGCTCACTCCGTTCGCTTCATTGGGGGTTATTCATATTTTTGGTCCCGTCGAACATTGTTTCCTTCGGATTTAAGTCATAGCACCTCAACAACCCGCAGATAAATGCCTTGCGCGTAGCACAACGAGTAATGCACGGTGGACACGACGTGCCAATTCAAAAAATTATCAGTCGTTATTACAAATCAATAGCAAACTGCATTTTGTTGTCGCAAGTTGTTGACAGACTGTATATTTATGACAACTCTATTGAAAACGGACTTACAGAATTGTTGTTCAGAGCCAACGAGGGAAAATTAGTAAAACAATATGCGCCAATACACGATTGGGCAAAGTCGATTTACGAAAAAGTGCTTTGAAAACAGGTGGTACCAAAAGGTATAGAGAGTTTCTTTACAAAAACAATATAACCTACTCCATCGCTATTTTCCGGATGCGGTGGTTATCCCTATCCGCCACATACAATACATCGCCCGAAGCGTTAATCGCTATACCGGCGGGACGATCAAATTGCGCCGCGGTGCCGGTGCCATCGGCAAAGCCCGCCGCGCCGCTACCTGCAAAAGTAGTTACCTTAGTTGTGGAATCAATTTTGCGAATACGGTAATTAGACCAATCCGTCACATATACATTGCCCGAAACAACCGCTACGCCGCAGGGATTGTCAAATCGCGCCGCTGTGCCGGTTGCGTTCTTAAAGCCTGCCGCGCCGTCGCCCGCCAAAGTAGTTACCACGCCTGCCGGAGTAATTTTGCGGATGCGGTGATTACCGAAATCCCCCACATATACATTACCCGAAGCGTCAACCGCTACACCGGAGGGATAGGTAAATTGCGCTGCTGCGCCTGTTGCGTCCTTATACCCTGCCGTGCCGTCGCCCGCCAAAGTAGTTACCACGCCGGCTGGAGTAATTTTGCGGATGCGGTGATTACCGAAATCCCCCACATATACATTACCCGAAACGTCAATCGCTACGCCTTCGGGATAGTTAAATTGCGCCGCTGTGCCGGTGCCATCGGCAAAGCCCCACGCACCGCTGCCCGCCAAGGTAGTTACCGCACCCGCGGGAGTAATCTTGCGAATGCGGTTATTTTCACAATCTGCCACATATACATTACCCGAAACGTCAATCGCTACGCCTTCGGGATAGTTAAATCGCGCCGCTGTGCCTGTGCCATTGGCAAAACCCTGCGTGCTGCCCGCCAAAGTAGTTACCACGCCTACAGGGGTAATTTTGCGAATACGGTGGTTATAATAATCTCCCACATATACATTACCCGAAGCATCAACCGCTACACCGTAGGGTTGGTTAAATCGCGCTGCTGTGCCTGTGCCATCGGCAAAACCTGCTGTGCCGCTGCCGGCTAAGGCAGAAACAACAGCGGTAGGCAAATAGTTGAAGACACCGGAAGAAACGGCTGTTTTGCTTCCCACCGTTACACGTATGGGACCGGAGCAAAGCAGGTTTTTGGGTACGGTAACTTTTATCTCTTTGGACGTGGCAGAGATAATCGCAGCAGGTACATCATTGAATGTTACACTGTTTTCCGAAGGCACTGCGCTGAAGCGTTTACCGGTGATGGTAAGCGTGGCGCCATACTTCGCTTCGGTGGGGCTGAAATCAGTAATCGAAGGAGCCGGTTCTACCTTGTTTTCGCAGCCTGCCAGCGCCATACAGGCAACAACTGCCATGATGAAGAATAATTTTGTTGCTTTCATTTTCTTGAAATTTTAGATGTGTGTGATTGTGTTCATTTGCTTTTGTTGAATTTAGAAACCACAAATGTAGGTGTTTTTTTTGAAATCAGCACTGATGCGTAAATATTTATATCTCAAAAAAGCCCCGCCGGTTAGCGAGGCTTAGCTGTAGTAAAGTAATGAATGTCAATTTAATTACAGTTCTACTGCCAATAGTTCTCTTCCAAGATGGTGCAATGCGGATTTTATTTTTATTGCCTGTTGTTCTCGCGGGCGACTAACTCCGGAAGAATAACGCTGCAACTGTCTTTGATTAATACCTGTCATTCTCTCTAATGATGCTTTTGTAAAAATCCCATCGTAATGTTTTAATAAACTTTCCGGATCAAATTTATATATAAGTTCATAATCAGAATCAAACGGTATTTTATCGCCATCTTCACGCATACCTTCAAGGTGAAACTCGACAGCCTCAGCAATATTATTTTTTAAATCCTCAAATGTATATCCCGTAGATACGCATCCGGGAAGAGTCTCTATATAAGCCGCGTAGTTATTGTCTGTCATTTCTACTGTTACAGTTACTTTTTCCATTTTTTTTGTTTTTATGGCAGGACTTTATTCAAGCCCCGTCTGTTTCAAAATACTTTTTGATGTTCCGAATGGCAAATCATCATTCAAACCTCCGGGAACTGTTACTCGTCCCGTCTTTGTTGGATGCCTGAATTGCCGGTGGCTCCCTTTTTGCGTTATGAAATACCAACCATCTAATTCGATGTATTTGATCATTTCTTTTACTTTCCAAACTTTCATAGAACTATTATTAAATTGACACCACAAAGATAGTTGTAGTTTTACAACCATACAAGTGTTTTGTAAATTATTTATACCATAAAAAAAGATTTGCCATGATGAAGAATAATTTTTTTGTTTTCATTTTCTTGAAATTTTAGATGTGTGTATATTCATTTACTTTGTTTTATCGTTTTTGTAAATATTCTTCCAATCCGGCTTTTCGCAGTTTACAAGCCGGACAATGTCCGCAACCATCGGCGAGATGGCCGTTGTAGCAAGTCAGCGTTTCGTTCCGCACCAAATCAAACACGCCTAATTCGTCTGCCAATGCCCAGGTTTCGGCTTTGCTCAACCGCATCAGGGGCGTATGAATGATGAACTGTTCGTCCATTGCCAAATTGAGAGTAGCGTTTGCCGACCGGATGAATGTGTCGCGGCAATCGGGATAACCGCTATAGTCGGCTTGCGACACACCGGTTACGATGTCCCATATTCCATGCGAACGGGCAATGACGGCGGCAAAAGTCAGAAAAAACAAGTTTCGACCGGGGACGAAAGTGTTGGGGTAGGAACTTGCCGGTTTTTCCTGATCCATCGCAATGGCTGGATTCGTCAACGAATTATCGGCTAACTCGCTGATAACCTTTGCATCCAACACCTGAAACGGAACGCCCGCTTTTTGAGCGATTTTTTGAGCGATTTCCACTTCCTGAGCGTGGCGCTGCCCGTAGGCGATACACAACGTCCGCACTTCCTTAAAATGTTTCAACGCCCAATACAAGCAGGTGGTCGAATCCTGACCTCCCGAATGAAGCACCAATGCAGACCGAGCCTTCATATTATCCGATTTACTATTTGTTTAGCCATAATTCCGGATTTTGAACCTCTTGATCTTTCCGCAATTCAAAATACAAAATGGTGTCCTCCGTTCCTCCGCGATCGGTATAGATTTTCCCAATATTTTGACCGGTTTTCACCTTATCTCCCTGTTTTACAAGAAACTCTTCCAATCCGGAATAAATTGTAAAATAATTTCCATGTTTAATGATAATCGTATATAGCGCTTCCGTCTTGAAAAATATGGACAATACCTCTCCGTCAAAAACGGCTTTGGCATGATTGTCCACAGTAGTTTTGATTTTAATTCCCGGACTGTCGTAAACCGTTCCTTTCAAGTTGCCGTATTGCTGCGCGCCGAAACGACCTGCAATCGCATACCTGCCTGCCAACGGGAAAGGCAGTTTCCCTTTGTTTTCGGCAAAAACGGACGATAGTGCCTGTTCTTCCTTAGTCATGGACAGACCGCCTTTTGTTTCGGCTTTCCGTTCGACATTGGGTTCTGTTTTAGCGGCTTTATTTGCCTTGGCTATTTCTTCGGCAATAATTTTGGATATCTCCCTGTCGAGGGCGGCTGCCTGTTTCTTCTTTTTATCCATTTCTGCCTGAAGTTTTTTTGCATTTTTTCGTAAATCGTCTATTTGAATCTTATTGTTGGCTTCTGCCTGATGTAAATGAGATTCTTCCTTTTTTCTTGTGTTCGACAATTCTTCTTTTTTCTGTTTATCAGCTAAGAGGGCTTCTTTTTCGATGTTAATTTGTTGTTGTTCGACGATGATTTCATCCGCCTGCTGTTTCCGCCAACCGGCATATTCCTTCAAGTACAGCATTCGCCGGAACGATTGTGCCGGATTATCGGCCGAGAGGACAAAGAGTAAGCGTTGATTGTTTTTTTGCTGATGCATTTTCTGTATGGAAAGAGCATAATTATCTTTCTTTTGCTGCAATTCCTGATCTAATTTTTTTATTTGGGATTCTTTCAATCGGATTTCTTCGTCAAGGACCCGGATTTCTTTTTCCAAAACAGCTATCAATTTTTTTTGAGCAGTAATTTTTTGAAGTATCAAATTCAAATTACTGAGAACACTACTGATCGACTTTTTGTTTTCGTTCAGCAGTTGGTTGATGCCGGCGATTTCGGTCGAAAGCGCTTTTCGCTGTTCTTCTAATTTTTGCCGCTGGGAAGATTGTTGTTGAGCAGAAAGCGAAAAACCAGCCATCAACAGTATGATTATTGCATACGTTCTCATAATACATTTTCGATTAACCGAAACAGTTGCTGTAAAGTAACTTGCCGGTAGTTGTTGGGAACATTATAATCGACAGAAAAACCTGCATTTACGGTTACCGATTTGTAAAGCCAATTCAGATCGAAAACTCCGGAAGAGGTGTTCAGTTGCATATTCAGCGTCATTGGGAATATTCGGTTATTGGATGTCAATCCCCAATTGGTGTAGTTGGATTGCAGATACGAGTCGCTGTTTTTTTGTTCTATCCGAATCATCCGGATACGATGAGTATAATCGCTTTCAAAATTGTAACACATATTTTGGTTGTCCAAATAAGTAATATAAGCACAAAATTGATCTTCCCTGATTTGGAAATCACCATAATTTGCGGGGTTAATTTCTTTTTTTCCGGCAATAAATAATTGATTGGTCAGTAAGGCTTCCAAGTTGTAAAGATTGAAATCGAAGGCTGTTTGTGCTTTGATATTTTGTGTTGTTTCGTAGAGATATTGCCTGTTTATACGGTCGATAATCAGCACATTTTCCGGTGTAACCACCACTCGGAAAACTTCGCTGCCTATGATGGGAGCACGTAGAGAGAGTTGTATCGCCTCGTTTTTAATGATGCGTAATTGGGCATCCACCGATGTGTCCTTGTTGGTTTTATCCGTTTGTATCGTCAGTTTCAGATTTGCCGATAAATCGTCGTATGGTATTGCAGCTTGAATGATATTGTGTATCCGTTCCGCATTTGTCAGCGATGATAGAGATACGGAGATTGCTTCTTTGCTGCTTTTACAGGAGGCAACAAGCAGCAGAACGATTACCCAACAGCAAATTATGAGGACTATTTTTTTCATATACGCTATGTTCAATACCGTACAAAAGTAATATGTTTTTTCGTTTTTTCAAAAGGTTACATAGAACGAGCCGAATAAATACATCAACGGCACTCTGAGGTCGGACAAATGACCCAATTTCAGAAGAAATTTTTATTCATCTGTGTAATCGTGAAAAAATTTCATCTATCTTTGTAACTCAAAACAACAAAGATGGACAAAAAATACAAAAGAACTCTCATTACTTCAGCCCTACCTTACGCCAATGGACCGATTCATATCGGACATTTGGCGGGAGTGTATGTCCCTGCTGATATTTATGCCCGCTACCTTCGGTTGAAAGGAGAAGATGTTGTATTCATTGGTGGATCGGACGAGCATGGTGTTCCCATTGCACTGAAAGCCAAGGCCGAAGGAGTTACGCCGCAGGAGATTGTGGATCGCTATCATTACATCATCAAAAAATCGTTTGAAGATTTTGGTATCAGTTTCGATGTTTATTCCCGCACTTCTTCGGAAATTCATTATAAAACCGCTTCCGATTTTTTCCGCAAACTCTACGATAAAGGCGAATTCATTGAAAAAACTTCCGAACAGTATTATGATGACGAAGCCATGCAGTTTTTGGCAGATCGCTACATTATCGGAGCTTGTCCGCATTGCAGCAATGAGCGCGCTTACGGCGACCAATGCGAAGCCTGCGGAACTTCGTTAAGTCCATTAGAACTGATTAATCCCCAATCGGCAATTTCGGGAAGCGTTCCGGTTTTGAAAGAAACTAAACATTGGTATTTGCCTTTGGATAAACATGAGCCTTGGTTGAAACAATGGATTTTGGAAGATCACAAAGAATGGAAGTCGAACGTTTACGGACAATGCAAATCGTGGTTGGATACGGGGTTGCTACCTCGCGCTGTGAGTCGCGATTTGGATTGGGGAGTGCCTGTGCCTGTAGAAGGCGCCGAAGGAAAAGTATTGTACGTTTGGTTCGATGCTCCCATCGGCTATATTTCCAACACCATTGAATTGTTCCCCGACGATTGGGAGAAATGGTGGAAAGATGACGAAACCAAATTGCTGCATTTTATCGGAAAAGACAATATCGTATTCCATTGCATCGTTTTTCCGGCGATGTTGAAAGCCGACGGCAGTTTTATTCTGCCCGAAAATGTTCCCGCCAATGAGTTTTTGAATCTGGAAGGCGATAAAATATCCACTTCCCGCAATTGGGCGGTTTGGCTACACGAGTATTTGGAAGATTTTCCCGATAAACAGGATGTGTTGCGCTATGTGCTCACAGCCAATGCTCCCGAAACCAAGGACAACGATTTTACGTGGAAAGATTTTCAATCGCGTAACAACAATGAGTTGGTGGCTGTACTTGGCAATTTTGTCAATCGCGCTTTGGTATTGATTCAAAAATATTTCGACGGCACAGTGCCTGCTTGCGGAGCGTTGACAGATTACGACCGGCAAACACTGGATGAATTTATTCGAACGAAAGCGGAAATGGAAAATTATCTCAATCATTACCGTTTTCGCGAAGCCTTGAAAGAAGCCATGAATTTAGCTCGCATCGGAAACAAATATTTGGCAGATACGGAACCCTGGAAAACGGCTAAAACGGATATGGAACGCACGGCAACGATTTTGAATTTAAGTCTGCAAATCACCGCCAATTTATCCATTGCTTTTGAACCGTTTTTGCCTTTTACGTCGAACAAGATACGCCAATTATTAAATATTTCTATTTGTCATTGCGGGCTTGACCCGCAATCTCCTGAAAGTACAGGGGATTCTGACTTTCGTCAGAATGACACGGTAAGTTGGAACGAATTAGGAACATTCGATTTATTAAAAGCGACACATCCACTCAATCAACCGGAATTGTTGTTTGAAAAAATTGAAGACGAAGTGATTGAAAAACAAATACAAAAACTGTTAGATACACGCAAAATGAACGAATTAAACACTCATCAGGCAATCCCCATAAAACCGGAAATTGTTTTCGACGATTTCAGTAAATTGGATATCCGCACAGGAAAAGTATTGGAATGTGTCAAAGTGCCTAAAGCCGATAAACTGCTGCAATTCAAGATCGACGATGGATTGGGTGGACGAACCATCCTTTCGGGCATTGCCGAACATTATCACCCGGAAGAATTGATTGGGAAAAACGTTTGCTTTGTTGCCAATCTTGCGCCTCGCAAAATCAAAGGCATCGAGTCGCAGGGCATGATTTTATCCGCCGAAAATGCCGATGGCAGTTTGGCAATCATTCAGCCGGCAAAGGATGTGTTACCGGGAAGTGCAATCAATTAATCAATGAAATTCATTCTATAGTCGCCTCTCCCACAAGCGACATTTTCATGGATGTTTTCACCTCTTCGAGGTCTAATCCTCGTCCGAAAAGGAACATCAGTTTGGCCACAGCTGCTTCGGTAGTGATGTCGTAGCCCGAAATCACGCCGATATCCGTCAACGCTTTCCCCGATTCGTAGCGCATCATATCGACCGAGCCGGCAGCGCATTGCGTAACATCAACTACTACGATGTTTTTGTTTACGGCTTCTTCAATAATGTCTAAAAACCATTTTTGAGCAGGAGTATTTCCTGCACCATAAGTTTCCAACACAATCCCTTTCAAATGAGGAATGGCAGTCATGGACTTCAATATATCCGGCGATATTCCGGGGAAAATTTTTACAATCGCCACATTCGGATCAAGTTCGTAATGAAATTTGGGAGTGCTGCCCTGAGCAGGGCGGTGTATCCTTTCGTGCCAGTAGTGAATTTTAGTTCCGGCTTCCGCCAATATCGGATAATTAAAGGAATTAAAAGCTTTGAAATAGGCCGCATTGATTTTGGTAGTCCGATTGCCCCGCATCAGAAGGCTTTGAAAGAAAATGCAGACCTCCTGTACAAAGGCGTTTCCATCGGGGTCTTTATCTACAGCCATTTCCAATGCTGTAATCAAATTTTCTTTGGCATCGGTGCGAATTTTACCGATAGGCAATTGCGATCCGGTAAAGATAACCGGTTTATTCATATCTTCCAGCATAAAACTCAACGCCGAAGCCGTGTAAGCCATCGTATCTGTTCCGTGCAGGATAACAAAGCCATCGTATTTGTCATAATTTTCCTCGACAATTCTTACGATCTTTTTCCACTGTTCGGGATTCATATCCGCCGAGTCGATTGGTTGTTGGAACTGAATGCTTTCGATCTTAAAATTGAGCCGGTTCAGTTCGGGAACATATTTTGTCAAGTGGTTAAAATCGTAGGGCTTTAACGTGCCGTTTTTTGAGTCCTCTATCATTCCGATAGTTCCTCCGGTGTAAATCAACAAAACAGAAGCATTACAGTCTAACATAATAGGCATTATTAACAATAAAACACGACACAAAGATAGTATGAATATTCCAAATAATAATACTAACTTTGCAAAACAGAAAATATTATTCCGTAAAGACGATGATTTGTTTCCCAAATGCAAAGATTAACCTTGGTCTGAATGTTATCTCCAAGCGTACCGACGGTTATCACAATATCGAAACGGTTTTTTATCCGGTACGGCTGTATGATGCGTTGGAGATTGTTCCTGCGGCTACTGAAGCAATGAGGTTTAGTCAAACAGGAATACCTGTTACGGGCGAACCAGAAACAAATTTAGTTCTCAAGGCTTATCGACTATTGCAAAAGGATTATATTCTTCCCGAGATAGATATTTACCTGCAAAAAAACATTCCGTTTGGAGCCGGCTTGGGCGGAGGCTCGGCGGATGCAGCCTTTATGTTGAAATTATTAAATGATTTTGCCGATTTACATTTGTCGGATAAGCAATTGGAGGAATATGCTTCACAATTGGGAGCCGACTGCGCCTTTTTTATTCAAAACCAGCCGGTATTTGCCGAAGGGATCGGAATGATTTTTACTCCGGTTTCCGTTCCGCTTTTTGGATATTACATAACAATTGTAAAGCCGAAAATTCATATTTCAACTAGGGAGGCTTATGCCCAAGTAACTCCCCAATCTCCCAAAGAATCCATTCGTGATATTATCACTTGTCCGGTAGAAACGTGGAAAGATCGTTTGGTTAATGATTTTGAACCCAGCGTATTCGCCCGTTTTCCGGAAATAGGTGCCATCAAACAAACATTGTATGAAAAAGGAGCGGTTTATGCGAGTATGTCGGGTTCGGGCTCTTCGGTTTTCGGGATATTTGAAACGCCGGAATGTTTGGAAGCGGAGTTCCCCGATGCCGGATTAGTGAACTGTAGAGGGCGTTAACTGCTCTCTGAATTTGGGCAAAGCCTCTTCAAACAAAGCAATAGCCTCTTCCAATTTGCCGTAAAACTCCCCTCCGGCGGCATTCAGATGACCGCCGCCTTTAAATACTTCGGCAACGAACCCATTTGCCGGAAAATTTCCTTTCGATCGGAGTGATATTTTAACCATATCTGCTTCTTCTCGAATAAAAGCCGAAAATACAATGCCTTCGATACCTAACGGCATATTGACAAAGCCTTCCGTATCTCCTCTATTCCATTGGAAACGCTCATTTTCTTCGCGCGAAAGTGTTATCAAAGCAGTATGATAGGTTTCGTAAATTTTCATTTTTTCGTACAGGACGTAGCCTTGCAAACGAAGTCGAGATTCGGAATAATGATTATACACCTTGTCGTAGATAGCGTCTTTGTCGATACCTTTTGCCAATAGTTCGCTGATAATGAAATAAATATGCTTATCATTGGAATTGTAGGTAAAGGCGCCCGTATCGGTCATCATGCCTGCATAAATACATTCGGCACAGGATTTATTCATAAAATCGAACATTCCCATACGGCAAATAAAGCGGAAAATCAATTCACTGGTCGAGGCTATTTCGGAATGAGAAATGATTACATCGCAAAAATCTTCGGGAGAGGGATGATGGTCGATCAAAATCTTTTGTGCACCGGCTTTCTCTACCCACGCCGATAAAGGTTCGATTCGTTTGAGGACATTGAAATCTAAACAGAAAATTAAATCGGCTGCCTGTATCAGTTCTTTCGCCACATTTTCTTTCCATTCGGCAACGACGATATCTTTCGCCCCTTTCATCCATTTCAGGAAACCGGGGAAATTGTTGGGAACTAACACATTGACTTCTTTTCCCAATTCTGTCAGAAAGTGATATAACGCCAATGAAGAACCTATCGCGTCGCCATCCGGAGAGGTATGCGTAACAATGACAATTTTATCACTCTGTTCGATAATTTTCTTTGCTTTTTGAATACTGTTTTCAGAAATGATTTTGTTCAGCATTTATCTTTCTATTTGATATTGTGTAAGGCACAAAGGTAGTAAAAAAAATTAATTAATATGCTCAATCAATTTTCTGTATAAAGGATTTTTTACCAATAATTTTTCATTTCCGATAATATGCAACTGTTTTTTTGCGCGGGTAAGTGCTACATTCAATTTTCGATCGATGCGTTTCTCATTTTCCTCCAACCAATTCGGGAGTGCTTCCAACTGACTTTCGGTTTGGATGCAGAAAGAATAGATAATAACATCGCGCTGACTTCCCTGAAACCGTTCGACTGTATCGACTGCAATATCGGAAAAACATTGTATTTCGCTTTCCTGCAATAATTTGCGTATCAATGCAATTTGATTGCGAAAGGGAGTAATAACGCCGATACTTTGCGGATGGAAAACTTCCCGGCTATTCAAGCAGTCCTGATACAATGCACGACAAATGGCTACAACCTGTTCTGCTTCACGCCGGTTCGTTTTGTTTGAACGTTCCTTTTCCGAAGGTTTTACAGGATAAAAATTCAATCGGCGGCGGGACGTCCACCTCTCGGATTGATGAGGCAAGTCCGCACATTCCAATAAACTGTCGTAAAAATGTTCGGAAGGGAAGGCGGCGATCTCCGGATGCATCCGTCCTTGTTTGGAAAGAAGGGCAAAACAGTCGTTCAAGCCGGCTTCTCGGTATTTCCGGTAAAGACGCTCGAACAACGAGTCGCTTAAATTAGTCAATCCAATGGCGTTTAATTCCAATTCATTAACCCTGCTTTCGTTCTTCGTTTGTAAAACAATGGCGGGCAACTGTTTGTGGTCGCCGATTAAAACAAACTTGTCCACTGCATTGGCGCCTGAAGGATTTTTTGCACAGAAAATTCCCAAAAGATGCGGTTCCAACAGTTGGGTAGCTTCGTCCACAATTGCCAAATCGAAATGTTTGAGATGGAAAAGTTCCGGTTTGTTGCCAACCGAAGCGACTGTTCCAACAAAGATCCGGTAACGCTGAATCATTTCCGCTACTTCCGTTCGATTGGTGCAGTTATCTAATTGTTTTTCCAACAGATGAGAACGAAATTCCGGTGCGCAGTTTAATTCACTCCCGATGCGAATGAAAGGAAAGTCGGTGTCAATATCCGACAAGGCTTTGCAAATTTCATCCACCGCCCGATTCGTATAGGATAACAAAAGAATGTTGAAATCCTTTTTTTGCCATTCGGCTTCTACCATTTGTTTCAAAGCAACGGAAGTTTTACCGGAGCCGGGTGGACCGATTAAAAGAAACAATTCGTCCGATTTGCTATATCGTTGGCACAACAATAAATCCCTCCTCTCCGGATTGGCGTGAATAAAAGCCGTCAATCCGCGAAACATTGCGGTGTAAGTGGTATCCATATAATCGTGTTCGACGGCATACAGCGAGTCGTTGTTCCACACGTGCGGATTTTTTTGTCGGTAGCGCAAGCGGATTTTTATCTTTTTGTTATCCAACGCCTCGATGGATCCTTTGAATACCTGCCGGTTGTTTACTTTATCGGAAGCCGAATTGCGTTCGTACAAAACGACCGCATCTCCCTGACGAAAATTGGGCAAATACAAATCTTCGTACTCCGGAATCGCCAAAGAAATCGTATGGTCTTTATAAGCAGCGCAGTTTTCCGTAATTTGCAAATTGTACAACAGTTCGCCGGTAATCAGTTTGTCGTCAAACGAAGCATTCCACAAAACCGAAGCATTTTTCACGCCTTCGTATTCCCGTTCGCCGGCTTTGGAAAGCCATAATTCTTTGGAAACAAGAGTATAAAGTCGTAGAAAATAAGATTTTTCAAGTTCGTTCAACCCCGAAAAACCGGTATGGAATTGGTCGATACTTGGCGCCAAATAATTATCGAACAACTTGCCTGACAGTTTTTCGGTATTTAAATTCTCAGAACGAATGCCGCTTAACAACTCCCAAGTGGTTTGTGAATCGTTGGCTTTCTGCAAAGCATACTCGCGGGCTACAATCTGGTTGCGCAACGATAAAGCCATCTGCAAATGCTTTCGGGAATGTTTTTCCTTACTTAAAATAGGATATTTGGAATACAAAAGATAAGAATGAACATCGTCGGCCGCCAAATTCAGATTAAATTCAAGCGTAGCCAAATACAATATCATCTGGATATAATGATTTTCGGCCGAACGGATAAATTGTCCGCCCGAACGAAAATCTTCCAGTGCCTTGCCCGATTTCAATTCGATAAACTTGGAATAATCGTGCAGCATAATATCCAACCGTCCCTGCAAGCCCAAAGCGTTGGAAATAAAGGACGGTTCCAATACTACTTTTTCTTTATCGATACCGGCTTTCGGAAAAAAGGTATTTACGGCGTACCGGATGTGCTTGAAATGCTTCCGACAACTAGCGAAAAAATCGGCTTCCGCTTTTGGGTTTTTCAAATCTTCGCAAGCGGTAAACTCAAAAGCGGAAGTGCGGAACAGTTTTTTCAAACTTTCGGTGAAATCGACCGGCGTTTGAGAGTCTTCATACACAAACTCGTCCATAAAAAAATTGGCGGTGTTTCCAAGCAATATCGACGATGTGGTTTCGCGAAACTGCAAACGTGCCAAAGGATAATTCAGCGGATGATGCCCATAAGGTTTGAAACATTCGGCTAACGAACTGATGTCGAGCAGATAATCGGGTTCAAAAATAAGAAACTCCGCCGTTATTTTTATTGCATCTCCGTCTTCAGAGTCTTTAAAGTCCTTAACGTTCAACAAATTAAACACACTCCCCTGATGCAGTACCTCAGACAAGTCTTTCAATTCTTCCTGCTGATTTTCGTTACAAAGCAAACAAACAATCTGATTGTCAGTCGTTTTGGCTATTAATTTTTCGTTCAACAGTTCCTGAAAAATAATTCGTAGTGATTTTGAGTTTTTCATGGTGCAAAGTTTAGTATTTCTCGTTGGAATCCTTAAATTAGGGGTAACGTTATTTTTCCAACAATTCTTTTACCCGCTTTTCAAGGTTAGGCAGGTAATTGACGATTATCAACCATAAAACATCTTCGGAAACACTATCGTAACCGTGAATGATGCGATTCCGTGTGTCAACAATTTTGCGAGATGTCTCAATGGGAAATTGTGGGTCAATTCTCAAGATTCTGCTCATTGCTTCACCAATGATTTCAATATTTCGCTCAACGGCTTTACGAGTTTTTAAATCTTTCTGAAACTCAAGGAAATTTCTTTTTTCGGGTAAGAAATCAAATATTTCGCTGATTGACCGTTCAATATCCGTCAGAAAAAATTTTATGTCTTTATTATCCTGCATAAATCAATTGTTTAGAGTTGTCGATTTCCTGACGAAGATAGTCGTTTCTGATAGCCTTATTTTCAAGTAAATCAATAGGGCGATTAAACAAATCTTGCAATGCAAATTTCAGATTAAAATAATTGTCGGCATACTCTAACGGATTGGTGGAATCAATATCAACAACCATATCAATATCGCTATCATTGTTGAAACGATTTGTCAAAACAGAGCCGAAGGCATATAACGACTTTACCTTGTTTTGAAGGCATAATTGCGTTAAAACATTTTTGTAAGAGTCAATGTACATATTTCTGATGTTTAATATTTTTACAAAGGTATAAATTTTCGTTTAGATTTAAAACACGCCCCGGACAAGTCCTTCAATTCTTCCTGCTGATTTTCGTTACAAAGCAAACAAACCGTCTGATTGTCAGTCGTTTTGGCGATCAATTTTTCGTTCAACAGTTCCTGAAAAATAATTCGTAGTGATTTTGAGTTTTTCATGGTGCAAAATTAATCATTTTATGTACATATCGAGCTTTCATTTATCGAATATATTGTATACTCAAGATGTTTTTTCGCAATCTCCAAGTCCGAAGGACTTATATATGGTAATAATTTATAGCATATCAAAATAATATCTCGCCAAAAAAAATTACCTTTGCACTATGAAAAACAAACCATTAGATATTCGATTTCCGGCTGAATGGCATCCGCAGGCAGCGGTAATGCTCACTTGGCCTCACGAGAATACCGATTGGCAACCCATTCTGCAAGAGGTAATTCTCTGCTATGTTGCTATTGCCAAAGAAATTCTCCGGCACGAAAAACTGATTATTGTTTGTTCGTCTATTGCAGAAGTAAAATCCGCTTTGGGAAAGGAGCCGGATTATTCCCGAATTTTGTTTCGCGAAATTCCGTCGAACGATACCTGGTCGCGCGACCACGGACCGATTTCGATTTTTATCGACGGTCGCCCTTCCGTTTTGGATTTTACTTTCAATGGCTGGGGATTGAAATTTCCGGCAAATCTTGATAATCAAATTACCCGCAGGTTGTATCAAAGCGGTGTTTTTAATTCGACTGTGAAATACCATAGTATTAAAGATATTGTTTTGGAAGGCGGAAGTGTCGAAAGCGACGGGAAAGGTACTATTCTAACTACCACCCAATGTCTTTTTGCTCCAAACCGGAACGAATATCAGGATGAGGAAGAAGTTGAAGATTACTTTCAAGTACTTTTTGGCGTCCAACGGGTTTTGTGGCTGCATCACGGTTATTTAGCCGGCGACGATACTGATAGCCATATTGATACTTTAGCACGCTTCTGCAATCCTGAAACCATTGCCTATGTGCGTTGTACAGATGAAACCGACGAGCATTTTACCGAATTGTTCCGTATGGAAAAAGAACTGCGAGCGTTTCGTACATTGGAGGGCAAACCCTACCGCTTAATCCCTCTGCCTATGGCGGAAGCGGTGTATGATGCCGGCGAACGTTTACCGGCAACTTATGCTAATTTTCTGATTATCAATGGAGTTGTGCTGATGCCGACTTACGATTCCCCTTTAGACGAAGTAGCAAAAGCCGCTTTGCAAACCGCTTTCCCCGACCGGGAAATTGTGGGTGTGAACTGTTTGCCACTAATTAAACAACATGGAAGTCTGCATTGCATAACGATGCAGATACCTCACGAATTTTTATCCTCCTAATATATTGATGAATACAATGATGAATACACTGAAAATAGGATTAGTTCAACAATCGAATACGGCCGACAAGGAAACGAACATTCAAAAACTGACGGCCAATATCCGCGAATGTGCTTCACAAGGAGCGCAATTAGTCGTTCTGCCGGAATTGCACAACGGATTGTATTTTTGCCAGACGGAAAATCCGGGTATTTTTGATTGGGCAGAACCGATTCCAGGACCTTCCACCGAATATTTTGGACACATCGCCTGCGAGCTGGAAATTGTCCTCGTCTTATCGCTGTTTGAAAAACGGGCGCCGGGTTTGTATCACAATACGGCCGTCGTTATCGAAACCAATGGAAGCATTGCCGGCAAATACCGCAAAATGCACATTCCCGACGACCCTGCCTATTACGAAAAGTTTTATTTTACACCGGGCGATTTGGGCTTTCATCCCATTCAGACTTCTTTGGGAAAATTGGGCGTATTGGTGTGTTGGGACCAATGGTATCCCGAAGCCGCCCGTTTGATGGCTTTAGCCGATGCCGAAATCTTGATTTATCCCACCGCCATTGGTTGGGAATCGTCGGATACAAAAGAAGAAAAAGAACGGCAAAAAAACGCATGGATACTTTCGCAACAAGGACATGCTATCCATAACGGCTTAAATGTAGTGGCTGTCAATCGGGTAGGACACGAACCCGACCCGTCTTCTCAAACTCAGGGCATTCAATTTTGGGGCAATAGTTTTGTTGCCGGTCCGCAAGGGGAAATATTATTTCAAGCCTCGAATACGGAAGAAGAAAACAAAGTAATAGAAGTCAACCTAAAACGTTCGGAAGAAGTCCGCCGCTGGTGGCCCTTCCTGCGCGACCGACGAATTGACGCTTACGAAGGGTTGACAAGGCGGTTTATTGATTAAATGGTTTGTGGTTTAACAGCATCGCCGCATTATTCAATTAAAAATTTCAGATAAGCGATTGGCAAAAGTAACCGCATCCGCTTCGTAGATATCGGCATGAATCTCTTTGCAGAAATTTTCGGTTACAGGTGCACCGCCGCAGGCAATCTGCACTTGATTGCGCAAACCGGCATCTTCAATCGCCTTCACCACTTTTTGCATGTTCAACATGGTGGTAGTTAATAGGGCCGACATGGCAACTACTTGCGGCTGATATGCTTTAATCGCCTCAACAAACTTTTCGGCGCTGACATCAATCTTCAAATCAATCACTTTGAAGCCTTTTCCCTTCAACATCATCCCAACTAAATTTTTGCCGATATCGTGCAAGTCCCCCTCGACAGTTCCAAGCACCACAGTTCTTGCCGGTTTTTGGTCGCCGGCCAACAGGGGTTCCAACAATTCCAAACCCACATTCATGGCACGGGCGGCAATCAAAACCTGCGGGACAAAAAACTCGCCCTTGCTCCACCTTTCACCTGTGGCGTTCATTCCTTCAATCAAGCCGTTGGTAATTAAACTTTGTGCAGGTATGCCCGCTGCTAATCCTTCCTCGATGATGGATTGTACTTGTGTGCGATCCCCTTTTTGTATCGCTGATGACAAAGCATCGTAAATAGTGTTCATTTATTCTTTTATTTTGTACTGTTTCGCTACTTCGATCATAGTTAAAAAATTCTCGAAAGGTACATAGTTGGGAATACTGTTGCCGCTGCCAAAAACATAGCGACCATGTACGTGGCAGGCGTCTAATATTTCCTTGCAGTAGGCTTCCAATTCCGGTTTAGGGAGACGGCACAGTTTATCTACATCCACTCCGCCGATGACACCTACTTTATCGCCGTGTTCTTTGTAAAAATCAATCACCGACCAGCCTTTATCTTCAAAAGAGTGTTTGGCGTCCATGCCAAATTCAAAGAGACTGCTGCCCAAACCCCGCAGGTTACCGCAAGAGTGAAGCACATAAGGAATACCTGCCCCGTGGGCGATGTCGGCCAATTGCTTATGCCATGGAAAAATGTGTTTTTGATAAAACTCCGGAGGAAACATCAGACCTTCGGTGTATCCAAAATCGTCTCCCTGAAAAATGCAGGCAACTTTTGGAATTTTTACCACCATGCTGTAAACATCCAACAATAAATCTCCTGTTTTTTTAATCACTTTTTCCATCAACTCCGGTTGGTCTAATTCCATAAAACACAACTCTTCAAAACCGATTAAATATTCGCAAACCATTTCAAAGATACCGCCAAAGACACAGGCGAATATGCCCATACCCTCCGGCAAGTGTTCGGAAACATATTCATAATCAAATAAATCGACATCGTTCAAACTGGGCCAGGGATAGTCTGCAAAACTCTTTTCATCGCGAATGGCACCGTTGTGATCTACCCATTGGCGGTTTCTGCCGGAGGTATCCGATTTTTCATTGGTCTCTTTCATCGAAAAAGGGAATGTTAAGCCATTGCTGACACGAAAACCGCTATATCCCCATGCCTTGTGGCACAAAATGACGTTATCCCAGTAACGCGCCCTTTTTTCTTTATCGGAACGGTCGTAAGCAACCCAGGGTCTTTTCAGATATTGTTCGGTGTACTTTTGCATGATGTCCACGTCGATGGCTAATTCCATCAGGTGCACTTCTTTTGTTTTAATTTTTCCGGTCAGTACGTCCATTAGACGTTTCACATCGGGCTTGTGAGATGTATGTTCCATGATGTTGGGTGTTTTTTGTCGATGTATTTATTACTCCATGTGCAAAATCTGCGCCGTAAAGGTATATATTTTATAAGTTTTTTCAAATTTTTTTTCTTATTATCTACGGTATTGCATTTTAATGCCGGTAGGCATTATCGCTCGGTAGAATAAATGTTGCCTCTCACAACCTGCATCCTGTTGAGGATGCATCCCTGACGGGATGCAAAATGGGTTTAAATATCCTCTTTCTACCGAGCGAATCATTCCTCCGGAATGATAAACTCTGTCGTTTGTGCGTTGGCAATAACTGTGGTAAGTGCGAATGCAAGCGTAATTAAAACAACGCTTTTCATTTTACAATTCGCTAAATTCATTGTTTGCATCTTTAATTTTAGAACCAACTTATTACATACGGTTCAATCTCTTTTTCCATTTTTTTATACCAATCTTTGCCGTTGCGTTTTTCAAGATATTCATTTGTCATTTTTTCGTATCGTTCTTCTGCTTTTTCGTAAGGTCGTAAATTAATAATACAACTTACGAATCCCAATCTCACACCATAACTTGCTGCTATGCTATCAACTTTTTCAAAATCTTCTTCTTTTACTCCTTCAGACATTCCCCAAAATTCCACATAAACAGCATCATTTTCTATATCAATTTTCGCCTCTTGTATATAATGATTCAAACTTTCTATATAGGATAAATATAAGGGCACTTCTAATAATTAAATACTTGTCATTTAGTGATATAGTTTGTATCTTTGCAGTAAAAAAGTAATAATGGGCAATAAATACAAAAATAAAGG
>Ga0209628_10000775_pt1 | contig 19894 bp, 16 predicted proteins | sample TergutCu122P4_FD_187285 | JGI IMG/M metagenome (GOLD analysis project Ga0209628, IMG submission 187285) | Cubitermes ugandensis P4 segment gut microbial communities from Kakamega Forest, Kenya - Cu122 P4 (SPAdes) (version 2) | ecosystem: Host-associated > Arthropoda: Insects > Digestive system...
GTTGTGTTGTGAGGGTAAAAAGTGGATTGCTTCCCATACAGGTGAACGTGACATGTTTGTCCTTCATGCGCAACAGCAGGAAGAAAAGCAGGTTACTGATTATTGGTTGAGCAATATTGAGAATATCCTGTTAAATGGGACACAGTTGATACTGAATCCGGTATATAGCGCTATTGGATTTGATGCAATAGGAGATGAGATTTTGAAACAATTGGTTACAGCCCGCTTGTGTCAGCCTTCAAGCAAAGCCGGAACTGTTGACTATTTGAAGTCACATTTTGATGAAGACGTTGAATTACACAAGATATACCGTTATTTAGATCGTTTGCAAAACACCTTACAGGAGAAAATACAGCAAATCAGTGTGGAGCATACCCGAAAGATTTTGGGAGGTCAAATCGGGCTTGTATTTTACGACGTCACTACCCTGTATTTTGAGACAGATTATAGTGATGATTTTCGTGCTACCGGTTTTTCCAAGGATGGAAAACACGCTCAACCGCAGGTTGTTTTGGGATTGTTGGTAAGCAAAGACGGTTATCCACTTTCCTATTCACTATTTAACGGTTCGCAATACGAGGGGCGTACGATGTTGCCGATAGTTGAAGATTTTGTACACAGGTTTGATTTGTCTGATTTTGTAATTGTTGCCGATTCCGGGTTAATGAATAAAACTAATCTGTCGCTATTGGAATCTGCGGGTTATAAATATATCATTGGAGCAAGAATAAAAAACGAAACAGAAGAAATCAAACAATGGATACTTTCGCTACAGAAGTCCGACGGTTGTTTTTATGAACTTGGCAAACTGCCAAAATCGCGTCTGGTTATTAGCTATTCAGGAAATCGGGCAAAAAAGGATAAGTACAATCGCACAAAGGGCGTTAACAGGCTTAAGGCAGCCTATAAATCCGGAACAATAACGAAAGATAACATCAATAAACGGGGTTACAACAAGTTCTTGGAAATATCTGATAACATACAGGTAGTTATCAATCAGGAAAAAATAGAAGAAGATGAAAAGTGGGATGGGTTGAAGGGGTATCTGACAAATACAGACCTTCCTGCAAATGAAGTGTATGAACAATATAAGGGGTTATGGGTTATAGAAAGGGCATATCGGGTAACAAAAGGAACGCTCGAATTACGCCCCATGTTCCATTTTACGCCCAAACGCATAGAGGCACATGTTTGTATCTGTTTTGTTGCTTACAAGGTTTACAAGGAACTGGAACGTATTTTGAAATCAACCGGATTAAATTTGAGTGTGGACAAGGTATTAAACATTGCTAAAACCATAACGACCATAAAAATCAAATTACCTGCCTCCGGTCAAACGATAACAAAGACAATGTTGATAACAGCAAAGCATAAGTCAATTAGCCGACTGTTCGACCCTGATTTCTGGAAAAATATTTAGGGTGACGCATTGTCGAAGTCAGGAACTGATCCCGTCTATCAACGAATCGCTTATTCTGGAGCCAAACTCAACCGGCGCCGAAGTCTTTTCCCGGACGATAGGACGAACATGAGGCTGATGAATGCTCACTATGCTATCTTCGATGAACGCCTGTGTTTTTCAAATAAACATTACACAACTTATCCCATGGAAGCAGACGGGACAATACAACCCAGCGGTTTGACATGTCCAACTCTCGACCAAACGGATGTTCAAATCCGGGTAAAAAACCCTGTTGCGGACTTTCATAACCTGTGTTGAATGTACGGCTTTTACGCTATTTTTCATCTTTCTAGCTTTTTGAGTACAAAAGTACATGATATTCCTCTTAAGACATCTGGCCCAAGGAAGGTGAAGATTGTCGGAACAGTATCGTTCCCTGTCGTTACTAAACTAAACCCCCCGTAGCCACTTTCTACAAACTCAACTGATCGAAATGCAAGGTTTTTTACGCTCATTTATCGTTTTTCCTTGCACTTTACTTCCAAAAACTACCACCTTATGCCCTGAATAACATATATATAATTATCAGCAGACCCTATTTAAGCTAAGAATGTCTGGAGGAACTGGTCTAAATCGTCGTCATTGCTTAGTTCAAATTTCTTCTTTAGACGGTAGCGTATCATGTGAACAGATGTCTGCTCAATATTAAAACATTCCGATATCTCATGCATCCCCAAGTCAATCGCAAAACATACGCAGTATTTCAAATGGGACGTCGACAGGTTGCCTTTACTTTGCGCTCTTATTTTATCTATAAAAGCTGTATTCAGATTGTCAAGTTTTTGAAGATATATCGGATCAATCGACTTTTGCTTTGAGAAAAGACGTCGGAGGTCTTCTACAATAACTTGCTGCACATCACTTTCTTCCTGGTTGTCTTTTTCGATAGAACTCTCGAAGGCCTCAACCTTCTGGCGAAACAACTCTACTTGTTTATCTAATTCTTCTTTGTCTTTATACAGTTGTTCCATGTCAATGGTTTTGCCAATGAGTTCCAATTCTTTGAGCCTGAAGTCGGATAGAACCATGAATTTTTCCAATTGCATTTTAACGGTTTGTTCTTCTTTCAGCTTCACCTTCAGCTTGGTCTCCTCCCTTTGGGCGGCAATAAGCGCAAGTTGACTGTTCAGATTCCGTTTCTTGAGTTGGAGGTAGAAAAACAGAAAAAGAATGGTCAAGCAAAGCAATGCACAAGCCAGGATAGATAGTTTGAAACGATTTTCCTGGTATAATTTCTCAGCATATAATTGTTTCAATTCCGATTCTTTCATTTCGGCCTCAAATTGAAGCTCCAATTTCTTCACCTCATTCACCCGTATCTCCTCCGTTTTTTTGTCCCAAAGATTATTATATTCTATCATTTTTTTGTAATCTCCTTTGATTTCATAGATGGTACGCAGTTGTTCGATAGTCTGTTTTTCTACCAAATAATCGGGTTCCTGATAGCCGGTTTCTAAGAAGGATTGTGATAATAATGCCATCACCTCTGCCGAATCAATCAAACTCCGGTGGATGAAATACCTCGCTTTGGTCTGATAAATGCGAGCCATCCCTAAAGAATCCATATCATATTTTAAAGCAATAGATAAAAGACTGTCAATAGCGGCGAAGTCTGGATTGTTTTTCAAGCTGATGGTCTCAGCTAAAAGTGCATACAGTTCATAACTAAGATTATCAAGTGATTTCGGCAATAAATCCTTATCATACATAGCTAAGCATTTCCGGAGATAATACTCGGTACTGTCAAGCAAATGCGCATCTTTCGAGTAATGGTAATAAACATTGAACAATGCTGATGTCACTTTCAAATAAAAGAACGTTACAACAGGTGTGTTGTTTGTCTCTATCAATTCCTTTAACTTACTGATAGACTTATCAATATAAGTAGAATCGTTGTGCATGAAAGCCTCAATGGAAAGATTTCGTAATAACCGATTATATAAATCAACATGTTCGGTATAGAAAGCGAGGTTGCTTTGTGAACTTAATAGTTCAATTTTTCTAACAAAAGGTATCTCCGGATGAAAAATAATTTCGCGTAACGAATCTAATTGAGACCCGTTGTATTCTGAAGCCAATTTCATACTATCTGCATTTGCGATAATCACCATTTGGCTATATATTAATGCAATAAAATATTTCATAAAAAGAGATATGTTTATAATTACATCCCCCTGCCCCCATTTTTCTTCACTTCGTAAAGAGACACATTATTTTTAAAATCAAGGAACGTTCTTCACTTCGTAAAGAGACACATTTTTTTTATTTTAACATCAAGGAACGTTCAAAGGGGGAGTTTTTTACATCCCCCTGCCCCCTTCAAAGCCCTTCAAAGGGGGAGATTATTTCGATAATCTTCAGAATCACTTCGTTAGCCTTTACCATGCTTTCGACCGGAACATACTCATGCTTGCCGTGAAAATTCTCACCTCCGGCAAAGAGATTCGGACACGGAAGACCCATAAATGAAAGCCGTGCGCCGTCCGTACCTCCGCGAATGGGCTTCACTAATGGCTTAACGCCTACCGCTTCCATAGCCTTCACTGCTGTTTCAACAACATAAAAAACCGGTTCAATCTTTTCGCGCATGTTGAAATACTGGTCGGTCAGCTCAAGGTGGATGGTATTTTCGCCATATTTACCATTTAAACAGGTTGCAATCTTTGTCATCATCTCCTTTCGGGCTTCAAACATCGCCCGGTCGTGGTCGCGAATAATATATTGGAAGGTTGCTTTCTCTACCGTTCCTTCAAACTTTATCAAGTGGAAAAACCCTTCATATCCTTCGGTATGAACGGGTTGCGACAGTGCGGGCAGCATAGCGTTAAACTCCTGCCCAATCAAGATGGCGTTCTTCATCTTGTCTTTCGCATAGCCTGGATGGATATTTCTACCCTGAACAGCAATCTTTGCGCCCGCTGCGTTAAAGTTCTCATATTCGATTTCTCCAATTCGCCCGCCGTCAAGCGTATAGGCAAAGTCGGCGTTAAATTTTTTCACATCGAACCGGTCCACACCGCGTCCGACCTCTTCATCAACGGTAAAACCGATGCGGATATCTCCATGTTTGAAATCTGGATTTGTAACCATATACTCAACCGCTGTCATTATTTCGGCAATACCGGCCTTATCGTCGGCGCCTAATAACGTAACGCCGTCGGTAACAATCAGCGTTTGACCCTTATAAGCGGTTATTTCAGGGAAATCTTTTACCGTAATAGACACTTCGGGGTTCAGTTGAATATCGCCGCCGTCGTAGTTTTCGACCAAACGTGGCTTTACTTCATTACCCGGCATGTCGGGCGACGTATCTACATGTGCCAGGAACCCGATAACGGGAACTTTTGTATCTATGTTACTTGGAACGGTGGCTATCACATAGCCATTTTCGTCCATCGAAACATCTGTCAATCCCAATGCTATCAGCTCGTCAGCTAACAGTTTGGATAGGTTCAACTGTTTTTCGGTACTCGGAAATCTATCGGTATCCGTGTCATCCGATTGGGTATCAATATGTACATACCGCAAAAAACGCTCAACTAATTTTTCTTTTTCTATCATATTAAACTCTCTTTCTCATTGATTCCCAGATTAAATAGCCACAGAGGGCGGCAAACATTCCGATGGCGATGAGTTCGGCGGCGTTTGATTCATACCAGGCCTCGTTGACGAAATTGATACCACCAAACCTGAGCGCTGCGCTTACAACGCCCATCAATGCTCCTCCGGCAATAAAACCGGAGGCGAGCAGTGTACCGCGTTCTTTACGGGCTTTGTTGATAGCGGCGTCTTTACTTCGAGTACTGACGAAAAAGGCGATTAACCCGCCCACTAACAAAGGGGTATTGAGTTGTAAGGGGATAAATATCCCCAAGGCAAACGGAAGCGCAGGTACGCCTATCATGGTCAGTATAAGCGATAGGAAGGCGCCGGCTGTATAAAGTAACCAGGGCGCGGGCTTGCCGCTCATCATGGGTTCGATGACAGCAGCCATCGCATTAGCCTGCGGCGCAACCAAAGCGCCCTCGCCGGTGAAACCATAGGTCTTGTTCAAGATGATGATAACACCTCCTACTGTTGCAGCCGATATCAATGTGCCTAAAAACTTCCAACTCTGCTGCTTTGCCGGCGTGCTTCCCAACCAATAGCCTATTTTTAAGTCGGTTATAAAGCCGCCCGCCATCGACAGGGCGGTACAAACGACACCGCCGATGATTAGCGCTGTAATCATCCCCGAACTGCCCTCCATACCAACCGAAGCAAGTATTAACGAGGCTATTATCAGCGTCATAAGCGTCATGCCTGAGACAGGATTAGTACCCACAATAGCAATGGCATTAGCGGCTACCGTCGTGAAAAGAAAGGCAATAACTAAAACAATCACCAAACCTATCAACGCAAATTTCAGGTTATGAACCATGCCAAACTGAAAAAACAGGAAGATAAGCAGAGCGGTAACAAGCATCCCGATTGCGATGATAGCCATAGGTATATCCCGTTGGGTGCGTAGCGCTACCTTTGTCACAGTCTTTTTACGGGAAAAGGTCTCTGCAATAGCCAAGCCGAAGGCTTTTTTAATAATACCGCTTGACCGCAAGATACCGATGATACCGGCCATGGCGATACCGCCTATGCCGACAGGACGAATATAAAGCGTGAAAATCTCTTCGGCGCTCATGCTTCCGATAAGCGTGGAGGTATTGTTACCTACCGGCAATGTCATACCGGGCGCAAAATAGTTTATCAGCGGTATAAGTACTAACCATCCCACAAATGAGCCTGCGGCAATAATGGCCGAATACTTCAATCCGATGATATAACCAAGCCCCATTACTGCAGCGCCTACATTGATTTTAAAGACAATTTTTGCGTTGGCAGCTAATTGTGCGCCCCACGGGATAACACGTGTCGTGAACACTTCGTTCCACCAGCCGAAGGTGGCGATGATAAAGTCGTAAACGCCGCCAATGATACCACTTATCAACAGCAGCTTGGCTTGCGAACCGCCCTTTTCACCCGAAATCAGCACTTCGGTCGTGGCGGTAGCCTCCGGGAACGGAAACTTGCCGTGCATATCCGACACGAAATACTTACGAAACGGTATCAGGAACAAAATACCTAAGGCGCCTCCTAACAGGGATGCCAGGAAGACCTGATAGAACTGTGCTTCTAAGTTTAGAATATAAAGCGCCGGCAACGTGAAGATAGCGCCTGCTACAATCACTCCGGAGCTTGCACCGATTGATTGGATGATGACATTTTCGCCTAACGCCCCTTGACGCTTGGACAGCGCCGATAGTCCGACGGCAATGATGGCTATCGGGATAGCCGCTTCAAAGACCTGGCCTATTTTCAGGCCGAGATAGGCGGCGGCAGCCGAAAAGATGACCGCCATTAGCAAGCCCCATGTTACGCTCCATGCGGTTATTTCGGGAACCTTTTTGCCGGGAGGCATGACAGGCTCGTACTCCTCGCCTGGCTTAAGCTCCGTATAGGCATTTTCCGGAAGGCCTTTTATCTTCTCTTGAGTTTGCATATTGAATATATTTAATTTACATCCCCTTGCCCCCTTTAAAGGGGGAGTTTAGCCATTGGCTTTTTTGATTATGTCTGCGATTATCAGGCCGAATTTTTCTTCGTCGATGAAAAACGACTTGTCATAAAAGCTGATATTCATCGCTCTGGCAACATCTACGAAACGCTCGTCTTCTTCAAATAAGGAAAAGATGTAGGTATGAGCCAACAACCTGGATAACCTTTCGCTTCGCAATGAAGCCGCTTTATAAACCATCTCATTATAAGGCTTTTCATCGACGTTTGAAACCTTACATTCGATAATAAACAGTTTGTTCTCGTAGGTAAAGACGATATCCAAATCTCTTTTATTCGAATTTTTATTATCCGAAAAAGGCAATATGACGCCTAACATTAAATCTTGCGGAGCTATTTTTTCACGAATTTTCGTATAGACATACTCTTCAAACCACCCGCCGGTCAAATAAAACGATTCTTGCTTGGAGAGCTTGCCATACAGTTGTATCGGAAAATCAAGTTCCCTTAGAAAATTCAGTAATCCCTTTACAGGGGGATAATGTCGGGAGTTCTCATTGACTTTCGGGATACCCTCTTTTTCTACTAACAGGATGTCGCCAATATTCTTGTTTCGATAATACCGCAACTTCTCTGTCATTTCGGCAAACATATCTATGCGGTTCAGAAAGATATGGAAAAAAGGCTGGGTATAATCCTCTTTTTCAGTCAATTCCTTGTGGCTTGAAATAACCGTGTTGTTACAGTCGAAATATTCACTCACCGAAATGCGATAGTTGATTTCCCTGCGGGATTCATCGCCGAGTTTTAAAATGACGTTCTTAGAAGTCGGGATGAAGTAAAATTCCGCATCATAGCCTTCAAAAACCTTAGGAATAGCTGTTATCAAATATTTATTTCCGCAAGTCAGATTGACGATATACTGTTCGTCTTTGGATAGTCTTCGTTTAATCGTTTTAATGATCTTGTCCCACTTTTCCTCTACACCGTCGGGCATAATAATTGAATTTATCATGCAGTTCGTATATCCCAACGCCTTGATAATCCAATCAATACGCGCTTCGAATCGTTTCGGGGAAATAAAGAGCAATCTATTTCCCGGTTCTCTCATTTCTTTTATAAACAGAAAATTTGGAGTCGTATGCTCCGAAATAAGACTTACAATTGTTCTTTTCATATCATTGATAATTTTACAAATCCAAAAATAAAACTATCCTCATCCAACCGTCTGGTTTTGGGGAAGTCGTATTCTACATAGTTGCGGTAGTTGGGCTGTGCGGCAGGAATAACTACCGTCTTGAAGTTTTTCAATTCTTCGGTCCAGGCGCCGGTGATAAACCGCCATCCCGAAGCATGTCCGATACGCAACACACACGAAACGCCTGCTTTGCAGCGGTTTATTTCCTGCAAAATCTTTTCCATTTCGTCCACATAATCATCACCTCCGGCTTTATCTATGTTCCTCCAGAAGCGGATTTCGTCTTCCACTAACTTTCGGGTAAACTCGTTAATAATATGGAATAAATCATCTAAAGAAGCGACCGGTAACTGACCCATTGGGGGATACAGTCTTTTCACAAATTCGTAGTAGCTTTTAGTTACTTGCATCTGAAACGTTGATTTTGAATCCGTTCCGATGGCTTCCACTAATTGGGCGCTGGTATCGTCCTGCAAACGCTCAGCCCGTCGTCGGATGTTGAGGCTTATCAGGCGCGTAGCAATTTCGGTATCTTTTTGAAAATAAGCATCGCCGACTTGAATAAAGCGGAAGACATCGCTATTCGGCTCGCTGCCAAAGAGTTCTTTTTCAATCTGCGATGCCTCAACGGTTGTTCGTCCCTGCTTGTCCTGTACCTCAATTTTCGTTTCAATATCATTAATCTGATGTGTCAGGGAGGCCAATACAGCCGTCCGTATAGCACCTTTTATCGAACTTCCGGGGATATAAGGCAAGCCCATACCATTACGGATACACTCTTTCAGCGTATCTTTTTCGTTTATCTTGCAAAAGACCGGCATACGGCGCTCGGCAAAGTCTTTGGTCTGAGCTTCAGGGGCAAAACGTTTGAGAAACGTCTTTATATTCTCCCTTTTAGCAAGGGCTTCCAACCAGTTATCCAAGTGTTGTTCGCCAATAATTTTCCCCAATTTCTCTTGAGAAACGACCGCTAAATGTGGCTCGTTACCCATATCGTCCTGCACAAATTCGGTATTATATTGCAAAAAGTTTCCGGAGCCGATATGTACGGGCGTCAGCGTTTCTAATTTAACAGCGCTCATATTTCATTGATTTTTACGGGTAAATAAAATGGGCGGCCACTACGGTAGACGGGATGCAAACGCTCGTCATTCCATACAGGCCGAAGATTGACGATTTTGCCGTGCAAGGGTTCGGTGGTGGGGAATAACGAACCTGTATCAAACATATAAACAGTCCGTTTTCGCAAATGGCGCAAACTTTCTTCACTGCTTCCTGCTATAAACCCGCCGCGTTGCAGTAGTCCATACTTTGCCGACTTCAAGTTCAGTTTCTTTATTTCGCTTTCTTCGGGGATATAGAGCGACAGTAGTGCTATGTAGTTGGCTTCTGCTATGTCCGGAAGTTGCAAGGTATCGTTTTCGACTTCAAATTGGCCGCCGCCAACAGTGCGGTCAGCGCCAAGTCCAGCTTCGCCTAACTCACGGAACAGGTGCAAGAGTTCGTCAAACTTTTCGTCCGTAGCATCGGTAAAGCAAAATAACCCTGCTTTTTCGTGGAAATATGTCCAGTTGAAGAAGAACGGATGGGCATCGGCGCTATCTTTTGGAACCTGGATGCGTTGGCTAACTACCGATTTGTAGGGTAAATCAAAATCTGCCCATAGAGAAAGAAGAAAATCACTTTTCAACTGCACTTCGTCAATGCTGATTTCGTCGCCTGATGCTATGCGATTCCAAAGGGGGAAGTCTATGTATTTGATGTATTTTAATTGGTTGTGAATGTTTTCCTTCCTTATTGGGCTGTCGCTCTTGGCAATGGCAGGGATACCGTTGATACTTTCCGTCCTTATTGGGAGGTAGCCTTTCAGGTTCGGCAAAAAATAACTGCTGTTATAATAAGGAAAGGCTGAGCTGATGGAAAAGGATAACAAGAAGTCCTCCGTGTCACTTGCCTTACCTTGCTGAGCACGTATCGCTGCCAAGGCCGCCGAAAGCGTATCGCTGTGCAAATCGGATGCCGAGAAATCGTACTGGTCGATTTTCCCCGTCCCAAGATGCAAGGGCGACAACTGCTTTAACTTAATGATATTACAGACCGGCATGGTTTAGTAAGTTTTTTCTTCTTCTCCGACAATATCTATCTGTACCTGTCCGTAACCGCGCGAGCCTTGTCCGCCGAGATAGTCGTCGTGAAGTAACTGAAGGGCTTGTTTCAATGTCGCTTTTAATAACATTTCGTTATCCTCTTCAAAGACGTTCAACACCATGCTGAGCCGGAACTTGGCGCCGGCAGGGACTCGCTCGTAAGTACGCGGGGTGGCTTTGGCCGTTACCCTGTCGATAGAGACCTCCGTTTTGCTTTCGGTATACGGCATGTCGGTGTTGTTGAAAAAGCCTTCGTTAATACCCAAAGTCTCATCTTTTTCTATCAGCTCGGAGTCACGGACAATCAGACGGGAAGCATAACGTTTTGAATCTTTGTCTTTACTATCAGCCGATACACCAAAGAGATAACCCGACATTGAATAGGGGTTCGAGCTGGCCTTGACTTCTATCTTATCGCTCTTTTCGTCTATATCCACGCATTTATGATATATCTCTATCAATGCCCGCATCTTCCCTTTAAGCGAACTGCCGGGGATATAGGGGATGTTGTTGATAGGGTTACGTACCACAAACTTATCGGGGCCGCCGATGTTCAACGCTATATTGGTGCCGCCAATATGCAATCCGGTTTTTAATGTGATGATACCGGAATAAACGATTTTCTTTGTTAGTTTTATATTTGACATGAGTTGCTGATTTTTTGATTGTTAATTACCTCCAAAGGCTCTGTGATAGGCTAATAGCGCTTCCAGAAAGTTGCAGAAGTTAAGAAAACTGTTTTGGTCGACTACGTCCGACGAACTGCGGTCGAATATCAGTTTAAACAGGTGCATACCTCCGTTGCGACCTCTCTCCTCCCGCCCAAAAGCATACGCTACCTTAGGCCTGAGCAGGATAAAGGCCGATTTTTCTTTCTCATAAGCACTCATCTGGATGCGTTTTATCTCTCCGTAAATACTTCGTATTTTGGAGTTTGTAAGGCCGTTCCTCAACATGAACCGGCTTGCTTCCTCTGCAAACCTTATCAAGGCCTCGTCGGCACCTTTTTTAATCCAATCCGGATTGTAGGACAACTCTTTGAACTTCCTTTCGGCAGCCGATTCTTTCGGTTGCTCTACGGTTGCCGGTTGTACTTTCTGGGGATTCTTTTTTAATCCCTCTTCTTTTGTGTTGCTTCTCTGTTGATACATATTTTTAAATTTTATTTTTGGGCTACGAAATTTTGGCCACGAATTATAGGCCATGATTTTTGGACGAATACACGTTCTTCTTTTTCGGAACAGAAAAAATTTTCACGAATAAAAAAAATAAATCTTTAAATCTTAAATCTTAAATCTTTAAATCTTTAAATCTTAAATCTTAAATCTTAAATCTTAAATCTTAAATCTTAAATCTTTAAATCTTTAAATCTTTAAATCTTAAATCTTTATTGATAGCTGCGCCCATTTGGCGGCAAAAGCCCATAGCTCTAATGGGTGGGTATTCCGTTTCTATTGGGAGGCTGTTAAGTAGCGGTTTGGTTCCTAACACTTCTGTCATACAGTTGTTTATCAAAACTTTTGTACTCTCTTTAACACACTCTTTTAACCGGTTTAAATCATGTAATAGCATCCAATACGTTTTAATATTGGTGATATGATGCGCTTGGATGCGGGCGGTTGTTGCATGAGCCAATATTTTGCTAAGTAGCGCTTTAGCCGCTTTCTCCTTTTCTAATAATCGTACAAGTTCGTTTTTTAGATTTTCTATAACAGGAAACTCTGATTGCCAGTTCATGGGGAAATCCATCAAGGAAAGGCTATTTTTTGATAAGCCATTAACGGTGTGATGCTTTGCCGCTTTCTCCTCTTTGGCGCTTTCGTCCGCTCCTTTCATAAGCGGGAACTTTGGCGGATCAATGGCTACGCCTCCCGAAATGCTAAATGCGGGATTGAAACAGGTGAACTCGCCAAAATCATCGTGTATTTGCTTCGCCATGCGGATGACAGCGTCACAACTGCCTGCTACTAACACATCATCGCCTCCGCTGTATATGATAAATGAACCTAAAGGGTCGGATTCACGCCATATCGTATTCAGATAACCCGAAAAGAAATAGTCTAACGAACGGCTTAATGCTGCAAAACGCGACAGGGTAGCTCTGCCGGGCATAATACCTGAATGGAAAATCGAGCCTAAGTTATCTACATCCATTCGTAATATACCCATCCGCGAAAAATCCGCACTGTCTGTCATTGAATCAAACGCCTGATAATCAAATTCATTACCTCCGAAAAACTGAAATTCATACGTGTTATTGATTCCTGCAACCGGATAGTCCGGATAGTCCGGGTTGTTGAATCGTATAACAGCAACGTTTTCAAGCGAAGGCGTCAGTTCTTCCTCTCGCAGCAAATAATAATGAAAACCTAAATCAGCCGGATTGACGTTGAATTGGTCGTCAAAACATGGCTTTTCCGAAACGACCAAATACTCTGTTTCGAGCAACCTTTTCCCTAATTCTATTTGATTATATGTGTTTTGCTTAATGAAATACGCTTCTTCAAACGGGATACTTTTTTCGTGTGGTCGGAACTCTTCGTCTGTAATTCTATCACGGACAGTTTCTCCACCCTGCTGGGAAGGCTCGAAGAATTGGGCGTAATCTTTTTCTATCAGACCGGCCCATTGGCATGACTTCGTTTTTTTTAATTGGTTAAAAAGGTTATTCCAGATAACGCCTAAGTGGGTAGCATTTTCCTTGTGCATCAAATCGTCCTTTGAAACGGGGACGGAGTCGATAGCCAAAAACAAGGCAGTACCAAAAGCATCAAACAGCTTCTTCTCAATGGTTTGAATGGCTTCTTGCAGTTTTTCTTTAGCAAAAGTGGTATTAGGCGCTAACAGATAAAATGAGCCTCCAGAATTGAAAACTATATTCGCCTTGAATAAATTCAGCTCTTTAAGTAAATATCTGACGATGGCATCCGTCAATATGTGTAAAAAGAAGGAGCGCCCCTTCAGGGTTTTGCCGGCATATTTCGATACTATCTGTAAATAGGACTGAATACCGCTTAGATTAGCGCCTATCAACAGAAATGGACTGTCTTTTTTCGATGAGGCGACTGGTTTGCTTTTCATATAATCATACAAACAGATAGCGATAGCCGCCGTTGTCTTTATGTGGTCGTACAACGATACATCCGGGAAGTGAACGGTACTGGCCGGAATACAGGATGTATATTTATACAGGAAAGTCAGCAAAGTGTCGCAAAATGCGTGATAGTCATTGGCCGGAACGAGCTTGAACTCGTTCATAAAATCTGCCCATAAACGCTCATAATCGGGGTTGGTATCAAACTGTCTCTTAGGGAAATATTCTTTTGTTAATGAAATCTTCTCAACCGGTAATCGATATTTGACTGCGAAATGTCCGTGATGAACAGTTTCTAATACTGATGTCATTCGTATCTTTTTGAATGCGTCCCAAGCGTTCTCGTCGGGATCGTCTTTTAACGCTAACTCGGTCTCCCTGTCCATGCCCGACGAAAGACAATCGGCTTCTTTGATTAACTGCCCTAAATCGGATAACTGCTCCTTTTTCAAATGGTGACAGGCAGCCAGGCTGAACAAGTTGTTCTTATCAGTCATATTCAAAAAATCCGGCCCTGTCAGATGTTGGAAAACTGCTTTATGATCCTCAATAAACTGCGCTGTCCAAAGACAGTGTTTGTGCGTAAAAACACCTTTACGGGCGGGCAAAAAAATACTTTCCACTTTGTTCAGCTCCGAAAGAAACCGGCTTGTTGAAACCATACCCGTATCTGCCCGCTGATAAAATTTCCCAATATCGTGCAATAAGGCCGCCAAATAAAGGTGTTCTCTGTTATTCTCCATATTTATAAATTACTTTTCTGCTTCTTCAAAATCAAACCGCGTTCTTACTGAAAACCCCGATTTGACCATGCAAAAGTATATTGAAAATTTAATATTTCCAAAAAATTGTCTTAAACTTCGAAATTTTGCCATTTTTTCCGAAAGTTTCGCCAATTAAACTAAAAGATATATTGTACAACTAACGGGGTATTTCAAAGACAGTTCCGACATTGTTGTTAATTAAAAAGTCATCTTTATTTCCGCCTTTGTCTAAAATCATTCCTTTCAGATAACCCCTTGAAAAGGCATTAGCCGTGATGATACTGCAGGCATTATCTTTTACCCAGAACGCATAATTCGGGGTATACTCTCCCCTGTTGCCGTCGTCCCTGCCGGCTGCGCCTGTATTACCGGTAACAGAAATACCTCTGCATGACTGTATCAGCATTTGGCACGATTCGTCCAACCCTTCCCTGACATTCTTAGCATCTTTTCCGTTACGGCGAAAAATATTACCCGTAAAAGTAGAATTACTAACCTGATTGGCACAGATAGCCGCCCCATAATTCCTGTCAAAAGCGTTACCTGTCACATTCCAACAGTCGCCACCAGCCAGATGTAACCCGTACTCACGATTCCATTCCACCCGGTTGGCTGTAAACATAACGGTAGCGCCGCCGCCTACCTCCGTTGCAAATCCACTTTTTCCATTATCGGAAAACTGATTATCGGTAACAAAGCCGTCCCATCCTAAGATACAAACACCATGACCGCCATTCGACTTAAAGATACTGTGACGGATGATAAACAGCCATATCCGCAAAAGATAGACCCCGTGGCCCGAAAACTGATGGATACTTACTTCGTCAATCACCGGCGAGTTTTCTCTACGGGTAAACTCCGTAGCGTGGTTTTGAAATATCCCGTGTTGGATTTTCTGCGCCTTTCTGTTACCCCGTAAAAAGACACCGCGGATGTGGCATCCGTAGGCTTCGGAGATGTTCAATACACAATCGGCGTTCTCACTGTCAATCGTAAGCACAGCGCCTGCATCCGGCCCGTATGCCCATTGCGGCTCAGCTAAGACCGTCGTATACGGATGAACCTTTAAGTCATGGCACAAGTATTTGCCCGACGGGAAATAGGCCGTACCCTGTACTTTTCCCGCTTCGTCTAAAGCCCTCTGAATGGCTTCGCTGTCAGGGGCCTGTCCGTCGCCTTTCGCACCAAAATCCTTCACATTGAAAACAGATTTGTTCTGCGCCCCTGCAATGACCTGTTGCCCACCGGCAGATGGTATAGATACGACTAACCCGGTAGCGCCTAATGCCCCAATCCTTTTGATAAAGTTACGTTTTGATAATTCCATATTGTATTTTTATTAACTCTGAAACATAAAAATAGCGCCTCTTGCGGCACAAATGTACAAGAAAATTATAAATTTCCAAAAAAGATTCCAAAGCATGAGACCACTCCGAAAAGTGTTTTTAACCTCAAAGGACACAAAGCTAACACAAAGGACACAAAGAAAAGAGTCTGTATTACAACACTTTGTGCACTTTGTGAAATCTCTTTGTGTACTTTGTGGTATAACTTTTTTATTTTACCGGAGTGTACTCTTATATTAAGATATAAAAAAAATTCTTACCTTTGTAGTCTCAATTTTAAAAATTTATAACTTGTTTGGCCATAGAAATTTTCTTGTATTAGACGGCGACTGTCCCGCGGATATAAATAGTCTTTTAGAAAGAGGCTACGAATTGGAACATTGTCGCTTTGGTTTTAAACAAGGGGTTGATGCAAATGGAAAAGCTACAACGACCGTATATAGCGGTATGATTGAAGTCGCGCTTGCTCAAATACCTCTTGAGCCTATAATTGAATGGGCTTTGAATTCGCGCAAATATCTTGATGGCGCAATAATCACCTTGGACGCTGATGACGTACCTTTAGAAAAAGTTTTCTTTAAGAACGCTGCCTGTATTGGTTTTCATATTGACTATACACACGGGAGCAAGAGCTATTTGACTACGAAACTAAAAATTTCTGCCGAGCAACTGATTGTCGGAGATTTTATTATTTGTAAAAACAACTGGATTTATGATTAACCCCTATAATAAAGAATATGTTACCTTTAGCACATTTAGAAGTTATTTTTTCCCTTGACGGTAAGAGCTATGAGACAGAGGGTTTTAAAATAGAATTTTCTCAACCCGTTGATTACAAAAAACAACCCCAACATGAAATAATGGGAGGGCAAATCATGGTGACGCTTTCGCAAATAGCTGATGACAACCTGTATCTATGGGCAAAAACTCCAACGATGCGAAAAAGCGGTTCGATTTTTTTCAAGACAGATGTTGGGATGACCGTCCTTGAAATACAGTTTTCAAATGCCTACTGCATACAAATGATACGTGATACCGCTGTCCATATCGGCACAAAAACCGTTCTCGTTATTTCACCGGAATCCGTTTCCATGAACGGCATTGAACACTCAAATAAATGGTCGAAATAATTTAAACTACTATGAACAATCAATTTATCAGCGAAGAAGAATATTTTAACCGCTATGTTCAACATGTAATCCCTTTTGAAGGATTTGTCAAAGGAAGAGGATATGCATACTGCTGGTATGACACTGTATTTCCGTCTTCTTGTAACCCCACTGGAAAAATGTTTTGGGATCAGCCCGCGCAAACAATCCTGATTCAGGGCATCAACAGCTCTGACTATATGGTAGAAAAGAGTCTAAATGTTTCACCGGAAGACATAGTTGGCTATCTCATGCGTACAAATTTGGATGGAACAATGACCGTAAGCGTTGGAATTAATAAAGAAGTAACTCTATCGAAAGAAAACGGCAAGTTTCAACTCAAAATCGACGATACAGGGTCAGAGATAACCGTCCATGTTACCATCTCTGACGTAAGGCACGAAAACGGTGACAGAAAAGAGATTCAGCAAACGGTCAGTTGTCGTTTGAAAGACTTCCATGCATTATTTACTCCGGTTCAAGATAATCCTGTCTCTAACAGAATGAATTTGGAGATTCTTCCCGCCTTAATCGATTATGCAAATTTCAAATTGGGTTCTGCATCCCTAATAAATACATACCTTGAAAAAGATTGGATGTATAACGAGCTATGGCATAAAACAAAAACAAGAGGTGTTTCATGGCGATTTCAACCCAAGTGGAATAATCCGGGCGCCAAATATTGGCGAGAACAACAAATTAAGCCGCTAAAAGGCGTCCGCGCAACCGGTAAAGTAGCAACAAGAATTTTAGGCAAAGCAGGATACGGGCTTGTCTTTATAGATATTGCCGCTTCAGGGGAAGTTAAAACCTCTCATTTTATTAATGCTTCTATGATAAGTCTTTCATTTACAGGATGGGGCGCTGTGGTTGCCGGTGTCTGGTTTATAGCCGATTTTGGTACAATGGGCGTAAATTTAATAATAGGTAATGGCGCCAGAGGGCTTAGTGATATAATTGATGATGCAACAGGTAAAATCGAATTGTATGAAGGACTGTATTAAAAGTAAATTTACAAAGGACACGCTTTTTTTTATGTTCCCTTCGAGTTTTTTTAGCATTTTCGGATTTTTATTTTTTTTCTTTATGGGAATAAAAAAACACTTAATTGACACAATTGATATTTCGAGATTGTTTTGGGGATCCTTATTATGTATCGGATTTCCGATATTTTATATTCATACGCTTAAATTCAGGTATTATATCATTTATAAAGAACGACTTAAGTTTTTCTCGTTTTGGTGTCCGTTTGGCAAGGTATTATATTTCAAGGATTATATTGGGAAAGTCATTCAAGTGGAAACCGGCATTGGCGGAAGCTATGAAGTCGTCTATTTGGTCGATAAACGCGGTCGCACAGCCTTTAAGCTGATGGGTTTGCATTATAAAAATTTTGAGGAAATCAACGACGCTATCCCCTTGAAAAAAATCAAGTTTTCTCCAACAAAAGGGCAATATTTCAAACTATTAGCTACCGGAAAAATGAAAATACCAAAAAAAGATTCCAAAGCATAATATCTCCATACCTCTGTTTCCTCTGTGTCTCTGTGCTAAAAAAACTGTGTCTCTGTACTGAAGAAAAGTATTTTGTACTATCTTTGCAGCCCTAATAATCAAATAAAACAGAAATGGAACAACGAAAAGCGTTAGCAAAGATGATTGACCATTCAATTCTTCATCCGACCTTTACGGATAAAGACTTGAAAGAGGGTTGCGAGATTGCTATGAAATACAATGTAGCATCAGTATGCGTGAAGCCTTACATGGTCAAAGATGCCGTTGAGTTGTTAAAGGGTACGGACGTGAGAACCGGTTGTGTAGTAGGGTTCCCGCACGGTAACAGCACAACAAAAGTGAAGGTATACGAAACGATAGAAGCCTGCCGCGACGGTGCTACCGAGATTGATATGGTCATCAACATCGGCAAAGCGCTGCAAGGCGACCTGATATACGTTGAAAATGAGGTCAAAGCCATAGCAGATGCCTGTCATGCCAACGGCGCTATACTGAAGGTAATCATCGAAACGGACTATATTACCGACACCGACCTGAAAATAGCGCTTTGTAAAATCATCTCCCGTGCAGGCGCCGATTATGTGAAGACATCGACAGGTTACGGCTTCGTCAAACAGCCTAACGGCGATTACAATTATGTGGGCGCCACAGTTCAAGACATCCAACTGATGAAGGAAAACGTGAGCGAAGGCGTCAAGGTGAAAGCTGCCGGCGGTATCCGAACCTTAGAACAATTACTTGCCGTGAAGGCGGCAGGCGCTTCACGGTGCGGCGCTACTGCTACCAAAACGATGCTTGGTTAACTTAATTCTTTACATCCCCCTGCCCCCTATTACATCCCCCTGCCCCCTTCAAAGGGGGAGAGGGGGAGAAGGGGAGTTTGAAAACTGATAACTACTATGATTAGACGTGAATTTATTAAAAAAATGGGATTGCTGTACGGGACTATATTATTGTATCCTGCCTGTTCGAGAAACAGCTCTTCCTATCAAGTGTTCACTGACGATGAGGCGAATTGTCTTATCGCTTTATGTGAGCAGATCATTCCTGCCGATCAAGATGCCGGTGCTACTGATGCCGGCGTCATCTATTACATCGACCGGCAAACGTATTTGCGGTTTCCCAATGACCTTCCTACCTACCAAAAAGGGATAACCGCTTTACAGGCAACATGCAAAGAACAGTTTGGTATGAAGTTTGAAAAATTAGATCCATCAACACAAATTGAAACGATGAAAAGGATGGAACAGGGCCGACTGCCGGCGGAACATTGGGAAGGAATCGGCCAGCAGTCGTTCTTCAACCTCGTGTTAAGCCGTACTATGCAGGGTTTTTATGGGCCACCGAGACATGGCGGTAACAAGAACTATATCAGTTACCGGATGCTCAAACTCGACTATCCGCTTCTTGTCGGACAAAACAGATATCGCCATGGCTAACAGACATGTAAATGCAATTGTAGTAGGCGCCGGCGCCGGAGGCGGGGTCATCGCGAAGGAATTGGCAGTCAGCGGACTGTCAGTCGTATTATTCGAGCGCGGCGACTGGCCGAACTACGACAAACATATCAACGACGAATTGATTTCGCAACGCGGTCAGACCTTAGGGAGCGCCTTTGGCCCCGATTGGGAAAAGAATCCGCGCGTATTTGTAGACCGCGTAGCGAAATC